>FLOH01000212.1_pt1 | contig 155584 bp, 143 predicted proteins | sample 756751 | NCBI WGS metagenome assembly FLOH01 (sample SAMEA4026879, study PRJEB14308) | marine metagenome | biome: coastal water; material: water | depth 74 m | reverse complement strand
TACGCTTGCATGTCGTCTGAACGATCAACACACTCAGGATATAAATTAATAACATGTTTATATTGTTTTCCAAATTGGGCATGAACGGATTTTGGGAGTTTGTTGATTTGAAATCCTTCTTTTAATCGTAATCCAAACCCAATTATTTCATTGGCGTATTCAATTTCATCAATAGTATAGGATTCTTTCACTGGCATATTACCGTTTTCAATCGAAGTCATATACTGATGGAGATCATTATAATTGCTCCACCTGGTTAAGCCATCAAAACCGTGAGCCGATGGTCCAAACGCCAAATAAGGCTCAATTCTCCAATAATGTAGATTATGTTGGCACTCAAATCCTGGTTTCGAAAAATTTGATAGTTCGTATGGGTTATAGCCACGATCACTCATGAGCTGGTTTGCAGTATAGAACATCTCCAAAGATAATTCATCTTCAGGCATCATGATTTTAGATGAGGACACCCATTTGTCAAGTTGGGTTCCTTGTTCAACCGTTAACGAATATGCGGATACATGTTGCAGATCAAGGTCGATGATTGTTTTTAGATCACCAGTCCATTCTTCCAAATTTTGTCCAGGGATGCCAAAAATTAAATCGGCATTAATATTCTCAAATCCAATATCCTTTGCCATTTTGATTGTTTGTATTGCTTGCTCGTTGGTATGAATCCGTGTAAGAAATTGAAGATGTTTATCAAATAAGGATTGTACTCCAATGGATAAGCGATTGATGCCAAATGATTGAAGGGTTTTCAATAGCTCTGGTTTTACCTCACCAGGATTCGTTTCAATAGTGAATTCTTTCAGCTGGGATAAGTTGAATCGTTTATGCAGCGCGTTTACAATTGATTCTAAATGATGATTACCAAGGATAGTTGGTGTACCGCCACCGATGAATATGGTATCTATTTCCCATCCTAGATTAGTATACGGAGAATTTTCAATTTCAGAGATTAATGCATGAGTAAATCCGTGTATTTGTTCGTGTTTATCAGGAATAGAATAAAAATCACAATACATACATTTCGTCAGGCAAAACGGAATATGTATATAGATTCCGCCAGATGAATAATTTATCGATTTCATTTAGTCGGTGAAGCTATCCAGATCATCACGGATTAGGACTAATATCGCAGATTGTGGAACGATAAGATATTGAACATCTTCCACATTGATTTCGATAGCGGCTTTACTGACAAAAAGAGCATAATCACCAATATCAGCTTGTGTGGGTATATATTTTACTGCTGAACTTTGTTCCTTATCCCAAGGTTCATCCTCAGATTCATCTGGTCTTCCCAAAGGAATACCTGGACCTACTTCTACGACAATTCCTCCTCGCACGTCCTGTTTTTCAAGAACACTCGCAGGCAAGTACAACCCCGCTGTAGATTTCTTTTCACCAGCTTCTGGGCGAATTAATATCCTATCACCCACTACAATGATTTGTTTATTTTTACTTTTCATGATAGAATGTTCCCACAGGATTTTAATAAATACCCAATTCTTATTAGATATTTCATTCGCGATAGAGAATTCCGAAATTCACAAGATGAAAATTACTGTTAAACGAATTGAAACGGCAGAAGAAATGCAAGCGGCTCATCAAATTCGAAAGGACGTTTTTGTGGAAGAACAAGGCGTTTCTCTTCGTGAAGAAATTGATAAATTTGAAGATGAATCCATTCATATATTGGCCTCAATTAAGGGTAATCCTGTAGGTACAGCTAGATGGCGAACTACAGAAAAGGGATTAAAGCTTGAACGGTTTGCAGTAATTAAAAAATATCGAACAACTGGAATAGGCAAAACTCTTTTAGAATTTTGTTTGGAAGAAAATGCGCATATTTCACATATCTATTTGAATGCACAATTAACCGTTATAGGCTTTTATCAAAAATATGGGTTTATTGAGGTTGGTGAAGAGTTTTCTGAAGCAGGAATTATGCATAGACAGATGGAATATTTTGGGCTATAAATACTATGATCCAAATTAATATAATGATATGATTGTCATACAAAAAATTGTTAAAAATGAAAATTAAACCCAATGTCTAAATCATTATATACTAGAATGCTAAAACTGGTAGCCAAATACTGGTATTATTTAGTTGGGTCAACACTCGCTGCATTTCTGTTTGTTGCATTTAACAGTGCTTCTATATGGCTGACCGCCTCCCTCCTTAACAATATCCTGATAGATTTTGATAAAGTACTTGAGTACACGAGAACTTTAGAAACCGCACATGATTTATCAATGAATGATCAATTGAAATATTGGACAAATAGTCTAATCATTCAAGACACTGCCTTAGAAACCTTAAAGATGTTATGTTTTTATTTATTAGGGATTTTTGTACTTAAAAATCTATTTCTATATATTAAAAATATATTATTGACCTTTGTTCAATATCGACTTATTACGGAATTAAGAGACAAATTATATGCACATTTTCATATTTTATCATTATCCTATTTTAATCAAATAAAATCTGGTGAATTGACATCAATTATCCTCACTGACGTAGCGAATATGAGGCGGGCATTATCCTCAAGTTTCCAAAAACTGTTTGTTGAACCAATCAATATTCTTGTGTTTGTAGCATTAATGTTTATTATTAATCCAAAACTAACCATTGTTGCTTTGATAATAGTTCCTGTTTCAGGGATGGCGATCTTCGCCATTGGTCGTAGTATGCGCCGTAAATCCCGAAGAACTGCAATCAAAATTGCGGGAATAACAAATATTATCACAGAAACGCTTACATCAATTAGGGTTGTGAAAGCGTTCACGATGGAAAAATATGAAGTCACACGCTTCTCTTTGGAAACAAACAAATTCTTTAACCTTATATATAAAAGAGCAAAGCTAAGACATCTTGCTACTCCAATTACAGAAAGTCTCGGAGTTGCTATTGGTGTAGCACTTTTGTGGATAGGTGGAAAAGATGTTTTGGTCTCCCATTCAATTACACCCGAGGATTTTATACGATTTGTCTTATTGATGTTTAGTATTATGGGACCGTTGCGACAATTGAGTAATGTAAATATTGAGCTTCAAGCGGGTATGGCATCAGCAGAGAGAGTCTTTAATGTTTTGGATACTCCATCAGAAATTCAAGAAAAACCAGATGCTATTACAAAGACATCCTTTGAAGATAAGATTGAGTTTCGTGATGTACATTTTGACTACAATGGCGGAAATTCCCCTGTATTAAATGGAATAACGTTCACGATTAATAAAGGAGATATTGTTGCACTTGTGGGATCAAGCGGGGCTGGAAAATCAACAATTGCAGATTTAATTCCTCGATTCTACGATATTACTCGTGGTAGTATTACAATTGATGGTCTAGATATTCGTGATATGACAATTAACTCTTTGAGAAATCTGATGGGTACGGTTACCCAAGAAACGATTTTATTTAACGATACGGTACTCGCGAATATTGCCTATGGATTAAAAGATGTTTCTGTTGATGATGTTCGAGATGCTGCTATGGCCGCCCATGCAATAGATTTTATTGAAGCAATGCCTCAGAAATGGGAAACTTTGATTGGTGATAATGGCGTAATGCTTTCAGGTGGGCAGCGTCAAAGGATGGCCATAGCCAGAGCTCTTCAGAAGAATCCTCCAATTTTAATATTAGACGAAGCAACCTCTTCACTCGATACCAAATCCGAACTTTTAGTTCAGCAAGCGATTGAAAATTTATTACATGATCGCACTGTGCTTATTATAGCTCATCGTTTGTCAACTATTCAAAATGCAGATAAAATCATAGTGTTAGAAAAGGGACAAATTGCACAAGTCGGCACGCACGAACATTTATTGGGTCAAGAAGGATTGTATAAATACTTGTATGATATTCAATTTAAAAATACGCAGAAATCTTAAATCGTTGGCTTTTTTTAAACAAACCGCAAGTTCACATATTTTTTACAGAGAGGGATTTCAATTATTCGTATACAGTAAACATTAGTTCTTATTTCTAACTGCACAGTGGAACAAGTACATATCAACTTTAATCAATGCTAACAATATCAACCACATAATCAAGAATACAGGTAATAATGAATAAAAGAATGCTTAAGATATATAATAGGTACTTCCGTAATAAATTTAGCAATCGCTACTATAGTGAAACACTTATGGATTATTCAAAATCCAATAAGCCAAGCCGAAAAGCAATTGGCGACCATATTTGCACTTTATATTATGAATTTATATCTCAAAAACCAACGTTGGCAGTAGAACTTGGGACTCGCGGTGGAGAAAGTACAAGAGCCCTACTAGCAGCGGCTCAACAAACAAATGCCTTTCTCTTGAGTATTGATATTGATCCGTGTGGAGACTTAGGAATAGAAGATACAAAACTCAAAAAATGGGAATTTATTCAGTGCGATGACATAAAATTTGGGTTAGACGATTTCCCAAAATGGTGTGAGAAAAAAATGTTTAATCCTGAAATTGATTTTCTATTTATAGACACTTCTCATGAATATGAGCATACTTTGTCTGAGCTAAATACTTGGATGAAGTACATAGCAAATAGAGGAATTGTCATCTTTCATGATACAAATATGCATAACATACACCGGAAGCTTGATAATACACTTGAATATGGATGGGATAACAAAAGAGGTGTCATTCAGGCAATTGAAGAATATTTAGGGATTAAATACGATGAAAACAAAAACTTCGTTGATATTCGAAATGGTTGGCTTGTACGGCATTTCCCCTTTTCTTCTGGCTTGACTATTATGCGTAAACTCTAACGTACACAAGAAATAACCGAATTCCATCGTTCTTAAAAAACAATTGGTTGACTATATTTCAGCTCAAATTCTTTACTGTATTAGTTCATTTTTAAACTCATCATATAGGGCCTCAATATGATGACGGGCAAACTGGATTTTTTTTGCTTCTGTCTGATCACTAATATTAAGTGTGGCAGTGATCGGTTGATTCTCAAACAGACTGCGTAGAATATTTGAAAAATATTCAGCCGTATCAAACCTATTGTATTTTACGTTGGATTGGTACTCTTTCTCTCGCATTCTGTCTTTGTTACGCCAGTTCCGAACTGAAGTGAATCTTGAAATATTTTTTCGAAATCTTTTTATCCCTTTAGGAGGTACTTTTGATAGTGGACCAATTTTTAAAGAGGATAGCCCACCAAGATGGCAAAGCGTTTTAGAGTTTATATATAATATTTTATTACCATGACTTTGCAATAAAAGATTAATGATTTTACCTGTATCGTAGGCATTTTTTTTCAAATCCAGCTCTACAATGTCTTGTTTGAATTTAGGTGGTAATTTTTGCCAGCTTGAGTATTTATCAAAAGTAACTCCTGTATCTTTTAGTAATTGAGTTAATATCTTATTATTATAAATCGCAAAAAATGAACTGCCTAAGCAAAAATTATCGTTCGTCCAATGGAATCTTCCTCCCATTCGCATATTGGATTTTTCTAATATTTGGTCTTGTTCTGAAAGCCAAATAGCACTCCCGGAGAAAATCCCACTATATTGGTTTAAATAAGGGGAAAATTCGTTCATGAAATTGCCTGTAACAAATATGTCTGAATCCATAAAGCAGAAATAGTCAGATTCTTCTTTCTTTTGGAGATATGCTAAAGCATCTCCATGAAGTAACATTTCATCATACGGTAATACAAAATATTCCAACCGTGAATATTTTTCGCAAAATTGTTCTAACAGTTTCTTTTCTTTGTCGCCACAGCCATTGATGACAATACGAAAATTGCAATCTGACCACTTTAAAAGACTTAGCACAAAAAGCCTCAAATACTTGGCGTTCCCGGGAGTATAAATAATATTGAATTTTATATTCATATATTTTTCTTAATTAGTTTAGCGGTTTCAAAGGATTGTTCTGGGATTCTTAGATTTAACCCACCTAAATAATTTATCTTAATTCTGAATTAACTTTAGTATTCGTTCGCTACTCTTTCCATCTAAATGCTGATGGAACATATTTTTTATCCTTTCTCGTTCTTCAGAATCTCTCCCAGGATTGTTTAAATATTCCTGTGCAGTTTTGAGAAACTGTTCAAAATCATGAACTTTTTCTCCCGGTGTCCATGAGTTATAATCTAACACAATTCCACGGTGATAATCTTTTAAATCATAGGGTACGTAGATGATTGGTTTATTGCATAAAAGAAAATCTACAGCGATGGTAGAATAATCAGCGATGAGAAGGTCAACGGCTGGTAAAATTTCATTCGCATCAGCTAAAACAGAATGTGAAAAGTAAAAGACTCGATCATGATCAACAATCGATTCAACTTGTGTTTGATCTCGGATGCCAAATTTATTTTCATTATCATGAGTTCTTAATAACAAAAGGGCGCGATTGTCAGCAAGAAATTGTTTTAACCGATCGATGTGAAAATCATTAAAAGGAAAAAATGAACTAGGAGAAACACTATCTTTCCATCTTCCTGCATCCCTATGAGTCGGGGCATATAGGATAACCTTTTCAAAATTAACTTTGGGATGAATTAAACTGTTAATAAGCTGGTAAAGATTTTGCTTATTATTCATATTGTTAATTACTATATCACTTCGTGGAACTCCTGTAACGACAAAATTATTTAGATTTACATAATAGGCTGCAGAACGAGTATATTTTTCAATTTCCGAACACATAGTATAATAGGTAACGGCTCTTCTTCGTTTAATTTCTCTTTTAATCGATTTACTGGAGGAGCGTATTTCTATTCCTGTTTTTTTTGTTCCAGGAACAAGGACGCCATGACCTATATTGATTATCTTGCGTCTTTTTGTCTTAGTATAACGTAAAATATGCCAGCAATCACTCGTACCAGCAATTATAATGGCGGATGAAGTCAAATAGTGATAAACATATTTAATATTCCCAATTAGGCCTTTTCTTAAAATAACACATTGTGGTGAGTATTCCCTGCAAAGGTTATTGTAGACATCTTCGGATTTTGATATCCATATAGGATGTCCCCACTTGATCTCAATAAGATATTTAAAGAAATATTTTGGATTTCCATGAAAAAATCCACGCTTGTTATAGAATAAGACTTTCCTCTTGGACAAAGGGATAATTTTATTGATTAAAAATATTAGCGGTGACAATATAAAAAGTACGGCATTAAACATGCGCCTTATCTTTCCTTTTTGGTTTATACTGAAGTTGATCGCATATTGCTAAATCATCAAGACTCGAATCAAAATCTTTAACCGGTTTATGCCAATCACCAAACCTATCAGTCAAATATTGGTCAACGTAAGACGGAATGAAATAATTTCTATTGTCCCAATATACAGTATCCAGGTTATCATGGTATTTTGCCTTTACTCTTTTGGGGGTAGCAGTATCAATCCAGTAATAATAATTACCAACCTTATATTTAACAAAAATGTCCATATATAATTCCTGGAAATTGAATAGACGTAAATATTTTCGATGCCAAAACTTAACTTTTGCAACACGGAGTGTACCAGGTAATCGCCCGGTATTATCGTATCGCATACTGATTCGATATTTGAATGGAAATTTATTTTTATTGGCCAGAAATTTTTCTACGTCTTCACCAGAAATACAGATATCAACATCATGATCCCAAGGCATCAATTCTTTATCCCGAATGATACCCAACAGTGTTCCAAAATCCAGCCAATATTTAATGTCGTATTTTTCAAGCAGTGAGGTCATTTCGGAGAGAAGCTTTTTTAATGCAATCAGATTTTTACCCTGTAAACGAACAACTCTCTTGAATTGCTTTGGATTTGTTCGGCGGGTTTTCCGTGTGAGATTAAGCATTGTTTTCTTATCAAGAATAGCGCCATCATCAGAATTAGTATCCCATTGGTTAACTACCTCGCGCCAATTACCATATCGAAGAGTCAAGTATTCCTCAATATTCCCTGGCGTGTGAAAGGTTTCTCCTGAAACATTAATTGTACCAAGATTCGAATAATATTCAGATAACACCTGTTTACATGCCAAACCGCTAACCCAGCGTGTATACTCTCCTTTATCAAACTTAAGATTAATATTCAAACGAGAAGTCCAGCGCTTGAATGATACTCTCGGAGTGAAATATAACTTTGTGATATTCCCATCAATCCAACTATATCCAGATTTATCGTATTTCACATGTAGTTTATACCAAGGGGGAAAAGAGTTTTTTAGAGATAAAATATTAGGCAAATATTTTGCAGGTACACTAATAGTGAGGTTTTTATTTGGATTGAATCGTCCATCCCTATAGAAACCTAACAATGTACCTGAATCAAGCCAAAAAGGTATCTCATATTTATTAAAAATCTTTTTGGTTTGTAACAGTAGCTTCATTGCTATCTTTTCTCCATAGTCGGCAATATTGCCATATGATGATTGTATATTTGCCCACGCATATTGGTGAACCTTAAGATATCGTACAAACTATTTGTTTCATGATATCATACAAACAGGGTAAAATTTACTGGAAAAGGATGCGCGCATTGTTGAAAAAAGTAAAATTGTTTAAAATCAAATTGAAGACTCTAAACAAACTTGTGACACATGAAGAATTACTTTAATACAGCAGGAAATATAAAACCTTATATTAAAATGAATTCAGAAAGTAATCGGTCGAATTAAATGACCATGTCATCTTCCCCTAGTATTGCTTTTTTATATTTACATGGTATTCATCATTTATACCATAGTGCAATGACAGCAGTTGAACTTTCTAATATGCAAAATAAATACAAGATTGTATTGGTATCCTGTTCTCCAGAACACACGAGATTACTAAAGAATATTCAGAGTTTGTATCCAATCCAAAATACAATAATTAAAGAAATCCCGCTCCCATTTCGTTTTAAGTATTTAAATATAAAGAACAAAACATATCCGTCTCCATCTGATACAATGCCTAAAATTGCTCCATATCTTAGATCCGTTGATGGGATTGTTGCCACATCGCATTCAACGGTAACTTCAGCAAAAAAATATGGGATTACCAACCCCAAACTTATATATCAGTATCATGGATGTGGAGATCGCAAATATGGGTTTGAACCGAATCTAGGGAATTATGATTTATTGTTGCTTCCTGGAGCCTATCATCAGCAGCGGCTTCATGATTCAGGTGTATTAGACAAAAAAAACACTGCAATAGTTGGGTGGCCCAAACTGGATTATCCGGTTGATGTAACCGGTTTAAAACAGCAATTATTTCCCAATGATAATCCAATTATTTTATATACGCCACATTGGAGTCCCAAATTGTCATCATTTGAAGCATGGTGCAGGCCACTAATGGATTATTTCAAGGCCAATAAGGAATATAATTTTTTATTTGCCCCGCATATTCAATTAAAACACTGGAAAAATAAATATAATTATGATTTGAATTTTGATGATTACAAGGTGGAAAATATTCATATTGACCTGGGGAGTGAAGCGGGTGTTAACTCATCCTATTTACGGATTGCCAACATTTATATGGGCGATGTTAGCAGTCAAATTTATGAGTGGATTGCATTAAACCCCCGACCTTGTATTTTTACGAATGCCCATGGTATCCAATGGGAAGATGATATTAATTATCGACATTGGAGATATGGTCCGGTTATGAATAATATTTCAGAACTAAAGGGTATACTGCAATTATTAATAGAGGACAAATCGTATATTGATTATCAGAAAAACCAGATTCCACAATATATTGATATTTCTACTGATAAATATTCCATTCGTGCCGCAGAAGCGATATATAATTTTGTATCAAAATAATGAAGCTTCAAAAATATTCCGCCAAAAACTTTAAACATTTGTGTTGTGTAAAATACTTTCGTCTTTTTATGAAACATTCTAGGTCGATGGTTAAAATTTGAAATTTCTCCTATTAGTAACGAAACCATATTCCGTTGGAATTTTAGAACCAGTATATCAATACTTGAAAAAATCCGGTTTGGGTGAGGCACGTTGGTTTCTTGGGAAAAATGTACAAAATCAGCAACTATTAGGTTTAACATTATCATCAAATGAGGAAGTGCAGGAATTTAATCCGGATGTGGTTATAGTACCGGGAAATGTTGTTCCTGATTTCTGGCCAGGGATAAAAGTGCAAATATTTCATGGTTTGGGTGAAGAGAAAAAGGGACATTATCGGATCACTGGTTTTTTCGATTTGTATTGTACACCGGGACCTCACATGACTCAAAAATTTAACGTACTTGAGCAAAAGCACGAATCGTTCTTGGTAAAGGAAACGGGCTGGCCGAAACTTGATGCAATCTCCCAATATTCAAATTCAGAAAAAGTACCTGAATCATGTCAATTTGAAACAAATGATCCCATTATTTTGTATGCGCCAACATTTAGTCCACGGTATACATCTGCACCCGCACTCATTCCACAGATTCGTTCATTGATGGACAAACCGTTGAATTGGCTTATAAAGTTTCATGATCTGATGGATAAGAATTTGGTCAAAAGGGTGAAAGAACTTGAGTGTAAAAACATCAAAATTGTGGAATCAAATAATATAATTCCCTTGATGGCTGAATCTGATATTCTGATTGCCGATACTTCATCGGTGACATATGAATATCTTTTGTTCAATAAACCTATTATCACCTATAAGAGTACAACACGGAGAGATAAAGGATTAAATATTGATTTACCAGAAGAATTATTTGGTGCAATTGTTAGATCGCTTGAAGACCCAAACGAATTCTCTGAAATACAAAAATCCTATTTAGCAGAATTGCACCCTTACTATGACGGGAAATCTTCAGAACGATTGATTAAAACCATACTTGAAATTATCAGGGGAAATCAACTCACCGGGCTGAAAAAGAAAAATCCCGGGTGGATGCGGAAACGGCAAGCAAGAAAACAGTTCTCACAATGAAAATCCTATTTGAACACCATCATTTATACTATTTGCCGCAATTTTTACCGATTATTTATAAATTTAATAAAAATGGTTCGCATAATATCTCAGTATCAATTAATCAAAACGTTCCGGCTAATGAAAAAACATTGTTTTATAAAGAATGTAATTCTTTAAAACTAAATATTATTCGATCTGAAAATGAGAAAGAGAGAAAGCAATTTATAAAACATGAAAATTTTGATATCATAATTGCTGGAAACAAGGGATATCTTGAAGCCATTGCAGCAAATAACACATGTGTTGTACTAGTATACCATGGCATCGGATTAAAAAAATCTTATTACAATGATATTTCACCCCGTGTTGACATTCTTGCGGTAGAAGCACCAAGTCGATTGCCTTCACTAAAAGGATTGTCCATTCATCCAATTGTTTCGGGCTTTACAAAGCTGGATGCTCTTTTGTCGAATAGAAAGATCAATGATGAAGAAATGGGTGCTATTCATTTTGAAAATAATTATCCAACATTTCTTTATGCACCAACCTTCTACCCATCATCGTTGGAAAAAACGATCCCATTTCTTGCTGGGATAAAATTGAAAGTAAATGTTTTAGTAAAACTGCATCAATTTAGTTGGACAAAATTGAAATACCGTCACCATATTCGTTTAATAAAATCTACAGAACAGCGAAATAAAAATATTAAACTGGTTCAAGAATCAACCTACAATATTGTACCATTATACCCAATTGTTGATGGACTCATTTCAGACATTTCTTCTACAATGTTTGAATTTCTTGCAGTAAACAAACCCATAATACAAACCGATTTTTACACGCTGAGAAAAAAACATCAATTATTCCCATGGTTAATAAATAAACGATTGGATTTTAAAAGATTGGGAGAAGTTGATTTTACAATCAAAGCAAATTCTCCAAAAGAAATTGAAAGGGCATTAAAACAATCCCTTGAGAATCCCGGAGAACATGATAAAAATCGATTAGAAGCTCAGAATAAATTTTTATATAAGGTTGATGGGAAAGCCTCCGAAAGACTCATTGAAGGTATTTTAGAGTATATGAAACTATAATCTCTCCGTATGAATTTTATTGTAATGCCCCTAATTTTACCTCCATTATGAAAGCACTTATTTTATCCGCAGGCGTAAGCCGAAGATTATATCCCCTCACTTACAATCAACCGAAATGTCTACTGGAAGTTGGTCCCAAACGTATTCTTGATTATCAATTATCAGCATTACTTGAACTGGGAATTACTGAAGTGACGATGGTCTTGGGTTACTATCGGGAACGTATAATGGAATACATTTCAGAAAATTATCCGAAGATTATTCTAACACCGGTTATTAATCACCATTATTTTGAGACGAATACCGCGTATTCAGTGAATATGGCTATTTCTCATGTATTTGATGCACCATTTTTGTTAATGAATGCGGATGTTGTGTATCCAAAAGCATTGCTACAGCAAATCATTTCATCGAAATTTCAATCTGCCCTGGCAGTTGAAATAAAAAAATGTGGTCGCGAAGAGGTTAAAGTAATTGAGGGAAAAGACCAAAGGATTGTAGCTATTGGAAAGGATATTATTCAGGAAAATTCCCTGGGAGAATTTATCGGTGTTGCAAAATTTTCGTCCAAATTTGGTCAATCATTTTCACATTCATTGAAAGCATTAGTTGAAGCGGGTGGTAATGCGGATTATTTTGAAGCAGCTATTCACCCGTTATTAGATTTTTCAGATATTTACTATGAGGACATTACACATTTTCCATGTATCGAGATTGATTTTAAAGAAGATTTGGATAATGCCCGCGATATCATTTCTACTAAATGGTATCAATGATAAATAGAGAATTCTGTGCCTAAAATATATCCCTTTCGTGCCTGGTATTATAATCCAGAAAAAATTGCAGATCTAAACCAAGTTGTATCTCCGCCATACGATGTAATCTCCAAGGATGACCTGAGCAAATTGTACGATTGTTCCACTTACAACTTTTCACGAATAATCTTAACAAAAGAGACAGGAGATGAGCGGTATCCAGTGGCTGCTTCTACCCTTGATCAATGGGTAAATGAGGCGGTTGTCATTCAAGATTTGTATCCGGCAATCTATTTAATTGAACAAACCTATTTGTTAGGTGGTACTGAAATAACCCGCACCGGAATCATTACAGAATGTGAACTAGAACCGTTGGGCGAAGGAATATTACCACACGAACAAACCTTGGAGAAGCACATTGAAGATCGTTTCCGTCTGATGGAAGAAACACAGACAAATACGGGTCAGATCTTTATGAGTTATCGCGATGAGGATCGCGTTATTGAATCCATTTGGGAAGAATTGAAAGATACTCCTTCGTGGCAAAATTGTCGAACTGATGATGGGGTAAATGTGCGAACGTGGGCAATTAGAGATAGCAATAAAGTTCACACTATTCAAATGACATTGAATAACTCAAAAGCTATAATTGCCGATGGACATCATCGGTACAAAACGGCACTACGATATCAAAATAAACATAGAGATGTTAATGGTAGTAACCGGGTCATGGTCACGTTAGTGAATTCATATAATCCCGGGATGCTCGTATTACCGACCCACAGAATAATTAACGATGTACACAGTTTTCCTGAAGAAATTTTATCAAGAATTAGTACGAAGTTTGAGATTCAAAAGGTTGATAAGATTGAGGATGCATTAGAAATATTAAGTGGAGATAAGATTCAATTTGGATTAGTTCATAAACCAAGTAATCAGGGTTGGGTGCTAACCTATATTGACCAATCTGTCCAATTAGATGTGGTAGTATTTCATGATTTAGTATTAAAAGTTGGTTTTAATTTAGATACTACAAAATCAGAAGATATTTCTCATTTTTCCTATTTACGGGGTACTTCCTCACCAACAGAATTCATTAAAAATGAGGAATTTGAATGGCTAGGTTTAGTAAAACCACCGACACTAAATCAAATATTTGATATTGCTGAATCAGGGGGAGTAATGCCTCAGAAATCCACATATTTTTATCCCAAGATGTATTCAGGCATTCTATTTCGAAAGTTTTGACTTTAGTCGGAATTTTGTTTTTGAGTTTTCCTTAGTCTTAAAAATAGCCATGTAAAGAAGCTAAGGAATAAAAGAAAAAACAGAGCAAAACTTAGTTTAATCATCGGTGAATTGGACAATCCAATGGGATTATCTGGATGGAGTATTTTTTGGTTATTAGGTATTGATAGAATATAAAAAATCCCGGGGAGACAGTATAAATATCGCATCAATTTAATTTTTGGAAATAAATTGATGAAAACTATCGATAAAACCGCAATAGTAATAAATATGATTGATGTCTGAAGATGGGGTTCCTGCCAGTAAATTGATCCCCATGCAATTTTCGCAGAAATAAGACTAATTATAAAACCGATAGAATAGGAACTTATCGCTAAAAGACCAATCAGAGTGATATCATTAAAACTGTAAATCTTATTTCTTAATATTGGAGAGATTAATATTAAAATTGTTACCAATATAAGTCCTCCGCTTCCACACCAAATTAAGGATACATGTAAATAAACATATTTAATAGTCGAACCTAACGAGTTTTCGTTCGGCGAAACGGCAAGGAATAGGATTAATAGAGCTATAAACACCATAATCCATTTTAAGTTTTCATTTTGTTTCAATGTTTTCAGCTTTTGTTTAATTGAATAAACTTATCATTTCTATACAATAAAGCACACTAAAGATATATGACATTATGCAGTTCTTTATAGAGCGGATAATTCGTAAAATTGAGCCAGTATTTGATCAATTGTCATAAATAAGACAAATATATCCTGTTTTACTCGATTTACATGTACTTAGTCAGGTAAATTTTATCAGGACGTTATATCAAAATAAAGGAATTACAATGATTACCAAAAAACAGGCTCTCGATTATCACCAAGAGGGTCGGCCCGGTAAAATTGAAGTTATTGCAACAAAATCAACCATTTCACAATTGGACTTATCATTAGCATATACACCAGGTGTAGCAGAACCGTGTAGAGAAATTGTAAAAGATCCATTAAAAGCCAATCTTTATACAGCTCGTGGGAACCTTGTAGCAGTTATTACCAACGGAACAGCCGTCCTAGGATTAGGAGATATTGGACCTCTTGCCGGAAAACCGGTGATGGAAGGGAAAGCTGTATTATTTAAACGGTTTGCTGATATTGATGTCTTTGATATTGAATTAGATACTCATGATTCAGAAAAGCTAATACAAGCCGTCAAATTGATGGAACCGACTTTTGGCGGGATCAATCTTGAAGACATTAAAGCACCGGAGTGTTTTGAGATTGAGCGACGATTGGTTGAAGAAATGAATATTCCGGTTTTCCATGATGATCAACATGGAACGGCTATCATTTCAGCTGCCGCATTAATAAATGCCGCAGAACTGGTTGGTAAAAAACTTGAAAATATTAAAATGGTCGTTAGTGGTGCAGGTGCCGCAGCTAGTTCCTGTGTAAAGCATTATACAAATTTTGGATTGAAACTTGAGAATGTTCTTGTGGTAGATAGTAGCGGCGTGATTTATAAGGGTCGCGAAAAGGGTATGAATAAATATAAAGATATATTCGCAGTAGAAACAGAAGCTCGCACTTTGGAAGATGCCATGAAAGGATCTGATGTTTTCATTGGTCTTTCACGCGGTGGATTAGTAAGTCAGGCTATGATCAAATCAATGGCCAACGATCCCATAGTTATTGCCATGGCTAACCCTGATCCAGAGATCATGTATGATGATGCGAAGGCTGCTCGACCAGATATTTTAATGGCAACCGGAAGATCTGACTATCCTAATCAGGTTAATAACGTTCTTGGATTTCCATTTATTTTTCGCGGTGCGCTTGATGTCCATGCGACCAAAATCAATAAGGAAATGAAAATGGCAGCAACGATTGCACTAGCTAATTTGGCCAAGGAAGATGTTCCTGATGAAGTTGCGCAAGGATATGATATAGATCGTCTTGAATATGGGAGAGATTATATAATACCAAAACCACTCGATCCTCGTGTGCTGACTCACGTTGCATCAGCTGTCGCACAAGCGGCAATGGATTCCGGAGTAGCTAAAACTCAGATAGAAGACATGGAAGCCTACCGGGACTCATTAGAAGCGCGCTTAGGAAAATCACGAGAACTCCTTCGGACAATTATTCATAAAGCACAAAGAAATCCAAAACGAATCGTTTTCCCAGAAGGTGAATCAAGCAGAGTTATTCGTGCTAGCCAGCAAATAGTAGCACAGAATATTGCCTATCCAATTTTATTGGGTAAACCAAAAGTGATACACAAAATAGCTGAGGAGCTGCACGTTGATTTAAAGGGCGTTGAAATCATAAATCCAATGAAAGATACAAAACTAGAAACATACATGGCCGAAATGTATGAGAGACGTCAGCGGAAAGGCATGACAAGACGTCGGGCCAATGTTTTAATGAAAAGGCGCAACTATTTTGGATCAATGATGGTTAATATGGGAGATGCAGATGGTATGGTATCCGGGATAGCCCAAAACTATGCCAATGTGCTTCGACCGGCTTTGCAAGTGATGGGTGTAAAAAAAGGAATTCATAAGGTTGCCGGTCTTTACATTCTGGTGTTTAAAAACAAAATAAAATTTCTCGCGGACGTTACAGTGAATATCGATCCTACTGTTGAAGACATAGCTGAAATTGCCTTACTAACCGCTGAAGAAGTAAGAAAATTTGGTGTGATACCCAAAATAGCTTTGTTGAGTTTTAGCAATTTCGGTAGTGCAAGACATCCGCAATCTATTAAAATGGAAGAAGCCACGAAGATCATCAAAGAAAAAGCTCCCGATTTAATTGTTGATGGAGAAATGCATGCAGATGTAGCAGTATCTACTTCTTTGCTCAAGGATCATTACCCATTTTCACTATTGCAGGAAGAAGCAAATACGTTAATATTCCCGGAGCTTAATTCAGCAAATATTGCCTACAAATTGCTCAAATCACTCGGGAATGCAACGGCTATTGGTCCTATTTTGATGGGATTCGAAAAACCGGTAAATTTACTACAGTTTGCAGCCAGTTCAGTTGACGATATAGTGAATATGGCAGCAATTACGGTATTAGAAGCACAGACGAAAGAGAATAAGTAACAGGTTGTTTTCATGATAAATCAATAGGGGAAATGTGACTCTAGAAGTCAAATTCCTCCTATCTTTTCGAAAGGGGAAAGAAATGTCAAAACTATTAAGTACGTTAAAGAAAAAAATTCCTGATTGGCGCTATGAAGTAAAACAAGTCGTTGAGGAAAAAGGTCAAGATATCATCAGTAATGTCACTGTCTCTCAGGCCTATGGCGGAATGCGTGGCATCAAAGGATTGGTGTGTGACACTTCTGCGGTTTCTGCTGATACAGGATTAATAATCAGAGGATTCCCGCTTTTAGAAATCACTAAAATTTTACCTGAAGAGGTTTTCTTCTTACTGTTGACGGGCGAATTACCAGACGACGAAGGATTAAAAGATTTACAGAATCAACTGACAGAACATGGAGAAGTCCCAGATTATGTTTGGGATGTATTAAGCGCGATGCCTAAAGATTCCCATCCAATGGTCATGTTTAATACGGCAATCTTGGTAATGGAAAGAGAATCTATTTTCAAAAAACGTTATGATGAAGGATTACAAAAACAAGATTATTGGAAAGCCATACTTGATGATGGAATTCGCTTAGTAGCGAAGCTTCCAAATATTGCCGCTGGTATTTATAGAATGCGATTTGATAAAGGTCCGCGAATTGAAATTGATAAAAGCTTGGATTGGGGTGCAAATTTCGCACACATGATGGGCTTGGATGATCCAACTGGTGATCTCAAAAAACTGATGCGACTTTATCTTATGCTCCATTGCGATCATGAAGGTGGTAATGTTTCAGCTTTTAGCGCTTTAACAGTGGCATCGGCATTGTCTGATCCGTATTACTCAGTTTCTGCCGGATTAAATGGATTGGCTGGACCTCTCCATGGATTAGCCAATCAAGAATGTTTGAAATTTGTATTGGAAGTTCGTGATCATTTCAAAGGCGTTCCTACGGATGAAGAATTAACTGATTTCACCTGGAAAAGACTTAATAGTGGTCGCGTTATTCCAGGATATGGACACGCTGTTTTACGGTGCCCTGATCCGCGATTCACGGCGTTTATGGAATTTGGGAATGAGCATATCCAAAATGATGATGTTTTCTCAATAGTACAAAAAGTGTTCAACATTGTACCAGAGGTACTAAAAGAACAAGGGAAGGCAAAAAATCCTTGGCCTAATGTTGATGCTGCGTCTGGGGCATTACTTTACCATTATGGCTTAACAGAGTTCAGTTTTTATACTGTACTATTTAGTATTTCCCGTGCCATGGGCATGGTATCACAGATGGTAGTAAATCGCGCACTTGGTATGCCAATCACACGACCTAAATCAGTCACTACGGATTGGATCAAGAATCAGTAGATTCATATGTGCATATTAAAAACTATGTAAAGATAATCACGGGTCTTTCTTTAATCATTTGTATTGTCTCTGGGCAATCATTTGAAAAAGAGACTTATCAGGTAATCCGCGTTTGGAATCCAACCTATTCTATGTTAGAAGAATTACATAGTGTAGGGATACCCATAGATCATTCTTATAGTGAAAGCGGTCAATTTATTGAATTGGTCGCGAGAGATGATCAAGTGGAAAGAATTGACTCCCGTTCCATCTTATTTGATATTATTATTGATGATTTGGGCGCCTGGGCGAAAGCCCAAAATCAACCAGCAGTACAGCGAGAATTTCCTCTGGGATCCTTACAAGGGAATTATACCTTCGATGAGGCCGTCGCCCGAATGGATACTTTTTCATTGATCTACCCAAATATCGTATCCGAAAAAATGAGCATTGGACAAACGATTGAGGGACGCGATATATGGGCGTTCAAAGTATCAGATAATCCAGATTCAAATGAAACAGAACCGGAAGTTCTATTTACAGGCTTAACCCACGCCCGTGAGCCATTGGGGATGATGAACTTGTTTTATTACGTTCAGCATCTCTGTGAAAATTATGACGTTGATGATGAAGTAACATTTCTTGTAAACCAACGGGAATTATGGTTTGTACCGATACTTAATCCAGATGGATATATATGGAATGAAAATTACTATTATCAAAATGGATCTCCTGGATATCATCGAAAAAACAGACGAGATACTGGATGCGGAACTGGTACATCCCGGGGTGTTGATTTAAATAGAAATTATGAATACGATTGGGGAGCAGATGATAACGGATCCTCTCCCGATCCATGTTATACAACATTCAGAGGGTCAGCTCCATTTTCGGAGCCTGAAACTAGCCATCTCAGGGATTTTGTTTTAGGACAAGATTTCCAAAATATTATGCATTATCATGCTCATGGCAATGTGTTAATTCATTCTTTTGGTAGCGGAGATTATCCTCCAGAACCAGACTATTCCATGATTACTGAAATTGGGGAATGGATGACAACGGAAAATGAATATTCTGTTGGTACCGGTACAGAATTGATTGGTTATGGTGTAAATGGAGATGCAGTAGATTGGTCGTATGGCACCTTGGGTTTATTATCTTATTTGCCAGAAATCGGTTCTCCTTCGGATTATTTTTGGCCACCAGAAAATCGTGTTTTACCCTTATGTCAGGATCAATTATATCAAAACAAAGTATTTTCATTAATAAGTGGAAGTGATCCAGCCCTCGTTGATGTTGAATATTCCACATTAATTAGTGGAGCAGGGGGATTTATCAGTTTCACTCTCAGTATCCAAAACCGTGGCTTGGTACCATCCAACGGTGAAGTTAATATTGATATTGAAGTGCTAAATGATTTTGTGTCAATCCTTAATATTTCTGATACAATAAGATATTTAGGATCCCGTGAAATACAGGACATCCAAGTTGATTGTGTTATTCCTTTTGCCGCAATTGAAGGCGAAGATACAGGTTTTCAGGTAACCGTTTATGACAGTCTCAGTTTACCGCATAATGAAATCGTTATTTTCAGAGTGGGCTCGCCTGCTGCATTACCTGGTGATATTATTACCGATTTAACACAAAATATATTTGATGTACAGGCACTTGCAGAGATATTATTAGTTAGTGGAGATATATCCAATTTTATGGAATATATCGCAGACTTAAATAGTGACGGAAACATTACGATAGAAGATTTAATAGAATTAGTAAATATTATTATGGAGTTTGAATGAAACGACTAGTTTACCTAACAATAATAAGTTTTGGGTATTTATGTGCCAATTCTATGGTATCACCTTCTGTATATACTTTAGGCAATCGTGGAGATAATCAATATCGTGTTTGGATCTATTTTGACTCAAAAGATGGTAGTCAGACCTTAAGATTAAATGAAAAAACTATAGCAAGACGATCAAAATCGAGTATTACAAGTCAACGTTGGGAAGATATACATGTTAGCCAAAGCTATATTGGTGAGTTGGAAGAAATGGGAATTAACATTATCCATCAAAGCCGTTGGTTTAATTCTGTTTCAGCTATTGTGACACAAGAACAATTGGATCAATTAGATAAATTTCAATATATAGATAAAATCGAACCCGTATTGAAGTATAAGCGAAAAAATCTAATCGAATCAGCAACAGGTGAAAACCCCGTTTCTTTACGTGCAGATACTTCATTTTATGGTGTTTCCTGGGATCAAATTGAACAAATACAGGTACACACTGCACATGATAACCAATATTCAGGACATGGTGTACGTATACTTGTTATGGATACTGGATTCTGGTTGGAACATCAGGCGTTTGATCATCTCAATTTGATTGCACAATGGGATGTTATCAATGATGATTCAGTTTGTGCGAATGAGACGACTGAAGAAACATCTTGGAATCAGGACAGGCATGGAACAATGGTTTTGTCTGCTATGGCTGGGTATTGGCCTGATACACTAATCGGACCTGCATATAGTGCAGAATATCTATTAGCTAAAACTGAAATTATGAGTCAGGAAATTGAAGCTGAGGAAGATAATTATGTTGCAGGATTAGAATGGGGTGAAGCCAATGGTGCCGATGTAGTTTCAACATCATTAGGATACCTGGATTGGTATTCGTATTGCGATTTAGATGGTGAAACAGCCGTGACAACCAATGCCATTGATATTGCCGCTGGATTGGGAATGGTTTGTGTTACTGCAATGGGGAATGAGGGTGGTTATCCAGCACCTAACGATCCATGCAACGATCCTATAACTTATTATATGATAGCTCCGGCAGATGCTGATTCAGTTATTTCTGTTGGTGCTGTAACTAGTAGTGGAACACTTTCCTATTTCAGTTCTCACGGTCCAACATATGATGGCAGAACAAAACCCGAAGTGTGTGCACGTGGTTCTCAAACTTATTGCGTTTTACCGCATACAAATGGTTATACATCCGCGAATGGAACCTCTTTAGCCACACCTCTGGTTGGTGGCGTAGCTGCAGTCATTTTAGGCGCTCATCCAGATTGGGATGCTATGACAGTCAGAGAAGCAATGATGATGACAGCAACCCAAGCGGATAATCCTGATAATGATTATGGTTGGGGAATTGTTCAAACTTGGGACGCCATTCAATATGAAATAACACAAAGCGTCGAACATAACGGAACGATTCCTGAATCGTATGCGATTTCATCTGTGTATCCAAATCCATTTAATCCAACAATTAGTATAAATATCAAGGCTCCAATTGATGTGGAAATATCAGTGTCAGTTTATGATTTGAATGGAAGGCGAATATCTGACTTATTCGCTGGCAGGATTTCCAATGGAACCGAAGAATTTTCATGGAATGCACAAGAAATGTCATCAGGAATTTATATTTTGAAATTACAATGGGCTGGAGGGTCCAGTATCAGAAAAGTAACACTCCTAAAATAAGTGTTTGTATAATAATACTGGCTTTATTTGTTTCATCTAGAGTATAATTACTAGGTGAAAGGAATTCACTTGATTTCTCATTAGAATGGAGTCAAATTGAACCTCACCCGATCAACAGATCAATGAATAAATCAATCCAGATATTACTCTTTATTGCTATCAGTGTCTTTGGAATCTCGGGCTATGCTGAAGAAGTGCCGATCATTCTTGAAGACCATGTTGAGTTAAGCACCTATTCTGATTCAAAATCTATCTTGCTTGATTGGTCAATACCAGACGGAATTGTGGTCAGTAAAATTTTCGTTTATCGAACAGAAGATTATACATCGCCATTCACCTCAATAACTGAAATATATGAGAACACAAATCGATATCTTGATAGTTCTATTATTCCGGGACAACGATATTTCTATTTAGTTGAGTTAGAGGGAATTGACGGAATTATATATGGTAGTTCCAGCGAACATCCGGCCTTCAACAGGTTGAAAATCCCAGATGATATTGAAGGGGAAAATCATAATAATGAAATTGTTTTTAATTCTTGGAATGAAATCTACCAACAGGCACTTCAAGATATTGGTGAATCACAAATCGCTCAAATACTTCCCCATTTTAAAGCCTTGATTCAAAATGATTCGTTAGATTTAGAAGCTTTATCTCAATATGGCTCAATTCGAGAACTATTTGAAATTGATTTATATACCATGATGGAATCAATAGATTCGTTGGTTATTGATTTTGAAACAGCAATTCAGGAATCGGAGTCCACTTATCGAAACAATTTGCTCATGACTCCAGCAGAATGGGAAAATGAACTGAGTCATGCAAAAGAATATTTATCAGAACAGATAGATGTTATTCAGGACAATATTCAACAATTTCAGGATCATGTTACGACGCTTCCACCCATTAGAATTTCCGCTGTAAACCGATTGAAATCTGATACTGTCTTTGTTGATCTTGAACTTATTACATTTCGTGATAATCAGATTTATCTCATGTACAAAGACCAGGGGATTGAAGTGATTGTCCCTGACACACTGAGTGCCAACAGAAAAATTCAAGTACAGATTCCTAAAGATTGGTCTTCAGTTGACATTGTTTATAATGGACAAATATTGGACCGCAGATCTATCGACTTCCATGATTCAGGATATATAATTGATGTTTTCAATAATATTATCCCAAACCGTTTTATGGAAGAACAAAGTAACGCATCAGATTACTTTATTAATGAATTGGGTTATAATTCAGAAACAAATCAATTATCAATCGAGTTGTATGTCCCCGCTGGAATTAATCCCAATTATAATATAACAATTAACGATTCAACTCTCTGGACAATAAATGAATTGTCTTCATACGAAGACGTATATATTGATAGTGTATTCACGCTTGTGAATCCTGATACGAACCCAACATTTTGGATTCATGGATATCAGGCGCACGAAATCGATGAAGTTGTATGGAATGAAAGCATCATATTATCATATGATGAACAGGCAAATATTGCACGATATCCAAATGGTAAGATGTGGAAAGAAGCGAAATGGACATCCTTTGGAAAGTCTAATGAGAAAGAAGCATACGAGACACAAAAATTAGCTGTCCCGGAAGTATTTGCTCTTTATCAGAATTATCCCAACCCATTTAATAGTGGCACAACTATTTCATTCGATTTATTACAAGATGCTACTGTAACGCTTCATATTTCTGACGCAACTGGTCGAGTTGTGGAGTCATTTATAGAACAGACGCCACTAAATAGTGGTCGATATTCATATCAATGGCTCGGTGCTCATCATGCCAGTGGAGTATATTTTTTCACCGTTTATGCCGAAATCGACAACTTTTTGCCTGTGTCATATAGCCGGAAAATGATCTACTTGAAATAAAATACACTATTATTTTCTGTATCTCTTTCTTATAATTAATCCTTGAAACTTGAACCTTTTACCTTGAAACTCCGCCTAACAACATGAAGAAGATTATACTCATATCATGGATTATATTTCTCACAGGATGCGCTACCCATCCCCAAGTTAGTACTACTAGGATGAAAAAGGGTGATACTGAACGAGGTTGGGTGTTTTCAGTGGAAAATGTTCTTCCATACTATTATTATCGTACAGCGTTGACCGATCAAAGCAATCTTGGATTTCGAATGGGTGTCTTAGTTGGAGGAGCTGGTATTGATTATAGCCGTTTGTTATATTCAAAAGAAAATAAATGGGATGTATTAAATCTGGCATGGAGTTTTAATCCAAATTATAATATTGACGCCACCTATTATAAATTCTACCAAGGGAAACAAAAGGGAGAAAAGCCACCCTTTGTTTTTTGGTGGGGACTTCGCGGAATGTATATTCCCGTTGGTGTAAGCGGTGGAACGAGTACGCGGATGGGATTACTATTTGGGATGCAACCATGGGCGCGAACTGGTTTTGAGATAGGATATTTCCATGACTCAAGTGCCATGCCACTTGGGAAGATTTTTAGTCCTAGCTGGAAATGGGATGATCCAGAGAATATAGCTCGTTATGGAGATACACCGCATATTTCTGATTCTGGATTGCCCTCGGAATATTCACGATTAACAGGAATATCCATCAGATTCTATAGAATGACAGGAAAAAAGGTTAATGGATCTAAGCCATAGAAAGACGATTTTACAAAAAATCAGTACAGGCTTATATATTGTAACAGGAATGACCCACGATGGTCCCACAGGTGCGGTTATTTCATTTTTGACCCAAACCTCTCTGAATCCACCACTTATTACTATGGCAATGCGGGCGGATTCAAGTATATATCGTGCTGCAAAAAAGGGAAATACTTTAGCGATCCACTTTCCCTCCAGGGATCAACAAGATATGGTAGCATCTTTTTTCAAAATTAAAAAAATAGATAAGAACCTGATCAATGGTTATCGTTATTCATTGAATGAAAGAAATATTCCATTATTGGATGATTCTCCAATGATTCTTGAAGTAATAGTCAAAGAAATTATACCAGAAGGTGACCATCATATTTTCGTTACTGAAGTCACCAATACAATTCTCCGTGAGGATAGTGATATCCTGTCCATGCATCATACCAATTGGCATTATGGCGGTTAATCACCGCAATGGTTAAACAAAACCTCAAGCAGCAATTTAACGCTGCACTTTTGGGCGGAAACGACCTCCCAGTATTTTTGCGTACCTGTCTTGATCGCGCAATGTTGTGTGAGTCAAACACTGAAATCCATCCTATCATTTTTGTCAATGCATTAAAAAACATTATTGGTGATGACAAAGAAAACCCACGAGCGTATTTATTAGAATACCTGTACACTACAATCGACAAAATTGAACCTGTTCATGAGGATAATACCATTCTAAATGATGTTGGCAGTGGCGAAATTACAAATCCCATATTTATTATGGACATGGAGGATGCCATTCAGGAAGAAGATTGGTTAACCGCTGAGAGGCATGCTGCTTCATTATTTCTTGCAGCTGAGCATAAAGGTTCGGTCCTAGAAATTTTAACAGAATTGGGATTACAACGTGTCGAGCACCATGCTTCATTTTTTTACCATTTACAGCGAAGCACTATATTCTATCAAGCAACGAAACAACATTGGACAGGGATAAAATCGGCGATAAACCATCTAAAGCAATATCCGATACCTGAACCACACACGAGAACGCCAGTAACACTTGAGGAGTTATTTCCGCAAATACTAAGTACCGAGGGCTATAATGAAATAATAACATTTGCGGCTTGTTGGCGATTATGGGATTTGGAATCAGTTCGCCAAAATGGATTTCGACGTGAAATATCTCATTGGCTTACTACAAAGAAAAACGACGATCATAAAAATATATCTATTGAGCTAATTCCTAAACAAAAATACAAGATCCCTGATTATATTGAGTTGGCTGAACGCATCATTAAACTTGAATTACATCAGAATGAAATCTGGCATAGGATTGCAGTGTTGGAAGCGATTCGGTTTTTATGGAAAAAATGTGATAATGAATTCCAACCCCATCTTTCAAGTCATATAGATAATCTTATTAAATGAAAATTGATAATTATACATGTAATAGCATTGAAACCAGTCGATTTGGATTAGATGGTGGAGCCATGTTTGGCATTATTCCAAAAACGATGTGGGAAAAAGAAGCTCCAGCAGATAATCGTAATCGCATTGAGATGGTCACGCGATCATTATTGTTAATAAGTGATGACAAAAATATTCTTATTGATACGGGTAATGGATCAAAATGGCAGGAAAAATTTAAAAAGATTTATTCTATTGATACTGACACGGTGAATATGGAATCATCTCTGGCAAAAGTTGGATTATCACCACATGATATCACGGATGTCATATGTACGCATATGCATTTTGATCATATTGGTGGAAATACAACAATTGAAAATAATGAAATCATCCCCGTTTTTCAGAATGCGACGCATTGGTTCAGTCAAGACAATTGGGATTTAGCCAATTCCCCTTCCGAAAAAGACCAGGGAAGTTTCATGGAAGCGGACTGGAAAGTCCTTGCCGAAAATGGGATGGTGAAGTTAGTATCCGGAAAAGAACCCTTTTTACCGGGGATAGATATTTTTGTGTCCAATGGACATACATTGGGACAGATTCACCCAATCATCCATGGCAATAATCAAACGTTGATGTATTGTGGTGATCTCATCCCCATGTCTGCTCATATACCCATTCCATGGATCATGGCATATGATATACAGCCCATGGTCACAATTCAGGAAAAGCGCGAATTATTACCAAGGATTGTGGACGAAAATTGGATATTATTTTTTGAACATGATCCCAATGTCGAAGCGTGCACTGTGGGATTCGATGGACGGCATTATCACCGGAAAGATAAAAATGTTTTCACAAAGTAATTCGAAATTGTTCAATGCTGGTTTAAACGCATTCCAAGCTGGAGATTATTATGAGGCGCATGAACAATGGGAAGAATTGTGGTCTGATCCATCGCTTACGGATCGGCATTATGTGCATGGATTAATTCAAGTAGCTGTATCCCTATTTCATGCACAACAAGACAATCTTAATGGATCGCGCAGTATGATTGATAAGGCCTTGATAAAATTTTCAAAGACGCCAGACGTATGGAATTCTATTAAACTAAATGATTTTGTAAGAGCCAGTCAAAAGTGGAAAAAACATGTTCATGAAATTTCCAAAACCGAAGAATGTAATAATTTACTTAACCCTAAAATTGAAATAACACGCCATGCTTAATGTATGTTTATTTATTAAAGATTTTGAATTAGGTACACGTATTGCTGAAAGATTGACAGTTCAACGTGCGAAAATTGAATTTGTTGATAGTCTTGATTCTCCTGCGATCAAAACAGCTGATCTTACTATTGTTGATTGTGATTTAGGTGAACAGGGAACGGTGTGGTTTATGTCTCAATTACGATATAAAAATCAAAACCAGATGCTCATGGGTTATATGAAAATCGTCCAAAAAGAAATTCATGACAAGCTCACGGCTGCCGGATGTGAACTGATTATCCCCCAATCATCTTTGGTAAAAAATATTCATTCCATTATGAAAATGATACGAAAGCATGAAGACTGATAACCAAACATCGAGAGATCGTGCAGAAGAAGTAGTCACACGGTTGAGGACTACATATCCTGATGCAACGTGCTCATTACATTATACAACCACCCATGAATTATTAGTAGCGACAATTCTCTCAGCTCAATGTACTGATCACCGTGTTAATCAAGTAACGCCCGATTTGTTTAAAAAGTACAAATCACCGAGTGATTTTGCGTATGCAGATACTGTTGCGTTTTCAAAAGATATCCATTCCTGTGGTTATCACAATCAAAAAGCAAAAGGGATCATCGGAGCCAGTCTTATGATTGTGGAGGAGCATGATGGGAAGGTTCCAAATTCGATGGATGAACTGATAAAACTGCCCGGTGTTGGACGCAAAACAGCCAATTGTGTTTTAGGTCAATGTTTTGGTGTACCATCCATGGTGATCGATACTCATATGGTACGTATCATGAATTTGTTGGGTTTAACCGCTACCAGAGATCCAAAGAAAATGGAATTAGAACTCATGAATCTATTTGACCCATCCGATTGGGTAAATCTCACTCATATGATCATTGATCATGGTAGAGCGGTTTGCATTGCTCGTCGTCCCCAATGTGACAAATGTATTTTGGCTGATATTTGTCCAGCATCTGACAGCCCTTCTTAATATTGATATTTACGTTTTACACCAAATAATAAGCACCTAAATTTACTTTCATCATTTAATTGCAGGATACAAATAAATGGGTCAACCATATTTAACAAAAGTTTTTCATTTCTGTGCTGCACATCAGTATGGACATCGAAGTTGGTCACCTGAAAAAAATTGGGAAGTTTTTGGTCCGGACGCGCGTGTTCATGGGCATAATTATGCGTTAGAACTCACCGTTACTGGACCCATAAATCCTGATACAGGTTTTTGTGTGGATTTGGGCGAATTAAAGAATATTGTACAAGAACATGTACTGGATCAATTAGACCATTCCCAGATCGAAAAAGATGTTGTGTGGTTTAAAGGGAAACAACCTTCATCAGAAAACATGGTACAATTTATCTGGGAGCAGGTCGCTCCACGGTTAAATGGACCAAAACTTCATCGCGTACGACTAAGAGAAACTCAGACAATATTTACTGACTATTACGGAGATTAAATTGGATTTAAAAACACGATTCTATCTCATTTTGGCTGGGATATTTATTGCATCATTGGTTGCGGGAAACCTCATTTTTCAAAAGTTTTTTCAATGGTCGCCATTTGGTATTTATACATTTGAAATATCTGTAGGGATTATACCCTATCCCGTGACATTCCTTGTGACAGATCTGATTTCTGAATTGTATGGAAAAAAGCGTGCCGATGCTGTCGTTTGGGCGGGTTTAGCAGCAAGTATATTTGTGATGGCCATAGTCATGCTTGCAAATGCCGCACAGCAAACATCCTGGTCACCCGTTGATTCAGCAACATTTTCAAAAGTATTTGGCTTATTTGGTCCGGCAGTCTTTGCATCCATGGTGGCCTACCTTATAGCACAATTTGTAGATATTCGCATATTCCATTTTTGGAAACGATTAACCAAAGGCAAGCATCTCTGGTTAAGAAATAACGGATCAACGATCGTTTCACAATTAGTTGATACGTCAGCTGTTTTATTTCTGCTTTGTGCTACTGGTACCATTGATTGGGTACGCTTCACGCCACTGCTCATTAACGGCTTTTTGTTTAAAATGATAATTGCATTATTTGATACACCATTATTCTATCTGGGTGTGTATTTATTAAAAGATAAAATTCATGATGATCCCGAAGAAATATGGGATCGTCCAACCATTGTTGAGGAACTATTATGAGTGAACCAAATCAAGAAACAATTCAAAAAATCACAAAAACATTATTGGCTGAAATAGGCGAAGATCCAGAACGGGAAGGATTAGTAAGAACCCCATTACGGGTAGCTAAAGCATGGCAATATTTCTCCAAAGGATATCGTGAAAATCTTGATGATCTGATTAATAATGCTATTTTTCATGAAGAATGTTCAGAAATGGTTATTGTCAGGGATGTGGAATTCTTTAGTATGTGTGAACACCATATGTTGCCCTTTATGGGTAAGGCTCACGTGGGATATATACCAAATGGAAAAGTTATTGGATTGTCTAAAATACCAAGAATTATCGATATGTTTGCTCGTCGATTGCAAGTGCAAGAACGGTTAACACATCAAATTGCGTATACGTTACAGGAAGTGCTAGACCCAATAGGTGTTGCGGTTATTTTGGAAGGTCGCCACATGTGTATGCAAATGCGCGGTGTGGAAAAACAAAACAGTTTTGCAACAACGTCGGCCATGTTGGGCGAATTTCATGATGACGTAGAAACCCGGTCAGAATTTCTAAGCATTATTGGGTTTCGAAACTTTTAACCAACGTTTTAGTGTCAGTTTATAGTCAAACCTTACAAACCTAAATATTTAACCATATAAAAACTTCGTTACGACATGAACAAAATAAATAAATATGATGTTGCCATTTTGGGTGGTGGACCAGGTGGATATGTTGCGGCTATCCGTGCGGCGCAATTAGGATTAAAAACAGCCATAATTGAAAAAGATCAATTAGGTGGTATTTGCCTGAATTGGGGTTGCATCCCTACAAAGGCTCTGCTTAAAAATGCTGAGGTTTTACATACCGTTAAAAATGCCAAACAATTTGGCATAACTGTTACTGGTTATGAAGTGGATTTTAGTAAAGTGATACAGCGTAGTCGATCCGTTTCAGACCGTTTATCCAAAGGTGTGCAGTTTCTCATGAAGAAAAATGGAATTGACCATCTTGCCGGTCTTGGTGTTTTGCAGGATAAAAATACTATTGAAATAACCAATGAGTCGGACAAGAAATTGATTACGGCAACGAATATCATTCTTGCAACAGGAGGTCGTCCTCGAACTTTCCCTGGGATGGAGATAGATGGCGATCGTGTTATCGGTTCAAAGCAAGCCATGGTTTTGGAGTCTCCACCAAAAACCATGATTATCATAGGCGCAGGAGCCATAGGTGTGGAATTCGCCCATTTTTATAATACGTTTGGCACAAAAGTACACGTGATAGAAATGCTAGATCGTGTCCTCCCAGTGGAGGATAAAGATGTTTCACTAGAACTGGAAAAATCGCTAAAAAAATCTGGAATCAAAATATATACAAATACAAAAGTAAGTAAAATTGATCGTCTGAAAACCAAAGTAAAAGTCCATACAGAATCAGGCGATAAAAAAGAAATTATTGAAGGTGATATTGCTCTAGTTGCCGTCGGCGTTACTGGAAATATTGAAGATATTGGGTTAGAAAAAGTAGGTATAAAAACTGATCGCGGCGCCATTACTATTAATGATTTCGGTCAAACAAATATTCCAAATATTTATGCCATTGGTGATGTAACTGGTCCGCCATGGTTAGCGCACGTGGCTTCTGCCCAAGGTCACGTTGTTGCCGAGCATATTGCGATGGCAAATCCCCATCCAATAGATTATTCTAATATTCCCGGATGTACATATTGTCAACCGCAGGTGGCATCTTTGGGACTTACAGAAGAAGCGGCGAAAGAAAAAGGTTACGATATCAAAGTTGGGAAATTTATGTTTCGCGCCAGTGGAAAAGCAATGGCAACCGGCGATACAAATGGATTTGTAAAAATCATATTCGATTCAAAGTATGGAGAACTGCTAGGGTGTCATATTATTGGTTCTGAAGCGACAGAATTGATTGCAGAATTGGGTGTTGCTAAAGCATTGGAAACAACCTGGGAAGAAATTGCATCAACTGTCCATGCTCATCCCACCTTGTCAGAAGCTATCATGGAAGCTGCCATGGATGCCTTTGGGAACGCGATACATCAATAAATGTGTATCACGAAGGTATAAAGATTTATTAGTTGAATATGATCGAATCCATGAAAAAAACCATTGAGATTCAAGACCTTGGTAGAATAGACTACCAATCTGCATGGGATTTACAAAAGGATATCCAGAGTCAGGTTATTGCAGGTAATCACGATGATGTTTTATTATTAGCTGAACACGAACCTGTATATACGTTGGGTAAGAATGCGGATGAAAATCATATTCTTCAACAAAATCCAAATGACATTAAAACATTTCGAATCGAACGTGGCGGAGATGTGACATACCATGGTCCTGGGCAATTGGTGGGTTACCCAATTTTGGATTTAAATCGATACAAGCGAAGTGTTAGTTGGTATATGCGATCATTGGAAGAAGTGATTATTCAGATTTTAATGGAGTTTAAAATCACTTCAGAACGGAAAGATGGCTTAACGGGAGTTTGGGTTGATAATGAAAAAGTTGCGGCATTTGGCGTGCGTGTTTCACGGTGGGTCACCATGCATGGATTCGCTTTGAATGTTGATCCTGATTTGAGCCATTATTCAGGCATAATTCCATGCGGGATATTTGAGTATGGTGTCACATCTATGGCAAAGTTATTAGACAAGCCGATAGAAATACATGAGGTGAAACCAATAGTGATACAAAATTTTTTGAATATATTTCAATCAGAGGAGAATTAAATGGGTCGATTACATGGATTTACAAAACGTGAATTGACACATGTGTACAAAACCATGATCACAGCGCGATTGATGGATGAAAAAATGCTCATTTTACTAAAACAGGGCATGAGTTACTTCCATATTGGTACTTCTGGTCACGAAGCAGCTCAATTGGCTGCAGCGCATACATTGCGGAGTGGTGTTGACTGGTTTTATCCATATTACGGAGATGGGGCTTTTTGTCTTGGATTAGGTATGACAGTACGGGAGCAATTATTATCATTTTTAGCTCGCAAGGATGATCCAAACTCTGGTGGTCGCCAAATGCCACAACATTATGGACACAAGGCATTGAATATTGTTAGTCAAAGTAGTCCCACAGGAACGCAATATCTTCAGGCGGTTGGCACTGCTATGCGATGCAAATGGGATGAAACTAAAGAACTCGTTTATGTCTCCAGTGGTGAAGGAACTACCAGTCAAGGCGATTTTCATGAAGCGTTGAATTGGTCCAGTCGTGAAAAATTGCCCATTATATTTCATATTCAGGATAACGAATATGCCATATCTGTTCACATTTCTGAACAGACATCTGGAAAGTCTGTCTATTCCATGGTTGCCGGGTATACAAACCTGGCACGATATGATGTAAACGGCACCGATTTTTTTGAAACGCAATTAGCCTTTAAAAAGGCAGCTGATCGTGCACGGAAAGGAAAAGGTCCATCTGTGATCGTCAGTCATGTTGTTCGTTTATTGCCCCATTCATCTTCCGATGATCAACGGAAATATCGTGAACCCAAGGAATTGACAGAAAATCTAGAAAAAGATCCCATATCACTATTCGAAGCAACCTGTCTTGAAGCTGGAATTTTGACTGATAAAGAGATTATATCTATTCGCGATGAGTGTAAGAAACAAATTGACGAAGATGCAGAATGGGCAGATGCGCAAAAGCACCCCGATCCATCAACGGCCTTGGATCATTTATTTGGGGAAAATCCAATTCAAGAAGAAACAGAATTAAATCCAATTGCTGATAAAATTGTTTTAGTGGACGCTATAAACCATGCCCTAAAAGAAGAATTAAAGCGCAATGATAAAATGGTGGTTTATGGTCAGGATGTGGCAGATCCTAAAGGTGGTGTTTTTACTGCTACAAGAGGCCTCTCAACAGAATTTAGTAAACACCGCGTATTCAATTCACCACTGGCGGAATCCTCGATTGTTGGGACTGCAATTGGATTGTCTTTGGCTGGGTACAAGCCAGTAGTAGAAATTCAATTTGGAGATTATATCTGGACAGCCATGATGCAAATTAGGAATGAATTGGTGACGATGCGCTACCGTTCAAATAGTGATTGGACGTGTCCTGTTGTCATTCGTGTCCCTGTTGGTGGATATATCCATGGTGCTCTTTGTCATAGTCAATCTATCGATGGATTCTTCATGCATTTACCCGGTGTTTATATCGCTTACCCATCCAATGCCGCTGATGCAAAAGGTTTGTTGAAAGCGGCCTGTCGCATGAATGACCCTGTGTTATTCCTTGAACATAAAGGATTATATCGACAAGGATACGCAGCAACCCAGGAACCAGATGAAAACTACATTCTTCCCTTTGGAAAAGCTCGGGTTGTGAAAGAAGGAAATGAACTCACCATTATTACTTGGGGTGCCATGGTTCAGAAATCATTGGATGCAATTTCGAAATTGGATTTGGAAGAGGGCAGTGTGGAAATAATTGACATTCGGACATTAAATCCATTGGACATGGATTCGATTAAGGCATCCCTGGAAAAAACCGGAAAAGCACTGGTGGTGAATGAAGATAATATTACCAATGGACCGGGAGCCGAGATTGCCGCTCGAATTGCCGATGAGTGTTTTGAAATGTTGGATGGACCTGTAAAACGTGTGGGAGCAAAAGATTGCCCGATTGCCTATAATTGGTATTTGGAAGAGAAAATTTTACCTCAAGTTTCTGACATTAAAAAAGCTATCACCGACTTGTTGGAGTATTAGAAAATGAAAATTGACGTTGTCATGCCCAAAATGGGCGAATCCATTACAGAAGGAACAATTCTGGAATGGCGCAAAGCTATTGGTGACCCAATTGCTAAGGATGAAATATTACTTGAAATCGGTACGGATAAAGTCGATTCGGAAATTCCATCATCCCATAGTGGCACATTAGTTGAGATTCTTGCTCAACCCAATGATGTCATTGAGGTGGGAATCCCTATCGCAAGAATTGAAACTGATAGTACGGCTGTGAGTGTTATACCGATAAAGAAACCGGAATTAGCGATATCTGAGAAACCAAAAGCCAAAACTGCTGCTGAAAAACCAGTAATAATGAAAAAGGACTCAAAACGCTTTTATACGCCGGTAGTAATGAAATTGGTACAAGAAGTGGGAATTTCATTATCAGAGCTAGAAAATATTCCAGGCACTGGACGAAGTGGGAGAGTCACAAAAAAAGACATCCAGGACTATTTGGAAGGTGGTCGTGTTCGCGTTTCTGAATCAATAGAAAAAGAATCTGATCAAAAGCTTGTTGCATCACCAAAACCAATGATAGAAACGATTGGCGGAACACGTGTAGAAATGGATCATATGCGAAAGCTTATTGCCGATCATATGCGCCACAGTTTGGATACATCGGCTCATGTGTATGTTGTGTCAGAAGTAGATATGACACATATAGTGAACTATGTAAATAAAGAAGGTGACACCTTCAAAACGCGCGAGGGATTTAGCTTAACGTATACTCCTTTCATTATTAATGCATTGGTTAGCGCCCTGAAAGATTTTCCTGAAATGAATGCTTCCATCGATGGCACGGATATCGTTTATCATAAACATATTAATATGGGTATGGCCGTGGCCATTGAAAAAGGATTGATGGTGCCTGCTATTTTCAATTGTGAGGAATTGAATTTTCTGGGGATTTGTAGAAAGGTCTACGATATTGCAATTCGGACACGAAAAAAACAAATTAATCCTGATGAATTACAGGGCTCAACATTTACGATTACGAATTTTGGCGTGTTTAATGTGACGATGGGAATGCCGATAATCAATCAACCGAATGTTGGTATCCTTGGAGTTGGTACAATAAAAAAACGCCCAGTGGTAATTGAATCAGATCAAGGCGATACTATTGGAATTCGATCTATCATGTATATAACCTTGGGAATGGATCATCGACTTATTGATGGTGCTGGTGGGAGTCGATTTATAGATACTGTAAGAAAAAATCTGGAATTAATGAAATTGGAAGGGTTGGTGTAAAAGGAACAGAATAAAAAATATCATGTTTATGTTTAAAAAGGAGTTAATTATGAAAAGATTATTTGTTTTAATTATTATTGTATTTACAACAATGCAATTCACTAATGGTCAGAGTGATGATGAAAAATACGGAACGATTATTGGTATTGTGGTTGATACTGAAACATCGAATCCACTACCAGGAGCAACTATTATATTGAAAGATCATTCAAAAGGTGGTGTCGCTGATGTAGACGGGAAGTTCAAAATTGAGGATGTTCTACCTGGCAATTATGATATCCATTTTTCATTTATTGGTTATCAGACGTTTATATATAAAGATTATTCTATAAACGTTGGTGTAAATGATATGGGCAAGGTGTTTTTAGAAGTCGGTGCAATTGAGGGTAAGGATATCACAGTGCAAAATAGTTGGAGAGAAAGTCCCTTAAGACCATCTATTGTTTTGGAAACTGAATCGTCGGAGGCCCTTGAATACTCTAATGAAGCGTATGATCTGAACTCCACAGATTTGGATATGACGACCAAAAAAGATGAGCATAGCGGTTCAAAAAGTAGAACAAATAGATCATTTTCAACACCCACAATTAAAGCTGCTGCTCATAATGATAATGAAGAATATCCGTTTTACCTCGATTATTTAGATAAGTATCGCCAGAATCAAAATGTCTATATTCAGAATTTAGAAGACAGACTTACGTTTAGATTTGTGGATTCAACAGGTGAACCCATTTGGAATTTGCCATTTAAAGTGACGAATAAAAGTGGAGTTGTTCTCTGGGAGGGGCGAACCTATTCAAATGGTGAAAACGTGATATTCCCTCATACCTTTACTTCTGCAAAAAGCCGTGATGGAAAAGCAGGGCGTAGGAGGAAGGATAATAATTTTGATCCTGAGTTCATTATTGTTAATAACGGAAAAGATGAATATCCTGTTGATTTTTCAAACAATCGATTGACTACGATTCAATTACCTATTGAAAATTCCAGAAAGTCTTTATCCGTTGACCTATTATTTATACTGGATGCAACTGGAAGTATGGACGATGAAATTCGCCAATTAAAAGATAATCTTTATTCTATATATACAAGAATTAATAATTCTTTTAATAATATTCCCTTGCGCTTTGGGCTTGTAGAATACCGTGATAAAAAAGATGAATTTGTTACCAAAATTCACCAATTCAATGATGATATAAATCAATTTCAATTAGTTCTTGATAATGTGAAGGCTAAAGGTGGAGGAGATACTCCGGAAGATATTCAATCAGCTCTTGATGACGCATTGCACGAAATCCAATGGAATGAGAATGCATTAAAACTATCATTTTTGGTAGCCGATGCTCCGCCACACATTAACTATAATCAGGAATTCACATATATTGATGCTGCTCAGGAAGCGAATAAACGCGGCATCAAGCTTTACACAATTGGTGCCTCGGGATTGGATCATATTGGAGAATATGTTTTCAGACAAATATCGGCATTAACCTATAGCGAATTTATTTTTCTCACTTATGGTGAGCAGGGTGAAAGTGATGGCAGTAGTGGAGCCGGAAAAGTTAGCCATCATACTGGAAGTAATTTCAATTCACGAGCTTTGGACGATCTAGTTGTTGATATTATTCGGAAAGAAGTATCATATCAGCTACCGGATGATATAGTCGTTCACGATGATATTGAGCCTGAGAATCAAGAATCCTATTTACGACTAAGAATGGATAATTTATGGGCTCAGATAAATAAGCAAATCGTTGAAGTCACTGATGGTGCAACCGTTGGCTTAATTCCGATCTTTGAAACGACTAAACCAGAATTGAAGAATTTTGCCAGTTATCTTCAAAACCTCAGCATTGATTTAATTGTTGAATCAAACCAAATGGCTCTTGTGGAGCGCGAGCGTTTAGAAGAAATATTAAGTGAGCATGGATTGTCCATGGCCGGAATAATTGATGATGGTACATATGGCGAAATTGGTAAATTGACAAAAGCAGACATAGTATTTCTTGGCAGTATAGATTATGCAGGTATTGATCGAGTAGTGATGGTGCGAGGTGTTCGATTAGAGGACAGTCGGATTATTGCAGCTGCCAGAGTACGCATTTAATGGAAAAATAATATGGCTATAGATAACGTCCTGAAACTGTATTCACAAACCATTCGATCACCATATCTCCATTACGGATTTTGGGATGATCCATCAGAATTGGTTTTATCAGACTTGACACTAAATGATATTCATAAAGCCCAATATCGATATATTGAACATTTGGCGGAATTTATTCCTGAAGGGGTAAAAACGATATTAGATGTAGGTTGCGGTATAGGTGGGAATACAGCATATCTCAGGGATCATGGTTATGAAATGGAGGCTCTTTCACCGGATTCGTTTCAAGAAAAAACAATAAATGAAAAATTTCGAAAAGCTGTACCGTTCCACAATACAAAATTTGAGGAATTTGAAACTTCACAAAAATATGATCTAATATTTGAAAGTGAAAGTGCCTGTTATATCAAAATTCGTCGGGGTTTTCAAAAAGCAAGTGGGATACTAAATCCTAATGGATACATTTTGGCCTCCGATTACTTTGTATATAACGAGAGCGGTGATAGTCCACATTTGAAAGCATCACATCAATTGAATTCATATTTGAAAATTGCAGAGGAAGAAGGATTCAAATTGATTAAAGAATATGATCAAACATTGAATACAGTTCCCACATTAGATGCCGCTTTGTACTTTATCCAACGATTTGTGGAACCAACGATGGATTATGCCATTACTGCTATGGATAAAAAAAGACCAATTTTGTTGAAAATATTTAAAATGATATTTAATAAATACGGTCGACAAAAACTGAGACAAATTGATTTGATTCGTAGTGATGAATTCAAGAAATACCGTAAATACATGATTTATTTATTTCAAAAGCAAGCATGACTATAACCCATCAAAAACCAAAAATCAGATTGAATCGTGGACCGGAATATCAGTTTGTTCAAAATGTTGTAACTGAAAACCAGCTCAATACGGTTTGTGAGGAAGCCCGTTGTCCTAATATTTATGAATGTTGGGGGCGACGTACTGCAACGATTATGATCCTTGGAGATACTTGTACCAGAGCTTGCGGTTTCTGCTCGGTCAAAACGGGAAAACCTGAATTTAATGACACAATGGAGCCGACACGAACCGCAATGGCGGTTAAAAAAATGAATCTGCGTCATGTGGTAATTACATCCGTTGACAGGGATGACCTAAAAGATGACTTTGGTGCAGAAATGTGGGCTGAGACTATACGTCAAATTCATCAACATGCTCCGAATTGTACCGTGGAAGTTCTCACTCCGGATTTCAAAGGACATGAGCCAGCACTTGATACAGTTTTTAATGCTGAACCCGAAATCTTTGGCCATAATGTAGAAACAGTTGAACGCATTAGTCGCGAAGTAAGAAATCAAGCAAATTGGCAACGGAGTATGGATGTATTGATATATGCGGTGAAAAACCATCAAAGAACCAAAACTGGAATGATGGTGGGATTGGGTGAAACCAATGATGAAATTTTAGAGACTATGCGTCAGGTCGCTAATGTTGGTGTTGAAATATTTACTATTGGTCAATATTTACAGCCGACTAAAAACAATTTAACCGTTAAGAGATATGTATCCGACACAGAATTTGATATGTATAAACAAGCAGGTAAAGAAATGGGATTCAAAGTTGTGGAGTCAGGGGTTTTAGTCCGAAGTTCATACCATGCAGATGAACAAGCTCGGTTTGCGATCACGACAAATACAAAATGATTTAAAGGAAATTTCATGCAAAAAATTCAGATAACGATTTACACGATAATAATACTAAGTGGACTTTTGGCCGCTACTCTATCTATATATGAACAGGAAAGCGAAGACTTAGATATTGATGTTCGTGAGGGACATACATATGTCGATGGCGTAATGGCACCACATTTATCGGAGCTACCATTTCATATGTCTTATATTGATGATGAAACATGTTTGAATTGCCATGTAACTGCGCGTGAGCTCAATATTATGGGGAAAAAATACAATACCAATAAAATTAAACACGAAATCCGTGACAATTGTAGTCGTTGCCATACTCTGGCAAATCATTAGAAAGCTGCCAGATCAGCACACTAATCATAATGGCATGTTGTTTGAATATTTTGATATGTTATTAACTAAAAGGACTCTTATATGAGCGATCAAGAATTTCAAGGATCAATTGAATCTGAAATATATCCTGTTATGCCGTTACGGAATACGGTTTTATTCCCACAACAAGTTATTCCCATCTATATAGGGCGTGAAAAATCTCTCAAGCTTATCACTGAACTAGATCCAGACAATAAATACATTGTTGTGGTTGCTCAGGAAGATGGCAGTATTGAGGATCCAACTCCTGAAGATTTATACTCTTATGGTACATTGGCCGTTGTGCTTAAAGTATTTGATATGCCTGATAATAGCAAATCCGCTATTGTTCAGGGAGTTGAAAGGGTCAAAGTTTTATCTTATACAGCTGATTCACCTTATTACAGTGCTGCAGTTATGCGGATTACGGATGTTGAGCCTGAGGATGATTTGGAACTGGATGCACTTGTTAAAAATTTAAAGAACACATTTAAGGACTTAATCCAGGTTGCACCAAACCTATCTGAAGAACAGTCTGGAATGTTATCCAATATTCAAAAACCTTCCAGAATGGCAGACAGAGCCATTTCGCTTTTGACAGTTAGCAATAAAGAAAAACAAGGTGTTTTAGAAGAACTAAACGTAAAAATTAGGGTTGAAAAAACTACCTCAATTCTAACTCGTGAAATTCAACGTATAAAACTGGGCGAAGAAATTCAAACTGAAGTCCAGGACGAAATTGCAAAATCCCAGCGTGAATACTATTTGCGCGAGCAAATGAAGGCTATCAAAAAGGAATTAGGCGAAGATGAGTCTTCGGTTGAATTGAAGGAACTTGAGGAGAAAATCCTCAAGGTAAAGATGAGCGAAGAAGCTGAGAAGGTTGCCAAGAAAGAATTAGACCGATTATCGCGGATTCCAACTCAATCTCCTGAATATACAGTAGCACGAACATATCTCGAATGGTTGGCAGATCTGCCATGGAGCAATTCCTCTGATGACCGGGTTGACGTGAAAATGGCACAAGAAATATTAGATGAAGATCATTATGGCTTAGAAAAAGTCAAAGAAAGAATTTTAGAATATTTGGCCGTAAGAGATTTAAAACAAAAGAAAAATCCAGATGGCAGAGTTAAAGGTCCAATTCTTTGTTTCGCCGGACCTCCCGGAGTGGGTAAAACATCTCTGGGACGATCAATTGCGCGTTCCATGGGAAGAGAATTTATTCGCCTATCTTTAGGTGGCGTCAGAGATGAAGCTGAGATACGCGGACATCGCCGAACATATATCGGAGCTTTGCCGGGACGAATTCTCCAATCCTTGAAAAAAGCCGGAACGAACAATCCAGTTTTCATGCTGGATGAAATTGATAAACTGGGTGCAGACTTTAGAGGTGATCCGTCTAGCGCATTATTGGAAGTTTTAGATCCTGAACAAAATGATACGTTCAGTGATCACTATCTAGAAGTAGATTTTGATTTGAGTAAAGTCATGTTTATTGCCACGGCAAACTATCAAGATCCTATACCACCAGCGTTAAGAGATCGGATGGAAATTTTAGAATTTTCAGGATATATAGAAGATGAAAAGATTAACATTGCGAAACGTCATTTGATTCCAAAACAGATTGAGGAAAACGGATTAGAACCCGATGAAGTTTCTTTGGATACTAGTGCCATACGAGAATTAATACAGTCATATACACGAGAAGCCGGTGTGAGGAATCTGGAACGGGAAATTGCCAATACTTTACGCAAAGTTGCTCGTCATAAAGTTGAAAATGATGGGAAGAAATATAAGCTTACAAAAAAAGGTGTTAATGACTACTTAGGTGCCCCGCGTTTCTATTCTGAAATTGCCGAGCGCGTCACTAAACCTGGTGTGGTAACTGGCTTAGCATGGACGGCAGCTGGTGGAGATATTCTATTTATTGAGGCATCTAAAATGAAGGGTAAAGGCGTTTTGACATTGACTGGTCAGTTGGGTGATGTCATGAAAGAATCGGCAACAGCCGCACTGACGTACGTTAGATCCCATGCTGATATTTTGGGTATTGATGCAGATTTCAATGAGAAAACGGATATCCATGTGCATGTGCCTGCTGGTGCGATTCCCAAGGATGGCCCTTCGGCGGGTGTGAGCATGTTTACATCGCTGGTATCCTTGTTAACAGGGAATAATGTAATTGAAGGCGTTGCCATGACAGGCGAAATCACGTTGCGCGGAAATGTTCTCCCCATCGGAGGTGTGAAAGAAAAAGTCACAGCTGCGCATCGATCTGGAATTAAAACGATCATTCTCCCTGATCACAATAAAAAAGATCTGGAAGAGATTCCTGAACACATCAAAAAAGATCTTACATTTCATTTTGCAAAAGAAATGATGGATGTGATAGATATAGCAATTCCGGGAATAAAGGAAAAGAAGAAAAAAGCTGCGGCTAAAGCCACGGATTAACATTAACTTTCCGCCGCTTTTTCACCTCAATTATTTAATTGATAATTCATTATTGAAAATTGAATTGGGCGCATAGCTCAGCTGGTCAGAGCGCCTGCCTTACAAGCAGGATGTCGGGAGTTCGAATCTCTCTGCGCCCACCAAGACAGGTTAAAACTTCGCAATTCTAATAGGTCATTCTCGATAGAGCAACCTATTTTGTATCTGCAGTATAAACAGTGACATAAACCATGCATTCTCCCCTACAAGTAGAAGGTATACCCGTTCTATTTTCTGTACATTTCAGCAACAATTCCTGGAACAAAACGGAAAATGCACCGAAATTTCTCTTTTTCTCCATTTCTGAGATGATTTCTCCTTGTAACTGGAAATTACTATCTGAAGCGGTGTTGCAAGAATCAACAATAGAAATAGAAAGATTTTCTATTTTTGAAAATAGAATGGTTCGAATCCGTTTCGGACAGGTGAGTCATGCAATAATAAGTGCTAAATTATTAACACTTTGGAGATAATATGGCCCAGGTAAAGATTTATCAGTATTATCCAGTGTTGGCTGTTCCCATGAAGAAATTTGTCGGAACATGAATAGCCACCTGAAAGCCAATGATACCGTGGTTTAAGCTAGATCAGGAATTGGTGAATGGATAAATTTCTATAACCAGGATAGAACCCATCAATCACTTGGTAGAAAAACACCGAATCATGTATATTTCAAACAGCCAATAAAGGAATTGGCTGCATAATGAACATAATCGCAGAATTGACACTACACCTTAAATCTGAAAAAATGTGTCCAGTCGATGGGGTCCACTTCACTTTCATGAAACTGAAAATTAACATTATTAATATATAGAAATTATTATTAAAATCAGCGTTAGTATAAAAATGTATTGCACGATTTAATATGAATCAATCAGTTAAAAACTCACCGTATTTTACAAACCCACCAATTAATGAAGTAATATTTGGAACAATTATAGAGCCAAATCCAAATATTAGAGTACATCACATAGGGTTATTATGGGAAAAATTCAAGGATAAGTATCCTAATGTTGAACATGCAAAACCAATATTAAGTAGTGATAACTCATTCTTGGTAGATATAAAAACTGGATTTCCTCTACCTCGAACTTGGTTCGTGAACAATTCTGGCGATCAACTTGTTCAATACCAGATTGATAGATTTTATTATAATTGGAGACGAAAAGGGGGAAATTATCCGCGATTTAATACTATATATAAAAAATATAAAAATGTATATCAAATTGTTAATAAGTTTTATTTAGAAAATTCATTAGGTAGCATTAAACCAACTGAATACGAATTGACCTACATTAACCATATCAAAATTTCTAACAGTGACAATTCGTTTGACGACCTAAGTCATATATTACAAGATTATCCATGGGAAAATAAAACGCGATTTTTACCCCCTCCAAGTAGGGCTGGATGGAAACTTGAGTTTAATGATAAAGTATTAAATGGAAAATTAGTAATTAGTATTAAACAAGGTATAAATATACCTGAGCGGGAACCATTGTTAATTCTAGAATTAAAAGTAATTGGACAAATCAATGACATGGAGCGCTGGTTTGATAAAGCACATAATTTGATAGTTAATGGGTTTGTTGATATTACAAACAAGGATTTACATAAAGTTTGGGGCAAGCAGTAATGCAAGGCTATATACATACAATTACTAATCCACATGCACTAAGAGGCTTCAGCGATATCGATATTCATCTAGATATCGATGCAGACGATAGAGCTGAAATCAATGATGATGACATTACAAACTTTTGGACCACTGACGGATCTTTCACAAATAAAGCGCCTATACAGAATTTAACTTTAACTCAAACTAATTTTCTAGACTGTTCACATGATTGGCCTAACGAAGAATTGGGTAATGAAAAATATTTATTTTTAATTCGAGCCACAAAAAGTATTCAAAAGAATGAAGAGATAGTAGAACGTTTATTATATTTAAATAATGCGACAAAAGATGATGGTGATTGTGCGGGCATTACATTGGACTCTTTGATTGTGTTTTTCAGGTTTATTAGTACTAATCTTAATATCAAAAAACCTAGCATTACTCTTACATCAGATTACAATATTTACTTAAGCTGGAAAGAGAGTAATGATAAGCTCATTAATCTACATTTAAAATCTTTTGAAAGTATTGATTTCTTGATCTATAATAATGATACGGCTTACAAAAATGTAAATAGAATGTCTGGTACTGTTTCGATTGATATGGTAAAAGAAATATTGTCACAAAATATTTCAAATTGGATATTTGATTGAAAGATCAAGTAATTCCAGATTCAAACTATATTTCCAGATTTATCAAAAAATCAGCCTTGGATGAAAATGGTGAGCCCACTGCTGCAGCTTTTATACTAAGAAAAGGTTACGATAATTATTTATCAATTGATTGGGTTGATTGGCTTAATAAAAAAACTAGAAATGAAGAAATAATTGCACTATCAATGATATATAATAGCAGATTCAATAATATTACAAATAGTGGCATTGCTGTTATTAACACTGGATCAGTAAAAAATAATGTTTTAACAAAGTCAGAAGATCAAAGGCAATTAGTTATTAAGCATTTATCGGACAATAAAACATATAGTGGCATTTTTAATTATTTGCATAGTGATATCGACATTCCCGAAATAATTGCCCAAAGCGTTGAAGAAACAAGGATAATTTAAGCGACACAATTCCGTCACAATATACTGTAAGTATAATTATATAGTATAGATAAACGCCCCCTTAAGCCATTGGTTGAAGGTTCGAGCCCTTCTTGGCGTATACTCCTCGACAAACCCTATTTTCCGTCGTGAAAGTAGGGTTTTCTTTTACCCTTTTGAAAATAACACATGCGGACAAAAGAAGACATAAAAGGACATTAGAACCCCTATTATGTGAACAAAAGTATATGAACGGATTGCCAAAATTGGAAATATCAAGCAATCAGTAAAAACGGGCTAATTTGAATTTGGATTGGATGCGCCGTTAAACTGGTTTGTGTACCCAGTCTGTTGAATGTTCTCTTGCCTAATAACAATGACAAATGAAAAACGTTGGCGTGGAAATGGTGGCATAGCTATTTGACACTATTCCCATAATCAAAATCGATTATACGTTTTTGGGAATTTGAGGGCAGGGAGAACCAAAAAGGTATGGGTTTTGGTACAGATCGGTTGGTACCGGATTACACAGTGGATCCAAAGGGATTTGAACCCCGAACCAACGGATTATGAGTACTCCGCTGTCTCGTCGACAAATGAAAAACGTTGGCATAAAAATGATGGCAATGGCTTAAAAGGACGTTGTGTTCACGACGATCTCAAGGCAAAAGTGTGCACTAACTGCATCCTATTTTTGTCTACACCTGTCTAGCCGTGTCGTATTATTTTAACACTACCATCTTCTTTGTCTGCACAAAATCACCTGCTCTAATTTGATAGAAGTACATCCCGCTCGCTACGTTTGACGCATCCCATTGTATAGACTTGTATCCTGCGCCCTGATTTTCTATCACAAGCGTTTCAATCTCTCGCCCAAGAAGGGTGTAAATCGTAATTCGCACATCTGATCGCTGCGGTAAGTTGTAGCTGAATGTCGTTATTGGATTAAAAGGATTTGGGTAGTTTTCTAACTCTAAAGTAAGTAAGCCTTCTGAAATTGGTTCAATGGATAAATTGATTGATGTATCAATATTTGTTAGGAATATTCCACTTGAATAAGTGCCGGCTAAAACAGTTCCATTATTCGTACTAACAAGTGTCGTAATAGCATTGTCAATAATATTACCATTCCCAGATTGCCAAGTAAATCCATCGTCAATAGATAACATTACCCCATTATTACTTGCAGCATAAATTATACTATCCGGAGTGATTGTCAAGGATGTTATCCCAAAATCAGAAAATACGTCATCCCATGAAATTCCTCCATTGATCGATCGGTAAATACCCAATTCGGTACCTGCAACAATATTCCCCGCTTCTGTAATTACTAGAGCATAAGTACCTATTGTTTCTAGTCCTCTAATCTCCCAATTCTGACCACTGTCATAAGATATATATACACCGCTTGTTGTATCTGCATAATTGTGAGTTCCAGCTAATAAAACATTGCTATATGGCACTACGCAATATGTCTGACCCGTATCAAGCGAGGTTAAATTCCAATAATCACCATTATTATCTGACCAGTATAAACCCTCCCAGGTTCCAGCAAAAATTATATCACCACATGAATTTAGACTTGTGATAGCTGAATTTTGTAATCCATTATTTACCAATTCCCAGCTATTTCCATAATCTTGGGATCTATGAATACCACCACCATAATTACTGCCCGCAAAAATGATGTTGTTAGTATTTGAGGTCAGCGATGAGACTCGAGTTAGAGTCAAATTGGTTGTTGTCCAGTGCAATCCACTGTTTTGTGAAATAAATACACCCCCACCCTGACCACTTACTTGATAATTTGCACCAGCAAGGATTATGTTATCATTCATTGCATGTAGTGACAGAATATTTGCATATGAATAAGGTGTACCAACTTGAATCCAATTATCACCCTGGTCAGAATTAAGGAATATTCCATATAGATTTGATGAACAATATATACCGTCGTTACTGTCTAATGCAAAAGACCTAATAACTGGGTGAATTAATCCATTATTCTCCCAAGTTATCCCGCCATCGTCAGAATAATATACTCCCTGATAATAAGAACCTGCATATAATCTATTATTATTTGTGAAAATAAAATCTTCAATATATACCTCAAAATCAGTATTTATCCATGTGAGTCCATGGTCATCAGAGTAGATTAAATACATGGAGCTAGTTAGAATTCTACCTTGTGAATTTTCGATAAAAGAGTTCTGCGTGATATGATCAAAAGTATGCATCCAGGTTTGTCCATTATCATGGCTAACATGAATCCCATCAAATCGCTGTGAAGCATATATGTTGTTCTGAGAGTCAATGAATATTGATTCAATTATTGGATAGACAAAGATATGATTCCATGTATTACCATAATCATTTGAATGGAATACCCCAGTATGTGTACCAGCATAAATATTCCCTGGTGCATTTAAAAAAATATCATGTATTCTAGAGCCATCTATGTATAACGTATCCCAAGTAACCCCATAATCATAAGTACGTAATATTCCACCCCAACTTGCCACAAATAATACATCCTCAAAAATTTCTAAATCGGTAATTGAACCAAAATCAATTAAATGTTCCCATGTGTTACCACCGTCATCTGTCCGGTACACACTTGAACCATCGGATGCAAATAAATAGTTTTCATCCGATGCTAATTCATATTTACCCGCATACGGTCCGTGTGAGCGGATCCAGTCTTGCGATAATACAGTGCATTGAAGAATGATGAATATTTTGAGAATATAATAATTCAATGATTTATTATTATACATTGGAATCAATCATGACTACTACTAGAAATTGTTAAGAAAATCATATTATTAGAATCAGTATAATTTAGAATTCATTTTTATTGATTCAACAAATACGTTATATAGAGGAAACCCTATCCAGAATAATATACCAATGAGTATAAACGTAAATAAAGTTACCATATATAGACTTGAAAAACCTCTTAGTGTATTAATTTTTTCATTATCAATAGTACTAGTATCAACACGAATCCCTTGAAGATTTTTAGGGTCCATTGTCCATAGTATTGTCATACAAGCACCAACTATTGTCGCAAGTACAACGATGAAGGATATAATCACTTTAATAACTTCAAGAGGAAGCAAAAGATCACTAGTCCCAATAAATAGACGATGTATCCCGTATAAATACAATATAGATCCAAATAATAGGCTATAGATAATTGACCAACTAATAGGAATAATTCCAGGTTTTGGAAAAACACTTCTATATATTATTGATATTAATAATGAAAGAGCGAAAAGAGAGGATAGAAAAATCTCATTTAACTGAAAAAAGAATAAAATACTTGTTATACTAAGCAGGACTATTGGTAGTATAATATTTTTACTACAACCCTTTATTATAATAAATTGATTCTTATGTAAATAATATGAGATGTTCATGTTGGAGTTAACTGCAACACTTACTGATTCTTCAATATAAAGTATTATTTGGGAAAGTATAGTGCCCGAAAAGGCAAAGATTATCAGATAGAACTTCGAAATATCAATACTAATTTGTTGTGTTAATTGCATTGAAAGCCTACCGTACCTCAATTAATTGGCGATTTCGGTCGATTCGGACAGTGATTCCGGTAATCTTTCGGCCCCATATTTAGCTTCCTAAAACTTCATTTTAAGTTACTCTAAAAGTCAGAAAGAGTAACAGTATTTTAATTTTTCTCATGGATTCGCCTTCCATGTTTATTTTGTAACAATGATGCCGCCAGCGCCATTACGTTCTTCGATTAGTTCATACAACAGTTCTTGAATTTCTTTCCTGAACCACAAGGACAGGGATCATTTCTGCCCACTTTATTATTAATCGCCTGATGGGTCGATTGATGGACTTCTTTCCGGTAAGGTAGCCAGTAGGAATGAACGGCACTTACTGACTTCTGAATCAGATCCACCCAGTGAACGAATTTCAGTTCTGAAGACTCTGGGATCTTTGCCAGTGTATTCCGGCCTTTCTCTGTTCCAAAGAACACTATCGGTGTCATTAATTCTTTATCTTTTTTAGATTCAAAAAGCTGTTCCCAGGTGTCAAAGGAGATATCAACTCCAGACATAAAACCCGTGCACCAATTCTCAAGCGCCACGGAAATTTCGTATTCAGATACCTGAGATTTCACCAGCAGATTGAAATTACCGGCTGGCGATGTGACAGACTTGATGATAGTATTGTAGAATGACATGACAAGTCCAAATATGTTTTGAGCTTCCTCCATATCGTCCCAGATTACTTCAGCACCCCAGATATCTGGCAGCCACTTGCTTGGTAACACTGTTTCCGGTCCTATAACCAGGGCTGTTAAATAGCCGTGCAGTGAAACAATATCCATGCATTCGTCAGGGGTTTTGTCAGACAGTAGGAATTCTTCCAGTTGTTTTAAATCTGCTTTGCTGAAAGTGCTTGTTGGTTTCATTTAGTATCCGATAATGTGGACTGGAATTTAAACAGGTCATAATTAAAGTCTCCCGTTTTCTGACTATTGAATAACAGTAGTCAACCTGACTGCCCAAAAAATTAATTGATAAGAATTCTCAACGAGTACAAGCCTTCTGGCAATTGTGTGTGGGGAACAAATAACGAGTGAGAATATGTTTTATAATTGATAGGCGCTTAGAATTTCCTGAAATTGATCGATTTGCTTATCAAAACTAATTTCCCGGGCCACTTGAATTAGCTTCTCTGTTGATAAATTCTTATTGCCATGAACCTGCAGGGGTAGCGTCAATATCAGTTCCTGAATTTCCGGACAAAGCAGGAGTAGGCCCATGATCTGGCTGATACGCTGCTGGCTTACTTGTTCTAAGCCAGCAATGTGGGATATAGATGCTATCTTTTTTTGACGAAGCCATCGATCATAGAAGTGAGCCAAAGCCAACATCCTTGTTACGGTGGGGACCCTGCCGGGAAGTGCAAGTTTTTTAGGAATCCTAAATTCAAAATCAATTTTCTGAGAAACTTTCATCAGATATCACTTTCCTATCATAGAGAAGTTTTAGCCCCAGGGGACTATATTCAAAATCCATTGTTTTCTTTTTTCCATCCCAGAAGATTTGTTCGAAAATATGATCCATGATCTCGTGCTGTTCCTTCACGAAGAGCTTGTCCCAAATTCCGTAGAACTGATTCAAGACAATAGATATCTCCCCGGCATTCATATCAGTAGAGTCGATGGCTGTTTTCTGCTGTTCCAAAGATTTTAGATTCTTGCTTACACTGGAGATTGTATTTTGGACGTTCTCAAGCGAATTATATTTGCCAAGGCTTGGATCCAGAGAAATTCGATCACGCTCTAAAAGATGACGACTAAGGTTTACTGTATGCGCTTTAATCTCGCGCGATAGTTCATTTAACCTAGTGTCTTTCTGGTGCTCAAATTCATGGAGAAATGCGGAGATCAGTTTTGGATCCTTCGTAATCCCCTTAATGTGGTTGATAATAAATTCATCTACTTTTTGTGCTGGCGCAGAAGGATTACTGCAGAACTTGCGGCCATTTTTAATGACCCGCAAACAGACATAATAACTATAGATTTTATTGGATTTTGATGTGTATGTCTTAATCATTCTGGAGCCGCAATGAGAGCAAATCAAGATTCCGTTCAAAATAGAGTCGAACGTTTTTCGACTTGTATTCGTCAGATTATTGCTGTTTTTCTTTAAAAGACGTTTCACCTGCTCAAAAACTTCAGGATCAATGATGGCTTCGTGTTCACCCTCATACACATTTTTATTATGCCGGATCTTGCCGATATAGATAGGGTTTTTGAGAATAGTGTAAAGGACCTGCGGAGAAATGGTCTTTCCTCCTGCCATATGCCCGCGCTTGGTCTGCCAACGTTTTGTTGTCCAACCCCATTCTTCAATCATTTCCGAGATTTCCCGGATGGAGCGGTTATTCAGGTAAAGATCAAATATTTTCTTAATCTGAAATTTCTCATGCTCGTTAGGAATCAGCTTCTTATCGATAACGTCATACCCCAGGACAGGCTGACCACCCATATGTTTACCTTTTTGCCGACTGCGAGCAATTTTATCCCGGATCCTTTCCGAAATCATCTCCCGCTCAAATTGAGCAAAAGTTATTAGGATATTGAGTGTCATTCGACCGATTGAAGTAGAAGTGTCAAAGTACTGGGTTACACTAACAAACGCTACATTATGCTTATCTAAAAGAGTCATGATGTTGGCAAAGTCAGCCAGGGAACGGCTAAGACGATCGACTTTGTAGACGACGACCGTGTCTATGTTTCCTGCTTTGATATCCTCCATAAGTCTTGCGAAAGCAGGCCGTTCGATGTTTGCGCCAGTAAATCCCCCATCATCATAGTGGGTCGGTAACGTGGCCCATTGCCTAGATTTCTGGCTTCGGATATAGCTATCACAAGCGTCCCACTGGGCATCAAGTGTATTGTATTCTTGCTCCAAACCTTCCTCAGTGGATTTTCTGGTATAAACGGCACAGCGCGTTATCTGATCTTTTGTATTTACAGTTTGGATCTGCATCATTTTAAGCCGAAGAATAGTTTTCCATTCCAGTGCGTCCCGGTAATGGCTTTAGCGACTGCTGAGATGGATTTATAGATGTTGTTCTTCCACAGAAATCCACGTTTTAAAACGGTGACTTCATATTTTTTACCGTTATAGGTTTTTCTTAAAATGGTGCCCGGCTCAACCTCTGGCTTTTTGAGCTTTTCAATATTTGGTATATCAATCTTAAATTGAAGAGGTGGATTGATACGAGCCTTGGTATTCTTCAATTCCTCAATCCGATCCAGGGCCATCTGGGAAAGGGGCTTGCTGTCTTCAGACTGATAAAGCCAGGCAATTTTACGAATCAGGCTCTTACGATTGCGGGTATAGTAGCTTTCGCCGGTAATGCGCGCATATTCTTTCATGAGCTGATTTGGCGTCAGCTGGTAGAGTCGCTCAATGCGTTTTGCTGAGTAGGGGTTCATAGCGTAATACTCCTATGTGTCGGTTTCTTTATGAATTTCTCCTGCTCAATGTGGCATGAGTCTGGCCCGTTAATCCAATGGTTATTCTCTGTTTGTTCTCTAGTTTTCTGAATGGAATCTTGGTATTCATTTACGATCTTCCGCAGCATCCCATCAGCTAGTAAGCGTATTAAATTATTCATCTTATGTCCCTTCCTGAAATTGCGATTTATACCCTTTAAAGGCAAGTGAAACGGACAAAAACAATAACCTGCAATTTTCTGCTTGTGCAAACAGGAGCCTTACAGTGATTTTAGCAAGTGTAAGATGTTATCTTACAGTTGTTAGTGAATTTGAAATGCGAGAAAGGTAAAATGACAAGAGAAACCCTCGGCCAAATGATCTTCAGGCTTCGCACCGAAAAAAAGATCGGAGTCAGAGAATTAGGTCGAAAAGTGGACGTTTCTGGTGTGCACATATCCAGTATTGAAAAAGACAAAGCCAGACCCTCACCTGAATTACTCAGGAAAATAGCGGGTGCGCTGGAAATCAATGTGGATAGGCTCATGGTTCGAGCGGATCAAATTGATCCTGAGGTTTTGAAGGTAATTAGAGGCAATTCCTATGCTGTTCATGATTTCTTGCGAACGGCTAAAGGATTGAAAAAGGAGCAATGGGAGGAGCTCAAGAAGGAAGCTCAGAAAATGTTAGACAAGAATAAATAGGAGAGCCGTTAGTGACAGTAAGTTTGAACAATGTACCTTATTTGACCGATGATAAAATTGAACAAGCATCCTGGGATCTTCTCTGGGATTATGCACAAAAAGAATCCTGGGAAATTGCAGCACCTATTCCGATTGAAACCATTGCTGAGAATTTTCTGAAATACCAAATAGAGATCACAACAGATGGTCTTTTTAAAGAGCCGGCAGTTCTGGGAGGGATCATTTTCGATGAGAAAACTATTCAGGTGAATGGTGCTATCGAGACCCAGGAGGGTCGCTACAATTTCACTGTCGCTCACGAAATCGGACACCACTCTTTGCATAAAACATGGCTCAAATCAGTAAAAAGCCAGCAGACCTTATTCAATACGGATGATACACCCAGTATTCTCTGTCGGGAGATAGGGGTAAAACCGCGCGGTGAAATCCAGGCCGATAAATATGCTGCAGCACTATTGATGCCTGCACATTTGGTTACCCTGAGCTATAAACAGGCCTATGATGAAAGAATTGATGTATCGGCCCTTGAAGGAGCCTCACCTTTTATAAACAACCCAAGTTTGCGTGCCGCTATCATCGCCGAGCAGGTCATATTCTGCGGGGATTTTCAAAACGTATCAAAGACTGCCATGATCAATCGCTTGCTTAATCTGAAACTGATCAGAGGGATTGAATACCAAAGCAATGACTCTACTCCTTTATTTGTGTAGGAGGTGAGGTCATTGAAAACAATCAAAGCAATTGTTAGTGAAAAGCTCCTTGAGTTGGGATTTGAATTTGCCAAAAACCCATTTTCAGAATACAAAATAAAAGTCCAAAATGGTGTACCTGTGAACGCAATAAAACTGAAGAATATTTCAAAGCCTAAGAAAGAATGATCCTTTTGTAGAACGAACTGGCTGCCGATAGAAATTTTATTGGTAGAGGTTCAACTGCGGTATCACCGCAATTAATGTCACAACTGGCCGCTGGGGCTAATCCCAGTAATTACGGAGGTTGTGGTTTGCTAACGAGTATTAGCAGATCACAACCTTTTTATTTTCCAGGAAGCTCTACATGAAATACAAGCAATCTAAAATTGAGAATGATCAAAAATTAATCCCGGTTAGATGCCCAATTCAGGCATGCAAATGCACACGAGGATCAGAAGGTAAACTGCTTGGGTGGGTAGCCGCAAAAGGGCGAGACGGCCCACCCCGGATGATAGCTTTTCCATGTAAATACAAAAAGGTATCCAAAATATGGATTACGATAAAGTAGAAGAACCCAAAGCTATGTAGTGACTCAACGAAGTCCCGGATGATGTGATCTAGCCAGACGCACTCCCAACAGGCCTGAAGGCCTCCAAGGAGTGCGTCGATGTTTGAACGTGAGTACCGATCTTTGTCTTTAGAATTATTACGCAATGGTGGGATATTTGAAAAAATTATTACTGAAGTTTTTCCCAATGAGAAATATGATTCAGCTGAATCACTAATCCATAATTTTACGCAATCTGATGACCCGGAGTACCAAAGTTCAATCCTTCGTGAAATACTGATTGTGTCCGTTGATATACCGTACCAACAATATTGCTTTCTACTGCTTACAGCCCTTTTCTGGAGGAATCTGACATATTTAGCATGTTCGTGCGAAGGGAGAAATCTCGCCCCCCGGGATCTCTTATCGCAGGCCAATCTGATTTTATTGGAACTCGGTGTTAAGGCGGCAAAAAGAGCTCCCTCAGAAAAGATATACATCAATCTATCCAGATCTTTAAGGCGGGATTTCTACGCTTGGGTTAGCGCAAATGACTTTGAGTACATAGAAATTGACGATAACCAGGCTTTAGAGCCACATCAAAAAAGCGACGCGACCAAAGCTATCAAACAGATTTTGGCCACCAAAATTCTGAAGAAAAAGGAATTGGAGCTGTGGCTGGAAGTAGCCAGGGACGAGCGATCATTAAAAGAGATTGCCGAAGAAAAAGGCGTGAATTACGACGCTTTCCAGAAAAGGCTGCGTCGGATAAATCAGAAAATTGAAAAAAATAAAAAATAATGTCCGAAGCCACTGCCCTTAAGAGGCAGAATGAAAGCCAACAAAATATTAATTCAAAACGGAAAATCCCCCAAGTTGGGGGACCCCCTGACCCAGATGTACTATGAGATTGTTCAGACACTGGGGAGCTATGCTGCTCGATTTCCGCAAGATTTTGAGGAACGGCGAATATGGAAGCTACTCAAGGAAATTGATGCACTTTACCTCCACCACATGCGAGAACTCATTGAGGAGATCAGCTCCGAAGATTTGCTTGAAACTGATCAGAACTGCCATCCAGCGGCTCAGTACATCATGGATCGTCTAATCCGGGAGAATCAATCGTGATAATCACAGAAATCAATCTCCGTCTCGCGGGAAGAGAGGAACCTCAACTGATTGGTTTTGCCTCACTCGTTATTGACGAACACCTCTATTTAAATAATATCGCTATTCGACGTAAAGGAGATGGAGTCATTTACCTGAGTTTCCCCCGGTACAGGACACCAGGAGGAAATGAGTACCCCTATTTCAAACCCATTACGAAGAATTCCTATAATGAAATCTTAATAGCCTTAGAACGGGCGCTCGGCTTGGAGGGCCATCATGAGTAAACAAATTTTGACATTTTCAGCGGCGAAGAAGTTTCAGTCTTGCCATAAAGCATATTTTAATCGGTACCGGCAACACCTTGTACCCCTGGAGCAGGATGACGTGCTTTACCTGGGAAGTACGATTCATAATTGCCTGGAGATTTGGCATCGGGATGCCGCTCCAATCTCTCAGATAAACCCCATCATTGATACGAGTTATCCGTCACGAGAATCTGACGAAACAGAGAAAAGAGATTGGCATGTCGCTCGGGCAATGATGGCTGGATATATCCAGCAATACCCCCGTGAAGAGTTTGAAGTGATTGATACCGAACTTGAGTTTTCGGTACCCATCATTAACCCAATTACAGGGCGGCCAAGCAAATCATTTGATCTCATGGGCAAAGTTGACGGCCTGGTCCGGTTAAATGGCCAGTACTTTATCATAGAGCATAAGACGGCTGCCCTCATTACTGGAGATTACATCGAGCGATTACCGATGGATTTTCAGATCAATCTGTACGCTCTGGGACTTTCCAGGTATAAAAACATCCGGATCACAGGCGTGATCTATAATGTTATTCAAAAAAGCAAGATTCGGCAAAGGCAAGGTGAGACGGAAGATCAATTTGAGATTCGTCGGCAAGATTTAATAAGCAAGAGTAAAACAGGGAAGACATCAGCCAAAAGACAACTGCCTGAATCTGATGAAGCGTTCCAAATCCGTTTAAGCTCTGTCTACTCAGACCCGGGGATGTTTGCTCGTGAAATTCTGTACTTCTCACAGGCAGATATTGAAAGAACACAAACTGAACTTTGGGAAATCACGCAGGAGATTTTAGCTGCTCAGCGCCGTGGGCATTGGGGTCAAAATTCTGATAGCTGTTTTCGTTACTATTGCCCTTGCATGTATTTCCCGCTTTGCCGGGCTCACGATAATCCCAATGTGAAAGAAAACTTTTACACCAGGCGCCCACCGCACAGTGAACTCTCTGTGGGTGAGCCGGAAATATTTTAATTAAAACATTAAGGAGAAAAGCTAATGACAATGCTACCAAAGCAAAAATCACCACCTGTACTTGGGCTTGAGCAGCAGACCATCCTCTTGTATGCCCATGCCAAGTTCGGGAAGAGCACTATCGCCGCAGGTAGTCCTGATGCCATCTTTTTTGCAACTGAGGCGGGACTCAATCACCTGGATGTATTCCAAGTCCCCATACAATCTTGGGATGATTTATTAAATGCGTCGAAGGAGATTGTGGCCGGAGAACACCCATTCAAAACAGTAGTCATTGATACTGTTGATAATGCTTATCGCTTATGTAGCGAATACATCTGCAAAGAGCATGGCATCAAACACGAATCGGATCTGGGCTATGGCAAGGGTTGGAGTTTAGTAAATGGTGAGTTCCAACGCGTTCTTACCAAGCTATCACTTCTTCCTTATGGCTTATTTCTGATAAGTCATGCTGTGGAGCGGGAGATTGAGTCACGGACTGGTAATTATACCCGGATCGTTCCGACCCTGCCTGATAAAGCTCGCAAAATCATCTTAGGGATGAGCGATTTTATTCTTTATGGCGATATGGAGGAGTTTTTGAATCGCGATGGAAAGCCCCTTTCCCGCAGAGTCCTTAGGACAAAACCAACCAAACATTACGAAGCAGGTGATCGTACCGGCAAACTACCGGAAACCATCGATGCCAGTTATGACGCATTTTGGTCAGTTTATCAGAAAAACATCATTGAACCCTCTCAAAAAAATAAAGGAGCAAAACCATGACGACGGAAGAATACCAGAACATCGATTTAGAAAGTTATGACAATCAATTTGACCAGGCCGAGGAACCGGAATTTGAAGAAGTCCCGGATGGGAAATACCAGGTAAATGTCGAAAGGGCAGAAATCACAAAGGCCAAGACGAGTGGTAATCCCATGCTCAAATGGACGCTCAAAATCTTGGGTCCTAATAACATCAATCGTCTATTGTGGAATTATCATATTTTAAGTAACCCGACCGGGCAGAGCTGGCTAAAAAAAGATCTGAAGCTATGCGATGTGCACCTGAACAAGCTTAGTGATCTTCCAAAGAACCTGGAATATCTCCTTGATGTCAAATTAGAGATAACGGTTCGGACTCGGGATGGTAATCAGAATATTTATTTCAACCGCAGATTATCGGATGTGGATTTAGGCTCGATTGAAAAAGATCCCCTTCCGTTTTAGAATGATTATCATCATAGATACTAGAGAGAAGCTCCCCTTCCAGTTTGGTAAAAGTATCAGCACGCTGCGAGGCAAATTGGAAGTGGGAGACTACTCCCTGAAAGGACTCGAACATTTAGTTGCAATTGAACGGAAGAGTCTGGACGATTTTATTAATTCCACGATCCACAACCGCCGACGATTTACACAGAATTTAATAGATCTTACCCGAATCGAACATAGAGCCATTGTGGTGGAAGCATCACTTAAGGACGTATTTATGCACCGCTATAAAAGCAAAACTCATAATCAGGTTGTGTTTGGAATTGTAGCGGCTATTACAGCCAAATGGAGAATTCCGGTTTTGTTTTGGGAAAATCACGCCTATGCACAAATGATGGTTGAAAAATACCTGAGATCAATTTGGGAAACTTATGGATAGTAGCCAAATCTCTGGTCAGGTAGCGAAGCTCTATTATGCCAGCGATGACTTTTGTGCAGGGCTTTTGGAAACCGTTGACGGAAAATCTATAAGGTTCAGTGTCAAATTCCCTTTGGAACTGGAGGAAAACTGCACGTTAAGGGGGCGTTTCAAGCACCACACCAAATATGGTTGGCAGTTCGAAGCGACTGGTGTGGAAAAATACATGCCGGTTGATCGAGAAGGGCTGGTACGGTTTTTAGCTGAATCAGACAGTTTCAAAGGGATTGGTAGAAAACGGGCAGAAGATATCGTAAACATCTGTGACAGCGGCCATCATGATTCACTTGGTGATGATTTTGAAGAACTGTTAATCAAAGAACCCGAGAGACTACTCAAAATAAAAGGAATCACACCCAAAATAGTTGAAACCTTAAAAAAAGAATGGATGGAAACGCGGGATGTCAATACTGCCATAACTGTTCTGGCCGGATACGATTTAACCATGAACCAAATTTCCAAAGTCATAAAGAAATACGGATCAGCTGCAGTCCATGTAGTTAAAGAAAATCCTTACAGTTTAACCGATACCATTGACGGGTTTGGATTCAGACGAGCTGATGAAATAGCTCTAAAAGCCGGGATGCAACGAGACAGTAAAATCAGAATCCAGGCAGGATTAATTCACATTGTAAAAGAACAATTAAATGACGGACATACCTGGATTCATGAAAGGGAACTATTAGCCGAAACAGAAACTGTTCTTCAACTTCCCCAACTGGATGCAGACGATATTATCCATGCTCATTTGGATAGTCTCATTCACTTTAAAAAATTAAAATGCTACAGTTATCACGGCACCGGTGTCATCGCTTTGCCTCATTATTTTGAGATGGAGAAAAAATTACTTCACTGGCTGAAATCCGATCACAAACCCATTGATAAAGTTTTAAAACAAGTTGAACAAAGCACATTGAATCAGGGTCAAAGGGACGCATTTATCGGAGCCCTGGGAAACTCCCAATATTTGATTTCAGGACCTGCGGGAGCGGGGAAAGCACAACCTTTAGATGCAAAAATATTAACTCAAGCAGGTTGGAAAAAAATGAGATATATATATCCAGGGAGTCGTGTATTTGGCTCTAATGGTCAGCCATGTAGGGTAACAGGTGTATATCCACAAGGTATAAAGGATGTTTATAGAGTTACGATGACAGATGGTTCAACGACGGAGTGTTGTAATGAACATTTATGGTTTACCAGTTCACAAAAAGAAAGAGATGGCAAACAATCAGGTTCTGTAAAGCCATTGCATGAAATTAAAGAAATGATTAAAGATAAAAATGGAAAAAGAAATCATTGGATACCAATTGTTAGTCCAGTTGTTTTTCCTAAAAAACTTTTACCAGTGGATCCATATGCTATGGGACTTTTATTAGGTGATGGGTGTTTTCGCATTAGGAATGGATGTGGATTATCGAATCCTGAGCCTGAAATTATCAAATCTATTATAGCCTTATTACCAGAGGGTAATAGACTTGTATATCAACATAGAATAGACTACAGAATTATTGGAAATGGTTCGCATGGTGGGAGTCCCTTACTAAATATTCTAAAATCTTATGGTTTGGCAGATAAGTATTCTTCGGAAAAATTTATTCCGAATGATTACAAGTTTTCATGTGTGTCTCAAAGAATAGCCTTATTACAAGGAATATTAGATACGGATGGAAGTACACATGGACATACATTAGAATTTACATCAACATCAAAACAATTAGCGGAGGATGTAAGATTCATCATTCAATCTTTAGGTGGAACATGCTCATTTAATAAAAGACAGACATACCATACTTATAAAGGAATAAAAAAGCCAGGTAAACCATCCTACCGATTGCATATTTGTTTACCCGAATTTATTTCTCCCTTTCGATTATTACGAAAAGCAAACAATTATATTCCAAATACAAAATATCTCCCTAGAAGAGCTATTGAAAAAGTAGAGTATATTGGTAAGAAAGAAGTCCAATGTATAGCTGTGGACTCTCCTGACCAGCTTTATGTTACAGATAATTTTATTGTTACGCATAATACATTTGTTCTTAATCAGCTTGTAGATGAATTTCAAAATCAGGAATTATCAATCACACTTTGTGCCCCTACAGGCAAAGCAGCCAGAAGAATGGAGGAAGTGTGTGAAATGCCTGCTTTAACAATTCACAAGCTTTTGGGATATGATGGAAGGGGATTTAATTACCATGGGGGGAATAAACTTGTAACGGATGTCCTTATTCTTGATGAAGTGAGTATGGTGGATATTTGGTTGTTTTATCATTTAATGGATGCCATCGATATTGAAAATACCAAGATAATCTTCGCAGGAGACCACAACCAGCTGCCACCCGTAGGTGCTGGGAATGTGCTCAGGGACATATTGCAGCAGAATTTGATTCCTTATACCGTTCTAACAGAAGTGGTTCGTCAGGCCGGGACTTTAAAGAAGAATTCTCTTCAAATTCTGGACGGTGTTGTACATGGACTGAAGAAAACTGATTCTAAAAGTTCCGATTGGATAATCAATACACGATATGACAGTCACACAGATTTAATAAACGGTTTAATAACATTATACAGAGATATCCTGCCTTTAGAATATGATGATTTAATCAGGGATGTTCAGGTTTTATCGCCCATGAAGAAAACAGACATTGGTGTGATTCATTTAAATAGAATCCTCCAGAATTTTCTGCAGGAAAGAGTATATGGCAGGGATATTGCTCCAGGTCCAAAAGGGAGTTTTCAAAAACTCTATCCTGGTGACAAAGTCATCCAGACCAAGAATGACTATAAACTGGGTGTCATGAATGGCCACATGGGAGTCGTAAGAGTTGCAGATTATTATCAAAAGAAATTCATTATTGAGTTTGAGAATAACGGTGCTTTGGAAATTGAACAAAAAAACTTGAAAAATATCTCGTTGGCTTACTGTTTAACCGTCCACAAAGTACAGGGTTCGGAGTTTCCCTGTGTGATAACGATCATGCATTCATCCCATTACATCATGCTTCATCAGAATCTGTTTTATACCAGTGTGTCGAGGGCGAAAAAACAGAGTTTCATATTGGGTGATTTGCGGGGAATCAAGACAGCAGCTAAAAACAAACAGGTAGATAAACGCAGAACTTTTCTTTCCCTTATGGGGGAGAACCGGTGACGGTTTATGCCAGTCTGTTAGACTATATAAAGACGCTGCCCAAAGACACGCTGATCCGTGAAGTCTGGCATCGCCACTGTAAAAGCGATCTGGGAAAGCATATAATTCACACAGATTATCCGGACAGAGCAGCAAGATATTTGCATTTTTCACAAGGGTTCCCTCCACAGCATAATAACGGGAAGGATTATATGCTCAAATGGCTGCCACTACCCAACGATGAAAAAATTATGGACAGTTACGCCAAAGTATTTGGTCGATATAACTGCTATACCACGTTGAATTACTATTCTTATGAGTACGCCATTGAAAGAGCAAAACTGATAATGGAAGAAGCAAAACTTCGCCAAATGAAATCCATGCCCTATACTTTTTCACCTAACAGAATTAAATCCCAGGCAGATTTCACATTTAACATTGAAAAGAACATTCCCCAGAAATGTTTTATGGATATGGCATTTGATTTTGATATTGGTCAAAATAAAATGGTCAAAACGATGAAACTGGCCATACCAATTGATAAGCCCAGAAGGTTAATAAATGAGTGAACTTTTCTTTTCCAGATGTTGCGGAAAGCAGTAACCAGATAATTACGGATCATTATGGAATGGTCTCCTATAGGAAACTTATTACTGATTAATAACTAGACGTGAAATTTGCCATTAATATTCTCAGTTACTACCTGACCATCAAATAGATGTACAGATCGGTGAGCGTAGTCCGCATAAGCCGGAGAATGGGTAACCATCACAATGGTTGCTCCTTCGGCATTGAGTTCGGTCATGAGCTTCATCACTTCATCGCCATGGGCTGAATCCAGGTTTCCCGTAGGTTCGTCAGCAAGGATTATTTTTGGATCAGATACCAATGCTCTTGATACTGCAACACGTTGTTGTTGACCGCCAGATAATTGTTGTGGAAAATGTTTTCCACGATGGGCAATACCCATTTTCTCAATCACCGAATTGACCTTTTTCTTACGGTCAGCGGGTGATACGCCCAGATAAAGCAGAGGTAATTCCACATTTTCAAAAACGGTCAATTCATCAATCAAATTGAAGCTTTGAAAAACAAAACCGATGTTTTCCTTGCGCAGATTAGCCCGTTGCCGCTCAGAATATTTAGACACTTCATGATCCATGAAAAAATATTCACCACCAGTAGGATTATCAAGTAGGCCGAGTATATTCAGCATCGTTGACTTACCGCAACCGGATGGTCCCATAATAGAGACGAATTCACCTTTGTTTATCTCAAGGTTTACTTTATTTAACGCTGTTGTTTCTACTTCTTCCGTTGTAAAGACCTTAACGAGGTTATTAGTCTTAATCATTGTTTGCTCCTATTATCACTTTGTTGAACTATTAAAAAGTTTTATGAATCGCCCAGCAGCAGTTTTTCGATATCACCGAATGTATCATAAGATGATGTTATCACTTGGTCGCCGGGATTTAGACCCTCAAGAACTTCAAATACATCACTGTTTTGGCGTCCCAGACGGATGGATTGACGTACGGCAAATTCCCCTGAATTATCCAATAGATAAACCCACTGGCCACCGGTTTTCTGGAAAAACCCTCCCCGCGCCAGTAGTAGTGCTTCCGATGGATCACCCAGTTCTAATCTGATATGCTGAGATTGACCACGGCGGATTCCTACGGGTTCCTCACCAACAAATTCCATGTCGACTTCGAATCGACCGTTTAAGACTTCAGGGTAAACCTTAAGGACTGCCAGCTGGTATCTATCACCAGCAAAATTGAAAGAGCCGGTTTGGCCAAGTGAAACCCGTGAGATATAATATTCATCAACACTTACTCTGATTTTAAAACCGTCCAAAACATCAATTTGTCCTAATCGTTCACCACGATTTTTGGACTCACCAATTTCAGCATTAAGTGAAGTCAGTTGACCCGAAACGGGTGCTTTTAGCACCAGGTTATCGAGATTCTGTTTGACAATCTCCAGATTGGCTTCCATCCGTAAAAGAGATGTTTCCAATTGTTCCAATTGGACATTGCGAAAAATTGAATCCTGCACATGAGACTGGAGGGTGAGATCACGTTTACTTAATAAATATTCATATTCGTCACGAGCAGCTTCATATTTCTGGGTTGCTATTAAATTTTCATTTCTTTTGATTAGATCAGAGATGTTCGCATAATCACGTTTTGATTGCTTAATCTGGTAGTCCAAATCTAGAATCTGTGCACGCAGCGCCAGACGGTTTTGCTCCATTGCCAGGCTCGTATTCCGTAGATTATTGCTCTGTTGAAAGAGTTCAGCTTCCCGGTACATTATATCAAGGAGAAGATTGGTATTGGCCAGCTTGAGGATTGGGTCTCCCCGGTTTACAAAACTACCAGCTTCCAGATATAAATGTTCTACTGATCCGCCTTCAATGGCATCCAGATAAATTGTTTTAATTGGAATTACGATACCGATTACTGGAATAAATTCCTGAAAATCACCATTATTTACCGTTGAGATTACCAGGCGTTGACGATCAACATTTAAGCGCGAACTTTTTTCACTGAACCCAAACTGATATATGATAAATATTCCTAGTGCTGCTCCTGCAGCAATACTATGGAGTTCCTATATTTTGACGTACACTAAAAGAAGTCATAAATTTCAAACCAAAGGAGGAATTTATGACATCAATCCGCAGAACATTCACAAAGGAATTTAAAGAAGACGCAATAGAACTGTTATTAAGTAGTAAAAAGACAGCGGTAGAATTATCTCAAGATTTAGGAATCCGAACAGGGTTGCTATATCGTTGGAAGCGCGAATACTTAAAAGACAGGGACAAAGCCTTTCCCGGAAGCGGTCAGCAAAACCTCAGTGAGTCGGAGTTAGAATTAAAGCGACTGCGTCGTGAGAATATGGAGCTGGAAGAGGAACGAGATATCTTAAAAAAAGCCTTGGCCATTTTCTCAAAGAGATCCCGATGAAGTACCGTTTTATAAAACAGTATAGCTCCTGTCATCGTGTTCAGAAAATGTGCCAGGTATTAAAGGTAAGCCGGAGCGGATATTATCAATGGCTGAAAAGAAAGATCAGCCAGAGAACTCAAGCGAATGAAACTATGTTAGAAGAAATAAAGAAAATCCATTCAGACCCCTATATGGAAAACTATGGATCTCCCCGGATGACAGCAGAACTTATTGACAGAGGATTTTTATGCAGCGAACCACGTGTTGCCCGGATCATGAAAAAGAATAATATCAAATCCAAAATAAAGCTGAAGTACAAAGTAACTACGAACTCAGATCATAAGAAAAGGCGTTCTCCCAATCTTCTTCAACAAAACTTTATGGTTAATGCCCCTAATAAAGTCTGGGTATCTGATCTGACCTTTATCTGGACAATTGAGGGTTGGCTGTATCTCACAACCGTACTGGACCTCTTCCATCGAAAAGTTGTTGGCTGGGCCATGAGTAATAGAATGTTTAGCGATGTAACCACCGAGGCGGCATTGAAACAGGCTTTTAAAAGAGAGCACCCACCTATGGATTTAATTATTCATTCTGACCCTGGTGTTCAATATGCAGCGGATGGATTCAGAGGAGATCTATCAGAATACGGGATGATACAAAGCATGAGCGGTAAAGGAAACTGCTATGACAATGCTGTGGCTGAGAGTTTTTTCAAAACAATCAAAACAGAGTTAATCTACAAAACAAAATACAGGACTAGAAAAGACGCCAGGAAGGCAATATTCCATTATATCGAATATTTTTATAACCGAAAAAGAAAACATTCATATCTTGGGAATTTGTCGCCGGAACAATTTTTAATGAAATACTTAAAGAAAGCTAATCACATTGCAGCATGACTTCTTTATGTGTCCATTTTTTTGTAGGAACTCCACTAGCAAGTTTTTTGGGTGTCCAACGTTTTTTCTCTATCTTACGATCCATTAAGTACTCACAAACTTCTTATTTTTTCAAATTGAATGACAAAGTCAGGATACTCATGGGGACTTATTAAAATCAAGGAATGAATTATTTACTCCGCTTATTTTAGTTATATCTTCAATGGGTAAAATGACCTTGATAAATTAATTAGGTTGTCAGGAATATTTATGGAGGGGTTAATAAGAGGAATAGTATCGGAATAATATTTTTTCTATATGGTAATTAATGTTTGGGATAATTTTTCTAGAAAATCTACATTTATCAGAATACGTTAGCAAAATCTCAATATGATCGTGTGCTGTTATTGGTGTATATCAATATTACAACTCTATTATTAATCCTCTTGATTCTAGAAAAATTTACACTTTAAACCCTTGATGTTTGATATCAATATGAATACTATTGTGTCAAGTATTTATACATTTTTGGGAGTAATTATAATTTATGAATTATTTTAACTTAAGAAATTGCCAAATGAGGCTTAATCGTAGGACGGGAACCAAATCACGGAATTCCGTCGCAGAAAATTACAATTCTTCACAACCAGGTATACTTCATTCCGAAATAGGGTTAATCAGATTCCTAATCATTATTATTGCTATCTCGATGTTGCTAATGGCACAACCTGCTGGACCAACTTTTGAAGTAACAAACGCGAACCAACTTGGTCTCACCGTCTGGAATTATGGGGTTTTGGGTAACGGTTTTAATATGATTGACGGTGAAATTCTGCCTTCCTGTCAATACCGTCAAAATCCTGATTATCAACAGGAACAAGTTGAACATTTCTCGTATGCCGGGATCTGGATTGGGGGAATGGTGAACGGTGAATCAAGAGTTTCTACAGCAATTATCGATGGCTCTTTTGAACCAGGTCAGGAAGGATTTGAGTTTATGGAGACCTCAGACATAGAAGTACGCTCTATAATTCCTGAGTCACCGCAATTTAATCCTGACGCAGTATCTCATCAGGATTTTCTCATGGACTTTAAAGATTATGGGAATAGTCCCAATGATAACTTTGGTATCAATAATCACAATCCCCTTGGGGTTAATGTACATCTTGAGACGTATACTTGGAATCTTACTTACTCAGAAGGTTTTGTTATCCTAAACTATACGATCACAAATGACTCACCAGATACAATTATTAATATCTATGCTGGAATATGGGTTGATCCTTCAGTTGCTAACATGAATCACACAAATTATTATGAACCTGGTGGCGGTTTCAATTGGTATGATAATTTGGATGGATTCGATAATAGTATTGATAATGCAGGATTTGAAAGAAGTATTGGGTATCAATACGATTTAGACGGGGATGAGAGTTGGGCTGAATCCTATATTGGATTTACTGCTCTTGGTGGGAATGTTCCTCGATCTTATATCAATATTCACTACAACCAGTGGGCTTGGGGGAATAGTAGTAATAGTAACTATCCAGAATATATCATGGCTGTAAACGACAACGAAAGATATGAACAACTAAGCACAAGCGTTCCACCGAATTCAAATCCAGGTCTTTACACTTATGAGGGTTATCCCAACCAACCTAACTCCTGGCTTTTCATGGTCTCGGCGGGTCCTTTCGGAAGTGTCCCTACATCTGGAGATTCTCTTAACTGGATGCTTCGCCCAGGGGAAACAATGAATGTTCAGTTTGCTTTACTTACTGCTAGGTGGAATGGCGGTTATGAAGAATCCCCAATAAGACGAACCAACTTAAAAACTTATGCAGATAGAGCTCAGAATGTATACAATGGGGAGGATCTGAACAGGAATAATATCCTGGATGCAGGAGAAGATATAGATGGCGATTCAGAATTGGATCGTTATTTTTTACCGACTGATCCGCCTAACAATCTGACTGTATTGTGGAATTATCCAAATGTGACACTTCAATGGAATCCTCCAGTCCAACTTGTTCAAAATTATAATATATATAAAAACCAAAATTATTTGATTCAATTATCAGCCTTAGACACCATTTTCATCGATAGCACGGTGGCAGATTCTGGTTTTTCATCCTTCTATGTTACAAGCGTAAACGAATGGAATCTTGAAAGCGCTCCATCAAATACTGTTAGAGATCATTCTGTACCACCCATCATGGATTTTGTTTATGGTAGCAATCCTATGAGCGCGGATTTAGCAACCGACACAAGTTTCACATTTCCAACACGAACCTTTCTTTTGGAAGTCAGTGATCCTGACGGAATAGAATCCGTGGAAAACATTTATTATGCTCTTGATGACACCAATACCTGGATTGAACTTCCTGGTTATATGCGTTCTTTGACTCTGGAAGAACTCGTTCCAGGATTTCACACTATCTTTTTTAAAGCAGTAGATAATTCCGGGCTTAGCAGTGCCACCATTCAATTTCCTGATACGGAAAATTATTTTACGCCCCACCATTGGAAGGTCTTACCAATCGTTGGAGATGTTCTATTAGTGGACGATTTTTCTATGGATAGCCAAAACGATGCACAAAACTGGTATAAAAGCATTTTAGATACATTGTCAAATGTAGGCGAAGGAAACTACTCTGTTTGGGAAATTGGCAAGAGGCTTCCTTACTCTGACATGGATATAATGGCCAATCTGAATTACTTTGATAATGTGATTTGGTATACGGCATATACAGGATTGGAAACGTACAGTGATGCTTCTCTCAGTATTTTAAGCTATGCTATGAATGGTGGCAATATTTTTATGAATGTGGTAGACTTTAGGGACACAACTTTTGATTGGTTTCCCATAGATTCACTATTTACTTTGAACCCTTCAGGTCGACTCTTTCCAGGAAGAGTTCTTACCTCTCAGATTGATTTGGAGTTGAATTTGCAAACCTCGTATACAATTGGAGTAAGAGTCAAGGGGTTTGAATTTTTCATGGGAGACAGTCTTAATTGTCCTCAGTATCGCAGCCTATATCGGATGCAAGAACCCGAAGAAAACGATGAATGGATCGGAACACCCAATGTCTGTGGTGTCTATACATTCCAACGAGCGCCTGATGATTGCTCCGGTAAGGTAATCCTAATGTCACTTCCTCTACATAGCGGTTATAGTCCATTAATGGAAGGTAACGGATCTGCAGGAAAATTTATCAGGTATTTACTTGAAGAAGAGTTTACTGTTGGAATTCTAGAAGACGTTACCACTTTACCCACAAATTTCTTTTTACAACAGAACTTTCCTAACCCATTCAACCCAATCACAGCGATTCAATATGAAATACCGAAAAGATCAGACGTCCAAATAACCATTTACGATATACTTGGTAGAAAAGTAACAACATTGATTTCTGAAACTCAAGAAGCAGGATATAAATCAATTGAATGGAATGCTTCACGTGTTGCAAGTGGTATGTACTTCTATCAGATAAGAGCAGGAGAGTTTGTACAAACCCGGAAGATGGTGTTGTTGAAATGAACTTTAAATTTGGAATGTTAATAACTATCGTATTTTTATTTACTTTCATAGTACAAGATGAAGTATATGCCTGGGGATGGGATACTCATCGTTACGTCAATGAAAATGCTGTGGATTTTCTGCCTCCAGAAATGGGCGTTTTTGAAAGTTATCGGGAATATCTCAACCAACATTCAACAGACCCGGATCAGGGCAGTTTACCAGGATATTATCATTATATTGATATTGATTATTACGCTGCGTTTTTTGATGGAACATTACCCCATGATTGGGATGAAATGGTGGCCAATTATGGGTACAACGTTGTTATAGGGAATGGGACAATTCCCTGGGTTATTGAATTATGGACAGATAGTCTAACTGAACTCATGTCCACGGGGCAATGGGGGACGGTCTGGCAGGTTGCAGCAGAACTTGGACATTATGTAGCAGATTCTCACAATCCATTACATCTTACTTTGAATTATAATGGGCAACAGACCGGCAATTATGGTATTCATTCAAGATATGAAACTCATATGATCAATCCATATTTACCACAATTACCGCTGCCTAACGCCACAAGTATTTACTGGAATAGTACAATTGATTCAGTTTTTCAATACATCGATAATATATATCCTTATGTTGCCGATATCATTGCTGCCGATGATTTAGCGTATGCCCAAGACCCTAATTACAATTCAACATATTATAGTGTGCTTTGGGATGAACTTGATTCTTTAACAATTGATGCAATCCATAGAGCCATTATTGATTTAGCTTCTATTTGGCAAACCGCTTGGATAAATGCCGGTAGTCCCACAATGTCATCGCAAAATGAATTATTACAACCGGACCGAATTTTTCTCTATCAAAACTACCCAAATCCATTTAACCCAACAACAGCAATTCAATACGAACTACCAAAACGATCAGATGTCCAGATTACAATCTACGATCTGCAAGGAAGAGTAATAGCAACGTTGGTGTCAGAGACACAAGATGCTGGATATAAATCTGTGGTTTGGGATGCTTCCAATGTAGCGAGTGGGATGTATTTCTATCAGATAAGAGCAGGGGCGTTTGTACAAACCAGGAAGATGATCCTGATTAAATAAAATCATTCGCTTATCAATAAATTATTGGGGCAGTTAACTCGCTGTCCCTTTTTATTAGTTTCGTGACCTTTTTTCAATCAAAGTGTAATATATAGTACTACATTTCATAGAATTTCTTCTTATTCATAATAACAGTAGTTTTAATTACTTTATTGGGGGTGAATACAAATTCAAGTTTTATTAAACCTTATTGACATAAACTATAAAGCCATTTTGATCGGCCTAATTTTTCTATCGACGATTGAATGTGCCCAACCCACTCAAGTAAAATTTGACCATCTCACGGTTGAAGATGGTCTTACCAGTGGCAGTATTAATGATATTATCCAGGATAGCCGTGGATTTATGTGGTTTGGGACTAATTCGGGATTAAATCGCTATGATGGATATGAAGTAAAATTTTACAACTCAATAAGTGTAGGTGATGAAAAATCACAAAGCCTCTTTGTGACAAGTTTAATTGAAGACGGGAAGAACAATATTTGGTTTGGAACGAAATCTGGTGGTGTTTCAAAACTGGATCGTAAAACGGAATTGTTTTCCCATTATTATCATGATCCGGAAGATTCCAATTCATTGTCAAACCAGTATGTAAATGATATTTATGAAGATTCCCAGGGGATTATTTGGATTGGAACAGAGCATGGCTTGAATAGGTTCAATCCCGAAGATAATACATTCACCTCATATTACCATGATCCGGAAGATTCAGCTTCAATTAATGATGATCGAATTACTGTGTTGCATGAATATCCTACTGGTACACTTTGGGCAGGAACAAGAAAAGGAACGTTGATTAGGAAGATCTATCAAATGATGAGATTACCAATATTGTTAATGATTATTTTAGTTCAACGCGAGCGGGAACAAATTTAATAACGGATATTGCCGGTAGTAATAATATCCTGTGGGTAACTGTAGCTCCATTGGGGTTAATTAAATACAACCTTACTACTGATAAAAAAATATTTTATCGGATCCGCCAGGATGATCCTGATATGATCAGCACTAATGTGCTTTATTCTATTGCAATTGATGAGGAGAGCAATCTATGGCTTGGTTCACTGGATGGACTTACGTATTTCCATGTAGAAAGTGAGCAATTTACTTACTATCGCTATAAGGAAAGCGATTTAGGAAGTATCAATGATCATCTTATCTGGAAAGTATTTATCGATCCTCAGGGGCTCATCTGGGCAGGAGCCCATTTCAACGGTGTAAATATTTTTAATCCTCACCTTATCCGATTTGATCATATATTTGAAAGAGAGAATGATTCCACCGGATTTCAAGGTAAAAATGTTTTTTCTTTTGATGAAGATAGAAAGGGGAATATATGGATAGGCACAATACCCGGAGGCACGAACAGATATAATCCAATTACGAAGTCCTTTCTCCATTACCAGAGCAATGATAATGATCCTGGTGTCTGGAGTAGAAATTATGTTGCCAGCATTCTTGTAGATCGGGATGATACTATATGGATTGGAACATTTTCAGCCGGCTTATTTGCATTGAATCCAAATACAAATGATATGGCGCACTATAGGTATTATGGTAACAATATCGTTACGATTAGTCATAATGATATCTATGACTTGTGTGAAACTCGGGATGGTTCCATCTGGATTGGTACAAATGGTGGAGGATTAAACCGATATGATCTGGAATCAAATAAATTCACATACTATACTCATGATCCAGCTGATTCAACCAGTATCAGCAGCAATTTAATATTAACGCTACTGGAGGATCGATCAGGAATGCTGTGGATAGGTACATCCAATCAAGGATTGAATAGATATAATCCCACTAAAGATTCGTTTACAATTTTCACACACTCTACTACCCAGAATTCAATTAGCAATAATGCAATTCATTCGTTGTATGAGGATGAATCAGAAAATTTGTGGATTGGAACAGGACTTGGTGGTTTGAACAAACTGAATCCTGAAAGAGATAGTTTCTCGGTGCTGGACATAGGTTATGATGGGCAGAGTACCCAGATTGCTAGCATCCAGCAAGATGATTCCAATTATCTTTGGCTCGGAACGAATAGAGGACTTCTAAAAGTTCATCCTGATAGCGGTTTGACAAATACATATCTTGTGAAGGATGGTGTACAATCCAGTGAATTTTTGTTCGATGCAAGTCTGAGGGATAGTAAAGGTTATTTATATTTTGGTGGTGTTAATGGTTTTAATCGATTTCATCCCGATTCTATTAAGAATAATTCTCATATACCACCCGTTGTTATTACCAGTTTTATGATAAATTACGAGGAAGTACTTATTGGAAAAGAATATAACGGCAGAGTAATTCTTACTAAGTCTATTACAGAAACTGATGCAATAACTCTAACCTATCTAGATAAAACATTATCTTTCACATATGCTGCTATGGATTATTCCGATCCCGAACGTAATCGGTTTAAATACTACCTTGAAAACTTTGATGATGGCTGGATAAATGCTGATACACGTCGTTTTGTTACATATACAAGCTTAAATCCAGGTGAATATGTTTTTCATGTAAAGGCCTCTAACAATGATGGTGTCTGGAACGAAGAAGGGGTATCGTTATCAATAATTATCAAACCTCCGTTCTGGAAAACGTGGTGGTTTATTCTGGGGGGAATTCTAATTCTTGGTATAGGTATTTATTCTGGATTTATTATTCGTCTACGAATAGTACAAACACAGGAACGTCAGAAAGCCAAGGAAGAGAAATACCAATTGAAGCTTGATCATCAACAGCGGGAATTGGTTACAAAATCCATGGATTTAATAGAAAAGCAAGATTTCATGGAAGAAGTACTCTATGAAATTAAAATGATAAAAGATGCGCCGTCAGCGGAACAGGCAAGAATAATGGTGAAACTTATTCAACGGTTATCTCATTTGGTTTCATTCAATCATGTTTGGGAAGAGTTTGAAAAATGGTTCACGGAGATTCATTCAGGTTTTATCCGCAATCTGAAAGAAGATTATCCAACCTTGACCACACGGGAAATCAAAGTATGTGCTTTATTGCGGTTGAATATGCTGTCAAAAGAGATAGCCGGACTCATGAATGTGGAACCAACCACGGTTGAAATCTATCGTTATCGCATTCGAAAAAAGCTGGGCCTTAGTAAAGGGAAAAATCTAATAAGCTTCCTATGTAAATATTAGTAATATCTAATTTGTCGTCGGCAAAATAGTATAAGACATATTTTCATTGTATAGGTTTTGTATAGGTGACAATAGCAATGGTTGCACAGTAATTTTGTCTAGCAAAAATACCTGTAGGGGGTCAAAATGCATAGAAAAACAAATCATAGAATTATTAGCCTTTTATTTATTGGTAGTGTTTATTGTAACGTAATAAGCGTACCTGGAGATGCCGCTACAATTCAGGGTGGAATCGATTTAGCAGTAAACGGTGATATTGTACTGGTACAAGCCGGAACCTATGTTGAGAATATAAATTTTGATGGTAAAGATATAAAGGTCTTGTCTACAAGCGGTGCTGAGAATACAATCATTGATGGTAATCAAATCGGGAGACTTTGTGCAAACCAGAAAGATGATATTGTTGAAATAATAATATCTACTTGGCTTACTTTAATTGTTTAAATCAAGGGAGAGAATATCAATGTTGAAAATATCATACTCAAAGATTTGTTATGTCTCATTATTGGGAATGTTATTTACAAACGCCGTCTTTGGACAAGTAGAATATGGAAGTTTTAACTATGACGGACTTGACCGTAGTTATATAGTATATACTCCAGATAGTGTCCAAATCAATTCTCCGCTCGTTCTACTTTTGCATGGCTACGATGGTACCGCAAATGAAATGATAAATTTTACATTTATGACGGAAGTGGCAGATACAGCGGGATTCATTGTCTGTTTCCCTCAAGCTGATCAGAATCGTTGGAATAGTGGGATTGGTTGGCCTACTTCAAATACTGACGATGTTGGATTTATTTCCGCACTTATGGATACTATGCATTCCAATTACGGGATTGATCTCCAGAGGATTTACGTCGGCGGACATTCTAATGGCGGGATCATGGCCTACAAACTTGTTTGCGAAATAAATAACCGAATTGCTAAAGTAGCCGCAGTTTGTAGCCCGCAGATGCCTGCTACAATAAGTACTTGTGACTCTACTCAATCAATGCCAATGTTATTAATGTTTGGCACGGCTGACCCACTTGTGCTTTATGAAAGTGGCGTTCCCAGTATTCCCGGTAGCTTTTCAGCTGAGGAAACACTCGATTATTGGCTTGGAATGAATGGCTGTGAGTCATCGGGCGATACAGTTGCAATGCCAAACACGGATCCATTTGACGGATGCAACACTGAAGTAATCACCTATGGAGATTGCGATGAGTCCATGCCGGTTGTTTTCTATAAAATGCATGGTGCAGGTCATCACTGGCCCGGTGTCAATCATAATTTAGAATGGGCGGGCCCACCTAATCTTGATTTTAAAGCTGATGTAGAACTTTGGAATTTCTTTAACACTAACAATTTTGAACCCCAACAACCTGCTGTACCAGAAGGTTTTAGTGGGACAGTTACAGACACTTCAGCAATCCTTAGCTGGGGTGCCAATCTGGAATCAGACCTGGCCGGTTATAATATTTATCGTGGAATGGTTCCTGTATTATATGACAGCATTCGGACTATCCCATTAGATACACACTATGTTGATACTGATTTAATTCCTGGACAAGTGTATTTTTATCGTTTAACCGCAATTAATACCACCAGTTTGGAAAGCCCTTATACAAATCTAGTATACTTAACCCTGTCAACTACAGGAACCGATGCCAACCTGGCCGTACCTCACCGACTGCTACTGAATCAGAACTACCCCAACCCATTCAACCCAACAACAGCAATTCAATACGAACTACCAAAACGATCAGATGTCCAGATTACAATCTACGATCTGCAAGGAAGAGTAATAGCAACGTTGGTGTCAGAGACACAAGATGCTGGATACAAATCAGTACTTTGGGATGCATCCAATGTCTCAAGTGGAATGTACTTCTACCAAATCAGGGCTGGGGAGTTTTATAAAACAAATAAAATGATATTACTTAAGTAATCCTTTCCCAGAATCTAACAAAAAGGGGCAGTTTATAATCTGCCCCTTTTTGTTAGCCAGATTTATTTTATTGATATAAAATCTATTCGCGCAATTTCGAATTGTATTATCCAATTTTTTAGATTCCCGGTTAATGTAATTATATACCATTAAGTATTGAATTGCAGATACAATTTGCTGGAACTTAACGGTCTATTATTTGAACGTTTTTAGTCATATGATCTTAAAAATCCAGGAGCAGTTGTGAAGAAGAATATTTATTTCAGTTTTCTGTTAACATTAATCATTTTTGCTGGATGTGCAAAAAAGAATCAAGATACCCCATACCAAACGAAGGATGCATTGGCTCAAGCTGCATCTGGTACCATCACGGGTGTTGTTGAAGAGTCAATGAATAGTGGTGGCTATACGTATATGCGCTTAAAAAATGATGGAAAAGATATTTGGGTAGCCGCATCTACAATGTCAATTTCAGTGGGAGATAAAGTTACCTTTAAAGATGAATTACCCATGGAGAACTTCAAAAGCACGAGTCTGGACCGAACATTTGAGAGCATATATTTTGCGAATGATTTAACCACTGGTACTACTATTGGAAATATGATGAAAAATCCAACCAGCATGGCGAATCGACAACAAGGCGTTCAAGAACCGATAAAGAATACTGTTGCAGGATTAAAACCGCTCGAAGATGGATCCACAATTGCCGACATTTACAGAGACAAGATATCATTGAACGGTGAGAGCGTAAAGGTTCGTGGAAAAGTTGTCAAATTCAGTCCACAAATCATGAATACAAACTGGATTCATATTCAGGATGGGACAGCCCATGAAGGATTATATGATTTAACTGTCACCACAAATAAAAATGTTAAAATTGGTGATCAGATTATTGTTTCCGGAAAAGTAGTTTTGGACAAAGACTTTGGATATGGATATCTATATGAGGTACTGGTGGAGAACGCTGATATTGATGTAGAATAAATTATCGTTTTGAAGAATGAATAAAAGCAAATCTATCTCCAATTGATCACAGTTTCTACAAAAGGAACTCTGCCGGAATTTTTATCGCTTGAACGAATTACAAACCGTTTAAAACTTGAACAAGACGCACAAATAATATTTGATCGCAACCCCAACATCGTTGCGAAAATTGAATCGAATGATGACACAGTTGTTGTAAAGCTTTTTGGCTGGAGAAACCTGGCTCATTATTATTTATATCCCTTTATCCAGAGTCGTGCTCAAGTAAGCTGGGCCATCGCGCATGCGTTATTAAAAGCCAGTGCAAGAACACCCAAACCACTATATGTCCATACAAAGCGAAAATTTGGATTTATAGTATCAAATGTATATATCACAGAATGTATATCTCCAAATATAACCCTCAGGTCGTTTTTGAAAACCGATTTCCCTTTAAATGATGGAAAACAAATAGTAGGTGATTTGGCCATCAATATTGCACGGATGCATGAGCATGGAATTTTCCACCGTGATTTAACAACGGGGAATATATTAATTAATGAGGAAAATCAAACATATTTGATCGATTTGAATAGAGCGAAAATTCGTAACCCTACACTCCGTCGACGGCTCAAGGATTTAGCAAAAATATATTTTGGGGATTCCGGGACATCACATACAATTGAATTAAGAAAAACCTTTTTTAAAATATATATGAAGGAATGTGGAATTGACATCCACTGGGAAGAAAAATATTTTTTATATCGAGCCAGATTGTCAAACTACAGACACCGGCGAAAACGGATTAAATCATTTTTCCGAAGTAAATAGACAAATTCTATTGGCATGTAATCCGGGAATTACTGAATCCATAGATTTTAGTTTTAATCCGGCAGATTTGGCTTCTTCAATTAATTGATCTTGAGTAATCATTGTGATTTTTGACGGCATTTTTACAATGGTACGATGTAATAAATGAAGCCAACTTGAAACATAGAGCGATGCAATAACCCAATGGCTACTTACGCGGGCATATTCTTTTAATATGGCAATTCGATCTTCTGGTGTGTGGATATGCTGAATTAAGCGAAAACTAAATACACCCTTAAAATGATTGTCAGGAAAAGGTAAATCTTCTGCCCGTGATTCAATTGCAGGCGGGTTGTCTGAGATATATTTATTGTAGTATTCAACTGCGAAATGATTCAAATCTGCTCCATGCACTTCACCCGCTTTAGATAATATGTGATGAAATCGACCGAATCCTGAAGGGCAATCCAAGATAGGGCCGGATAAATTATTTTCAGCTACCATCTGTGCTACCAGGTTTAATTCGCGATTACTTATCCAACGTTGATCCCAAGATTTATAGCGTTTGTTGGCGTATTTTTCAACTTGCTCTAAGTTTTCCCATATTTTGTATGTCATATTTCTTATACCTGAATATTATTCTTGATTAGAAATGTCTTAAACTTCAAATCCTCTTTGATGATATGATTAACGAGCCAATTTTTTAAAAAATCTAATAATTCAAAACTCATATCTTTCTGACTGCGTTTATCAAGAATCTGTTTGCCTTCTGCCAGAACCTGTTTAATTAGTTGCTCGTGTAAAACTCTATGCGGTTCCAGATTATCAAAACCATATTGCTCAAATACCTGTTCTTCACGACTAAAGTGGGTTTTGGTATAATTGATTAATTCTATAAAAATATCATTAATAAAAGCAGTGCCTTTTTCAGTCATCATAGAACGGAATAATTTCTGAATCAATTCCACCAACCGACGATGGTCATCATCAATAGATTTAACTCCGGTAACCCAATCCTTTGACCAGGTTACAATGGGTTTAATGTCTTCAATCATGATTCATTCCAATTTTAATAGCCATATAAAGTTTAACCATTAGTATAAATAAAACTAAGCTTGTTTTAGTGTTAATACTGTAATCTCGTTTGGGATTCCAATTCGCAGAGGAGGCCCCCAATATCCCGTGCCACGATTAACATAAATCCACGTCCCTTTGTGGTTGTGCAACCCTGCAATATAGAGATGAGCTTTGGAGACTGCAAAATCGAATGGTTTAAATTGACCACCGTGGGTATGACCCGCTAAAAGGAGATCAACGCCTAAACGTTGAGCATCGTTGATGGATCCCGGTTGATGAGCCAGCATCAGTTTTGTTGAATCTTGTGGGACACCCAGCATTGCTTTATCAGGATCGGTAGCATGGGATTTATTTACCTGAGTTGCCATTAAATCTGTTACACCTGAAATATTTAATTTTGCACCATGGATGTCAACAGTAACATTTTCATTCACGAGAGTAGTGAATCCCAGTTCTTGCGTTTTTTGTAACCATAGATCTACACCAGAATAGTATTCATGATTCCCAGTCACAAAATATTTTCCATATGGGGCTGATAAGTCAACCAAAGGCGCCACATCATGTGCAAGATGGCGTACTGAACCATCAACTAAATCACCAGTCATTGCGATTAGATCAGGGTTAAGATTTTGTACTTGTTTTACCACGCCTTCAACAAAATCACGTTTAATAGTAGGACCAACATGCAAATCAGATATTTGCACTATGCGGAAACCGTGCAATGGTTTGGGGAGTCCATTGATCGGAATATCAACTTCAATAATTTTGGGATCGCGCCGTGCCTGATAAAATCCATAGGCGGACAATCCACTGGTCATTGTGAGCAAACCGATATTCATTAAATAAATGAGCGCATCGCGACGATCAGGATTAAATACGGGTTTCTGTGCTGATGATATAAGTGTGGTGCCGCCTGTCCATAGTGTCCAGCCAAGATCGCGAGCTATTAATGTCAAAAAAGTGAGCACGAAAAATCCCAAACTGGTATAACCCACCCATGATAAGATGTCGGTGAGACGATTCTCAAATCCTTGAAAACGTAGTATGGGTCCGGCGATGGGGAGGAGGGTTAATACAATTATCAATATCCAAACTGAAATAATCCATGGTGAAGCAAGACCCAAAGATGGTATAATCCTGAAACCCACATATCCGTGGATGAGGCCCAATACGGTTAAAACTATGATTAAGAATGTCATTTGTATAAATCGTTGAATCGATAATTTACAACCACTTTGTGGTCAATGGATGAATAGGATTCGACTATACATTACTCCATTTAGCGTGTGGGGTTAATATTGGGAAAAATTAAAATGAATAAGAAATTTGTATCTGATGTGAATACCCACCGCGGGTTTTCCCATCTATCTTTTGTTCTGTAGGTGTAAAACTAATGGGACTATCATCCGTTTGAACTACAAAAGGTAAAAGTTGCGAAAATCCATAAGAAATTGAAACAGACTCAAATTGTTTAATTATCGTTGGATGCAATTTGAATAAATGAAAATGGTACTGTAATGGAGAGTCAATAGGCACGGATGAAAGCCCAAATTCCAACTCGGCTTTTCCGTCCAGTTGTAAATCATAATAGCCATGATGGTAAGCTGCAGAAAATTCAATATAAAATATATCAAATTGAAACCGTCGGTGGATTTTTACAAGCTGTGTGCTGACAGAACCACCTAGATTTACTTTAGCCCGATGTGCTACTGGGAGGATTTCGCGACCAAGTACAGGCGTTGAAACATCCACATCACCATTTAATTTTCCAAAACCAAATCCGATTGAAAACAACATGGATTTTAATTGGCGGGAATACTCCATTGAACCACCTGAATAATCACCGTTCACCGATCCAAGATTTGGAATATCCAACATAGTTCCTGAAATTGGGATTTCATTTTTTATATTAGCAAAAACGGTTCGTTTGAAGGCAGATATACTTAAAGATGAATTATTTGGTTTATTTTCCAGTGTTAATTGAAGATTGTGATTATTCATTTCCCCGTTAAATGTTATTGATCGATCACCTTGTAATTCAGATATATTGGATCGGTTTTCATATTCAACAATAGGCTGGAAAGTCATTCGTGTGACCATATAATGAAAACTAACATCATAAAATTGATTTATAGGAATTATCGCATAAATCTCAGGATGGAATGTTGATAAGTTGGCTTTGTATGATAAGCTGTCTCCAAAGGTTGGCTCGATGTAATCCAGAAGGAAAGTATTCATTGCAGAATTTTCTGAAATCGGAAATTCAACAATACGAAGAGGAGCGTCAACCTGCCCATTAACCATTAGTATTTTTCCACCCCATAGAGCCCGACCATCAGATAAAGCGAACTCGCAAGCAGTGATTCGCTCGTCTTTTTCCAGAGATGTCTTAATGGCCACGTCATCGTTCACATTATTATAGAATAATTCACGGCTGGAAAATTCTCCGGAAAAACCCAATTTCAAATTTTTTAATGGACGGATTAGGTTAAAGCGAAATTGGTGACTTCCTCCGTTACTATGAGCTAAAAGCCTGCTTTGTTGAAATTGCTTAACAAATTCATTGTGACTGAATTGGTATTGAATTGAGGATGAAGGATGCTGCAACTCATTTAGTGTAAAATGGTCAAACTCACTAGCATTTAGTATAGCATATAAAGCATCATTGGGATGTTGACCAAAAAGTGAAAATTGGTATAAAAAAACCAGGAGGAAAACACAAGAGCTTTTCCTCCTGGCAGTCTTACTAGACAAGCGGTTAATTCCCTACTTGACGAGCATCAATTTGTTGGTAAATGATTGTTGATTATACTGTACCCGATAAAAATACACACCAGAAGGTTGATTCCCAGTATGCCATGGGATAGCTTTATAACCAGCTGTTACTTCCTGGTCAACTAATGTTACCAGCTTTTCTCCAAGGATGTTGTATATCGCGACTTCAACATGCCCGGTTTTTGGGATAGAAAATCCAATCATTGTCATGGGATTAAATGGATTTGGAAAGGCATTGTGAACAGCAAACGATTTTGGTAATGGAACGATTCCAGGCGGGATTAAATCCAGAACAAATCGATCTGGAAAGAGGCCGCCTAATGTGCTATCTGTTCCCCAAACAAAATATTTCCACATAAGCAGGAAACTTTCTGGTGGATTATCAAACCAGGCCGAGAGATTCATGCGTTCATCGCCTAACCAAAGGGTTGAATCAGGAATATTAAAATCCTGCCAGACCTCAAATGAAATGGACTCCATCATTTCCATATCGTCAATAAACATGAGACCATCTATGTCGAAATCGGCTTCATATGGATACATGGCATTAGCCAGATCAACCATCTGCTGGAAGAAATAATTAATATCACTGAATGCTCCTTCCAGTTCTACTCCCATATCAATAAACCAGTCTACTCCTTCAGGTGTAAGAGAAAGAAATTCTGGGTTGGATTGTTCCAGGAGGAGAATGAGGGCGGAGTCACTTTCGATATTACTGAAGTCCAGCATAGTTGGATCAAGATTAAGTACCAGTATGTCACTTAACGATTCATAGAAACTAGACATGCCATCCACAACTATCTCAAGGGCAGTACGAATGACAAAAAGCTCCATTTGTACAGCAGCTACAACAGGTACTGGAAGATTGACAATTTCAAATTGACTTCCTGGACCGATGATATAAGGTCCAAATCCATCTTCTTCGGTCTTTACTAACATAACAAAATGAGCAGCATCAATGGGATCAGTATAATAAGAAAGATGATCATTGATGTTTTCCATTTCATCGAGAAAATTGACATCCTCCCAACCATAAAAGTATGTCATACTATCAATACGTCCTTGGTCTAAGTAATGGAAAATATCCTCAAATATCTGTGAGTGATCACGAACAGTGAAGAATGATTCAGCAATTGCTATTCCCATATGAGCATCCGGATCGTCTGGAGTCAAGAAAAGCTCAGCCTGCCAGTCTGCTTCAAGCAACGCGAATCTGGTTTCAATAACTTCAATTTCATCCCAGGTATTCATGACAAAATCAGGAGCCAAAAGAATTAGTGATTCGGGGTCTAATCCATAGGGAAAGATATCGCCGAAAGTGTACGATGATGGATCTGTTTGTCTATAAAAATCCCAATATATATTTGGTAATCCATCACCGGGCGCATTTTGAAGAATGGCTAATGGTCGTATACTGTAGCCTTCATACATGTCCGTATATTCATATTCTTTGCCACCAAGCAGTGTATCTAATTCAGCAATGATATCTTGAATGGAATCGAGAGGAGAAGCATCAATCTCAAACGGAGAAAACGGTTGGTTTGTAAGGACGACTTTTAATGTATCCATTAATTCATCCATGTTTTCCAGACCATCCCTGAAATACTCAATACCCGGCATGACATCAGCGCCTGTGATTGACATGACGGAATCCATCCATGCTCCAAACTGGTCAAAATTTTCACTCATCGTAATTCCGATGGAATCTAAATCTTCGATATGATCAAAGAATCCGCGACTAAAGATGAAGGATGTATCAGCATAAACACTGCCAAGTATTTGTAAGGAAAAACTGAAATCGGCAGTGCCGTCAAAAATTGCATCAAAGTGATTACCAAAATTCCCTTGCGTGAAATTACCTTCCAAGTCGTTGAAAAAATCATCTATGGTTATTTCATAAGCATTAAAATCATCGCCAAGATATTCACTGTATTCATTCATGAAATCCTGGAATGATTCGTAATTCCCCGAATTAAAGAAATCAGTAAGATTGCTCAGGATGTCATTGATTTGTAAAGGTTCAATAATGGGAATGATATCATCTCCGACACGTGTAAAGAGGGAATCGAGGTTATTACCAATAGATTCCATGATGGGATCTAAATCTGTAATCATGGTGTCACCGTCAATATGACTCCAGGCAAATGCCATGAGAGCCAGACCCATGTGGGCTTTCATCGTTTGGGCATCATCGCCACCAAAGGCAACGTCAGCCAACCATCCAATTTCTTTTTGGGTTAAATAGAGAATGTAATCTGGTGTTATTTCGTCTTGAACAATTAGATCGGGTTGAGCCGCAATCGGGTATAGGAAAAGAAGAACAAAAACACAGATGATTATTTTTTTTATCTTCATAATAAATCCTATCTATTATTGTTTCAGGTTTTGTCGATTCCCCTACATAGCCAAACCTGTATTAATAATAAGCGTAAAAATTGAATCGAACTGTTATATGTTACAGGGTTATTAAAGAGCCTTCCGTGATATAGCCCACGCGTAATAGCGGGTGCAGACTTATATCATCGCATCTATTTTTGCCATTAAATCTTGTCTAATGATGGGCTTAGTGATAAACTCATCACAGCCGCCTTCCATACAGTTTTCACGATCCGTTTCAAAGGCGTGAGCGGTTACAGCAATAATGGGAATATTTTTATAATCATCTTCTTTTTTCATAAAGCGGGATATATTCAAACCATCATCGCTACCAGATAAAGAAAGGTCTAGTAAGACGAGATGAATGGGTTGCTTTTTTATTTCAGATAAGGCATCCTCTACATTTGTGACCATAACAGGAATATATTGTTTACGAACTAGATAGTAGAATAATTGCTGGGAATCATAATCATCTTCTACAATAAGTATTGTTTTTTTATCAGCCATCTTTGCCCCCTAGTTTTTAAGACGATACTTCATCATGGTCTATCAATTTAATAGTAAATAGAGCACCTTTGCTTTTAATAGTTTTCATGGATGCAAGAAACCAATCTTTTTCAAGGTGCTTAGTTTTAAAGCCATTTCCTTTCCCAACAAACTTATTTACTAATTCCTGTACTTTTCAATTGAATATTACAGGACAAGTAAGGTTTTTTGCTATAAAAAAACCCGCCAAGAAGCGGGTTTAATGTGTCGTCTTACTAATTATGTCTAAAAGGAATATCGAAGTCCCAGACCTGCTGAAATTTCATATTTCATGGTTGGAACCAAACTAACCATGGGCACGACTTCAGCAAAAACACGAACTGGGTTTTTTCTTACTTTAAATGTGATGCCGAATGGAAGTCTGGTAAGCAAGTTGGTGTTGGTATAAGCATTTTTTTGGAATTCAACCATACCGCCAAATCCGTAGTACAGTGGGAAAAATTCATTTTTTATGCGCAATCCTTGATTCAGGTAGGTGATTTTATCAGCATGTACACATAAATAACCTTCTTCGCCGATCGCCCAGGAGACAGAAGCATCTATTGCATTGTAATTGTTTTGCATCAATTGACCCAATAAACCGGTCATATTTGGACGTACAACCATCCCCGCACTTGGTTTTGGTACCTCAAATGGGTCCGCAAACAAGAGCGTGCTTACAATTATCACGAATAGAAATGGAGCTACTTTTAAGCGCAACTCGGTCTCTCCTACTAAATATTTAAAAAATTGTTTTACCGTGGGGGATCTGAATATAACACAAAATAGGGTAAATGCAAGTACACTAAATCACAAGCGGTATACCCTGTTTAGGGTATTGATCGAATTCATGAAAAAGGTTTTTAGAAATTAGAATATTTAATAATATAAGATTAATGTAATAGACAACTTGATCTGATTAAGATGTCAATATGTGTAAAACGTTTTGGTAATCAAATGAAAAACTTATTTCTCATTCGACATGCAAAATCTAGTTGGGACGAACGATCTCTCAGTGATTTCGACCGCCCTCTAAATGACCGTGGGCACAAAAGTGCACCATTTATGGCTGACCTTCTTTTTTCTAAAAGAATGATTCCTGATTATATTTTCTCCTCACCAGCCAACAGGGCTCTATCAACAGCAAAATATTTTACACAATCATTTGACATTCCTGACACAGATATAGTCACGGATCATGATCTTTACCATGCCAGTGTTACAGATTTATTAGCAATAGTGCAATCAATCCCCGAAGAGAAAAAGAATGTATTATTATTTGGTCACAATCCCGGATTTACCGATTTAGCAAATTACCTAACGGGTGAACACATTTTTAATGTGCCAACATCCGGTATTGTTCATATTGAATTTGATACGTTGTTTTGGGGGAAAACAGGACGAAATAGAGGTCGACTTATGGCATTCTACGAACCGAAGAATTACAAAGAACAGTGGAAGTAACATTATGAAAAAAGTGCTGGATTCCGTTCAGAAACGAGATGGGCGAGTAACCCAATTTGATCAACAACGTATCACAAATGCGATATACAAAGCTGCTGCTTCTTTAGGCGGTCACAATAAGAAACGTAGTCAAGAAATTTCTGATGAAGTGGTATTCACTCTAACCCATCAGTTCCCCTTGGAAGACATTCCATCTGTGGAAGACATCCAGGATATTGTTGAACGCATATTAATTGAAAGCGGTCATGTAAGCACAGCCAAAGCCTATATCCTATACCGTGATTACAGAACTCGAGAACGCAGGCGCGTTAAACGTCAGAAATCTATGTTATTGCCTTATCCGTTGATGTATGAAGCGATTCGCTGGAACTCAGTACATGACTGTGATACAATCGAAGGATTAAATCGTATTATTCAACAAGGCGATTTAAAGGGATTAGTTGAAAAATCAGATGCCAATTATGATCAAAGTATTGAGAAAGCGGCCGATACAATTACTGACGTAAGAAACAGACTGAAAATGATAATTATTGCCGGTCCATCATCCTCAGGGAAATCCACCACAACATCCAAATTATCCATTGCACTAAATGAGCGTGGGATCAAAACATCCTTGCTTAACCTTGATCATTATTTCTTCAACTTGGAAGATCACCCCAAAGACCAATATGATGATTATGATTTTGAGACACCAGAGGCGTTAGATATAAATCTGATTAATGAACATTTGCACCAGCTTGTTAGTGGCGAATCAATCCAAATGCCGCGGTACAGTTTTGAAGAAGGGAAAAGGTATGCAGATGGTAAAATGATTCATATCGAAGAGGATCATGTTATATTATTAGATACATTGCATGGATTGTACCCTCCCATGACGGAAGGAATTGAGGAAGACCAAAAGTTTAAATTGTATATAGAGACAATTTCACAAATCAGAGATGAAAATGATGAATTTGTTCGATGGGCGGATATTCGTTTATTGAGGCGTATGGTCAGGGATGCCAAACAGCGAGGGTACGATCCATTGCAAACGGTTGGACATTGGCATTATGTGCGCCGCAGTGAATTAAAACATATCATACCGCATATCGGGACGGTAGATTTCCAGATCAATGGTGCTTTACCGTATGATTTACCCGTCTTGAAACAGGTAATTGGACCTTATCTCCCACATATTCTGGAAGAACTCTCACGGCAGCCAGAGAGGGAAGATGCTCTTATGCGTGCGAATCGAATCAATGAATTATTAAGTAAGTTTTCACAATTTGGAGATTTGAATATGATTCCTGAAACATCATTAGTAAGAGAATTTATTGGGGGAAGCAAGTATACGCTTCATTGATGAAGAATATTGTTATTGCTCGGAATAAAGAGCCAAAGCAATCCTAAGATTTACTGAATGTTGTCCTTTTCAGGAAATTGATCCATAATATATTCAGCTAGCGCAGTAATTGTTAAGCTGGGATTTACACCAAGATTTACGGGAATCACTGAACCATCGATCACATGAAGATTTTCGTAGCCATGAACTTTACCTGAGTAATCAATAACGCTGTCTTCTGAAGATTTTCCCATTACACACCCTCCAAGGATGTGGGCAGTAGATGACGTGTCAAATAGGACTTCAGGTAAAACGCTGAATGCATCGCCATTCATTTTATGCGCCATCTGTTCGGCGTATTGATTTGCAACGGGAATAAACGACGGTACTTTTTTGTGTGTGTTCCAATTCGAATTGAGTGAGAATCCACCCAAACGCCACCAACGCCGTTCATAATTCAATTTGAGATAATTATCTATGGTTTGCATGACGAGCAGTATGACAGTGCGATGTGCCCAATTGAAAGGGGATAAACTTCGTAAGAATTTTAATGGGTGCCTTAAGATGGAAAATAGGAATAATAATGGACGAGGAATATGTGGATGACCTCCAACAAGAATTGTTGCCAAACTGGACATGGAATCTTGTCCTTTTCCATAACGAACTGCTTCAATATGCGTTTTTTCATTGGGGTATATTCCCGAAGTAATTGCCAATCCTTTGGAATAATCCACATTTTTGTTTCGTGATCTGACCCCAACCAGTGCTTCGCTATTTGTCCGGACCCGATTACCTAGTTGATCCGAAATCTTGGGTAGAGATCCATTTTGCTTACAGTTAAATAGAAGTCGTGTTGTGCCCAATACACCTGCAGAAAAAATGACACCTTTTGCTCTATATGTCTTTTTCTTTGAAGTTAACCCTGTAGTACGCTTTGTTTGGATAGTATAGATATTTTCAGTGGTTTGAACATCCATAACCTGAGTTTCTGATTGAATTTTGACTCCGAGACTCTCAGCTAAATATAAATAGTTTTTATCAAGAGTGTTTTTTGCGCCAACTCTACAACCCACCATGCACCCACCACAAAATGTACATCCGGTTCGATCGGGTCCTTTGCCATCGAAAAATGGATCAGGAACAGTTGTATCAGGATCGCCGAAATACACACCCACGTCATTGATATGAAAGGTATCACCACGGTTATTATCGTCAGCACATTTTTTTAGGAATTCATCCGTTTCTGCTATCGTTTCACAGGGGGTTGCGCCAAGCATTTTTTGCGCTTTCTTATAAAAGGGCAAAAGAGCATCTTTAGAATTTTGAATTCCCCATTGGGGACTTTCCAGAACTTCATCGGGTGGAATTAACAAGTTATTAGCATAAACCAGGCTTCCTCCTCCGACCCCTGACCCGTGAAGAATAAAGACATCTTTCAGTAAAGTCATGGCTTGAATACCGTAAAACCCTAATTGAGGCAGCCAGAAGTATTTTTTGAAATTCCAGTTGGTTTCAGGGAAATCTTCAGTTTTGTATCGCTTTCCCTGTTCAAGGATAAGAACGGAGTATCCTTTTTCAGCTAGTCGAAGGGTTGAGACAGATCCACCGAATCCGGAGCCAATAATGATATAGTCATAAAGTTGTGATTCTAGCATAACCAAAAATACGATTATATCATATAAGGAAGAATAAAGATTAGAAACAGTAATTATAACATAAATGCCCTTTGTAATTTCTATTTGCAAGAACAACCTTCAATTAGCACTAAAATGTGCCATGGCGCACCGACTAAAAAATGGTGTTTCACTTTTTGTTCACTCGTGTTACTTTCCCAACGATACCAACCTTTTTTTGGCTAACTTTGAATAGCCTTTCGGAGAAAATATGAAAAGACTTATCCTATTTTTATGTCTGACAATGGTCATGAAACTGCCTGCGCAATCGTCACCTATTGGACTTGACGTGGTGATTACATCCTACGTGACGTATTACATCAGTTCAATTGATTTAAGCACTGGTAGTTCAAATGTGCCAATTTTCCAGGCAACTTTATCAAACCTGAATTACCCGGACAGTGTTCATGCTATTATTGATTTTGAAATGAGAATTGATTCTGAATTTTTAGGTATGGACAATGAATACATGGTAAAAATGAATACGGAGCCATTTTATTTCAAAAATGACATAATTTTATCCAATCTGGATATGACATTGGATTCATATGAAATTTTTGACGTAACAGGTCAGAGCATCGATTTCCGTATAATTATTACTGAACAAATTGATATGGCACGTGCAGATGCGTTATTTAATTCTGTGGTTCAATCTGGAACACTACCTGACGGAAACTATAGTTTTCGCGTAAGTGTATATAATGGCGATGATGAAACGGAAATCTGGGAGCAAGTTGAAGAAACCATCAACATAACTTCACCAACGTTTCTGCAATTAATTTCTCCTGGAGGTGAATTAGCTGATACGACTGTGAATGAAATATTCACTAGCTATCCGGTATTGCAATGGGAGTCGGATCCGTGCAATTATACTGACGCTTCAACAGGTGATTTTGGATGCCGTTATTATGTGCGTGTCGCTGAGTTTGACTCAGAGCTTCATTCATCTGTTGATGAAGCTATAGAATCAACAACACGTTTTCCTCTTAATCAATCTCTGGGATGGGCATTTGTTGGAAATGGCGTTACTTCATTTCAGTATCCTGCATCAGACGCTGGTGAATTAGAGCAGGGTAAAATTTATGTATGGCAGACGCTTAAGGTACTGGGCACAACCGTTGGTTTCGATGGTGTGCAAAGTGACATTATGGCCTTTAAAATAAAAGATTTTTCACAAACAGGTGATGATGATTCGGGTAGTGGCGGGGGAACAACAACTGATCCGTCGATGTTGGCCTTACAATCTATTGTAGGTACTGAACAATATCAGGCCTTCTTTGGAGAAGGAGGACCAGCTTATGGGTATTCATTAACTGGAAATATTACAATTGATGGTAGTTCAGTTGATATGTCATTTGTTCAATCATTGTTATCCCAAGGTGTTGCTGAAACTGATTCCACAGGGACTGTAACGTATCATCCGTTGAATGTACAATCTGTTGAGGTGACAGAATGAAAAATATTAGTATGTTAGCATTGGTTTTATTCTCAATGTTGCTTGGTGCAGGGAAGGTGGCAATCACTGTTAAAACCAGTGGAGCCGTTAACCATATTCATGCCGATGGATCTCCTGCAACACCATTGAAACTTGGTGTCGGATTGGCCGATGAGGATATTATACAGACTGGACTGGATGGATTTGCTGTTGCAATGTATCTTGATGATAAAACAGCAATTAAAATTCGAGAAAATTCTGAATTTCTCATTGGGGGTACAAAATCCGAAACTGGAATTAATAAACGTGTTGCATTGAATTATGGTACCATGGCTGCATCTGTGTCAAAACAAAAAGGCAAGGAATTTATTATTGCTACACCGACGTCGGTTGCATCTGTAAAAGGAACAGATATTATTATTATTTCTGATCCAGCACTAGGAGACATGTTTATTACACTTGTTGGCTCGATTGTTGTCACGAACAGTACGACCGGAGACTCCACTACCGTTGATGCAGGAGAAACAGCCACTTCAACAGCTGATGGTGGTTTGGATGTAACCACAACAGATGAAGATGATGTTCCGGACTTTGATGAAGATGGTGAAACCGGTGGCGAATCACATGAATTACGATTTGAAATAGAAGATCCTGACGGAAACCTTAAAGAAGTTATTATACAATACCAATAAAATAGATTTTGGTTTTGATCGGAGAAAAATTCCCAATGAAGAAAATATTTACACCAATTCTTCTCATAATTTTTAATCTTTCATCGGTAGTGGATGCAGATGAAATTTTAATATTTAGTCCATCACCTAATGAGACGGTTCTGAAAACAGATGTACTAATTGCTGCTTCATTTTTTGACTTGGGTGGCATATCAACGGATCGAGTTCATCTGTTTCTAGATGGAGTCGATATTACCGACCGTGCTGAAGTAGAGCCAGAGATGTTGAGTTATGCGCCATCTTTGATGAATCCTGGTACCCACAATGTTCGAATTCTTATTCGCAGGGACGGATTAAATCCTTTGGAAAAACGATGGTCGTTTACTATTGCAGGTAAGAAAAAATGGACGGATGAAGTAGATTGGAGCGGAAAAGTTACATCAGGCTATCGAATCGATCAGTTAGAGTCCAATGAATTATCTGTGGGATCAGTTGGTATCTTTTTCCGCGGGAGTGCCTATAATTGGTTACGGTTTAAAACCAATATAAAACTGGCCTCAGACGAAGACCCTCTCATTCAACCCCGGAATAGATATACGTTCCAAATGTCACTCAGTCGTTATCTTGATCTTAGTTTTGGTGATGCGAATCCACGCCTTACAAAATTTACCATTGATGGGAAAAGGGTTCGCGGATTTGAAGCAAACCTGAAGCTGAAAGTCATCAACTTTCATTACATAAAAGGTGATCTGGTTCGTGATATTAACGGTGACCTAAACAAAAATGAATCCTACGATATTAACAAAATATCCCTGGAGGGTGACTCAACAATAGTTGATTTAACTCGGAAGGGCTATTCCTTTCGGCAAGAATTGTCTGCCGGACGGTTAAGTTTTGGCGCTGGAACAAATTTCCAATGGGGTTTCAGTCTAATGAAAGTTAAAGATGACATTAATAGTGTCTCTGATATATTGAATAATGCAAAAATTAATTTTGGTGAAAATGCATATGGATTTTCTTCTACCGACTACACGATCAATGAACTACTTGAATTACATTTAATGCAAAACGATAGCGGATTTACCAATGTAATTAATCTTAATAAGCCAACCGATTGGGCTGGTGCCACACCACAGGATAATATTGTTTTGGGAACAGATATTGGATTCTATCTGGATCATAAGCGGGTATTACTTGAGGGTGAAGTTGCTTTAAGCCTATACAATAAAGATATTTGGGATGGTGCATTATCTAAGGCCGGATTGGATACCCTATTAGATGATTCTCTTGACAATTCATTAGCCGGATCAATGAATTTAGATGATATACCCTTTGACCCACAAGAGTTTGAAGATTTTTTTGTAATTGGAATTGGTATGATTCCGCTTGTACCAATTGATATTGCAGTTATGGATACAGCGTCTGACGTTTCTTGGGGAGAGGCAATATTGAATATGCCTTCATTATCTTACCGAGGTCGTGCAAAATTGCAATATTTCGGAAATTATCTTACACTCCAATATTCCAGAGTGGGACCTGAGTTCAAATCACTGGCAAACCCGTATCTGGTTTCAGGAATTAACCAGTTTACTATTAGTGATAGGATACAGCTATTAAAAAATCGTTTAATGCTTTCCGTTGAGTATCGTCATCAGGATGACAATGTTCTAACATCCATTGATAACGTAACAAATGATAATCGAATTCTCACGAATATCACATTTATTGCAGGACCGGGGTTACCCACTGTGACATTGGGGTATCGCCAGAACGATCGTGGAAATGGCGTTACTGAAATTGACGAATTGTACAATCAGATAGACTCAACATTTACGTATAAAGATAATCGTGAGCATACAAAAACATCAAATTTTACAACATCTATCAATTATTCATTTGATGCATTTGATTCCCGACATGCAGTTTTTGGGACAATAGTATCCTATGATAAATCGGATCAGTTTTCAAATCGCAGCATTGACTCGTCTTTTATTGATCCAGGAATAACCTCTAACGTCTACAATCTTACAACCAATTCACGATTTGGATTCATACCGCTGAAAACAACAATGAGTTTTACGACCAATGTAAGCAATTTTAGTACTGGTCCAGATGCCCGTTCTGACCAGCAATTTACTTCATTAAAATTTGATGCAGAATATGGCTTTTTTAATAAAAAAGTTGTGGCACTGGGTGGAGTAAACTATATGAAGGGTCAAGGGGCGCAGGATGTATCCAGAGTTGGATTCCGTGGCGGTGTTAAATTCAATCTAGTCGAAGATTTTATGGCTAATATAACTGTCGATGTACGACAGAAATCAACGGCCGGAGAATCCAGCTCGGAATTGATTGGTGTAGCAGGATTATCCTACATCTTTTAATAGTATCCTCATTTAAAAACTAAGTAAAAAGGGTCGATATTCGACCCTTTTCTTTTAAGGTGAAAACATGTTATAAAAGGAATAAAATGAGGCACTAAACGCATGTATATTTACCACCTTTAAATAGCAAAATTCACACATTAATTGGAGCAAAAATGACGAAGCCATTTGGTTTATTTTTATTATTTATTGGAAGTGTATTTTCTCAAATCTCGGTATCACCCGACACAATAAATGCTTCTGCCGAAATGGGTACGTCAAGCTATGAATCATTAATTTTCTCAAATCAAAGTTCAAATGATGTTACATTTGCTGTTTCGGTCATAGATCAAACATTATTAATGAGCCCACTGGCAAATGATCCTGCGCAACGTGAAAATAGCAATTCTGTTATTTATATTAAACATGAAGAACTTCGAAAAGATATTGTATTTAGCGATCAAAATGGGAATGAGATTCAAGGTACTAGGTGTGCAACACCACAATCAACTTTTGAAGAAGATTTTATTGTCAACGATCAGATCGAAAGATGGTTGGAGAGTCATGAATATGATAGAAATGACAGAGATCAGGTAAATATCCTTGTGGCATTTCACGTAATTCATAATTCTAGCGGTACGGGAAATGTTCCGGATTCACAAATTGAAGATCAGATTCAAGTGTTGAATGATGCGTATGCAGAATTCGGAATTGAATTCACATTGGATATTATTACCAGAACGGAAAATAATTCATGGTTCAGTAATATGGATGGGCTTGAAAGTAGCTACAAATCAGCATTGGCCGTAGATCCCGTTCATTATTTTAATATATACTCAGGACAACCAACTGGCGGTATCCTTGGTTGGGCTTGGTTACCAAGTTCGTGGGCAGAAAGCTCCTACATGCATGGTGTGGTTTTGCTTTATACAACATTACCTGGCGGAACTGGTGCACCATATAATCTAGGTGACACAGCAACACATGAAGCCGGTCATTATCTAGGTTTACGTCATACTTTCTTAAATGGTTGTTCAAATCCCGGTGATTATGTTAATGACACTCCTTTTCAGGATGACGGAAATAATATTTACTCTTGCAACAATAGTCTGGATACTTGTCCGCAAGAAGGTATTGATCCTGTGCATAATTTTATGAATTACACGGATGATGTTTGTCTTACGGAGTTTTCATTATTGCAAGGTGAACGTATGTGGGCTCAGATTAATACTTATAGACCGGGACTTCTTGAAAATCCGGTTGGAGTATTGTGGGTATCCCTCCCGTCAGACACTTTAACATTTGCTGCTAGTTCATCCGATACAATCAATGTAGCATTAAATGCAGTTGATCTTGATTTTGGATTGTATTCTGCTAATATTATATTGACTGATATCGCGAATGTTGAACCTGACATTACTATTCCCATATTCTTTACAGTAACTGCCACACCACAGATTTTAGTTAATACTGATACAGTACAACTTGGTAATGAATATGTTGGCTATATGGATTCACTAAAAGTAAGTATTAGTAATCAAGGCGCGGCATCTTTGACTTTATCATCCTTTGCCGTTTCAGATACCACATTGAATTATAGCGGACTATTAAATATCGCAATTGATCCTTTTGGAACAGAAATATTAACCGTTTATTTTCTATCAAATTTGGTAGGATTATATACGGGTTCATTTTCATTTTCCACTAATGATCCAGGTCAACCAAATATAGAGATCGGAATTACAGCTAATATTGTAGAACCACCGATTGTTGCGGTTTCCACTGATACATTATTCTTCTCCAACATTTCTGAACCACAAGATTTTATTGTTTCAAATAATGGGCAAAGTGATCTTCTTTTTTCCTTCTCAGTGAATGTTGATTTAGTTGCTGCAGAGATCCCTGTTAATGACGATTTCACGACCTGTGAACAACCTGAAGGATGGTCTCAAGTATCTTCATCGGGAAGCGGGTGGCAATTCGGTGATCAAGGCGGAAGTACTGGCTTTCCTATTCCTGATGGAAATGGATGCTACGCCTATATTAATGATGATGCGCAAAATGTTAATGGAATGTCAGAAATATTGGTGATGCCTGAACTAGACTTAAGTAGGGCTACCTCATTATTTCTATTCTTTAGCAGCTACTTTTCAGGCGGAAACGACCAAATAGCTAGAGTTGTTACTAGTCTGGATCGTGGTACTACCTGGCAAACTGTTCATGAAATTGATTATCATCCCAATTGGCATACTTCATTTATAAACTTGAACGATTACGCAGGGCAATCAAATTGTCTTATTGGTTTTTATACGAGTGATAATGGTAGCCAGGGCTCAGGCTGGGCAATTGATAATATTATGGTAAACGGTGCATTCATGCAACCCTGGCTTACTGCTGAGCCAGCAACAGGAACTATACTACCGGGTACGAGCGATACACTATCCTTAACAGTTATCGCAGATAATTTAGAAGTTGGTGAATATGCTGGAGAGATCATGTTGCATTCTAATGATCCAGCTGAATCAATTGTATCAATTCCCATCGCATTGGATGTGTTATTTCTAAGCGTTTCTGATAATACATTTGTGCCGGATTCTTATACATTATACCAGAATTATCCAAATCCGTTTAATCCTGAAACTGCTATTGAATATGATATTCCATTTACTAGCGATGTTCGAATTAACATTTACGATTTAACAGGTGCAGAAATCCATTCATTTTCATTTAATCAATTGCAGCCGGGTCGATATAAAGCACAATGGAATGGTACAAATAACCGTGGACAATTGGTGAGTTCTGGGATGTATATATATCAAATTATAGCACTAAATGAAAATAAAGTGTCTTTCACCAATGCTAAGAAAATGTTATTGATGAAGTAGGTTTTGCGACTATTAGAAATAATAAAAAAGCACTGAATATATTAGTGCTTTTTTATTATCAATTTTACAGGAAATCAATCTTTTGATTTAGAAGGCATAGAAAAAGTTGATCTCGATATATCTTCCATTATTTGATTAACAATAGTAACCTCTTTTGTTGATCCGTCAATGTCGCAGACATACCACCAATATCCCGTACCAGTAGTAGGAACATTAATAGTATTTACAAGACCTTGATCGGTCCAGATTTGAACGTATGCATTGCTCTGCGTCAATTCGGGAGATTCGGAATAATTGTTAACGTAATACTTATATGTTCCGGCAAAGAATTGATAAATCGTGATGGTTTCAGGACCTTCTCCATCTGTGTCGTCAAGATTAAGCATGGCATATGGAGCCGCATTTGTTTCGCCTTCGTCTCCCCAATAAACATGATATTCATAGCCTTCGATCAAAGGCGTTTCTAAATGACTATCAAGATCTTCAGGTGTGGCACCCCAGTGCAATTCAATATTCATTAAACCGGCAGCACCTCCAAGATTGGGAGTTAGCGTAAAATTGAAATCATCAACAACTTCGTCATCGCTGACGGTTATGGTTCTGGCATTTGAATAATAATCTGAATAGCTGGCTGTAAGAGTTCGTGTGCCAGAATCGACGGTTATAGTGTAATCACCATTTCCATTGGTTGAAGTGCTGGCTCCGTCATCAGATACAATTGTCACACCCACGAGCGCATCTCCGTATTGACTGTTTCGTACATTGCCTGCGATTGTTCCTGTTCCACCTCCAGTTGGTGTTAAGAAAAAACTCAGGGAATTAGAGCTACCTTCTATGTCTACCGTACGAATACTTGTTTCATAACCGTCTTTTGAAGCAGTAATTGTTCGTGTTCCGGTATTTACATACAACGCAAGTTCGCCCATCTCATTTGTTGTTCCGTAAACCCCATCATCAGATGAAATATATACAGAGGGAACGAGGTTGTAAGATGTATCATAAGTCGTAATACTAAGGTATTCTAAACTGGCGTTTCCCGTATCTGCCATCATAGAAAAGTTTTTCGTATATATCTGCCCGGTAATGATGGTGGCGGTAAATTCAAATGATTCGTATCCAGTTTGACTGGCAGTGAAAGTATGAGAACCAGATTCCCAGGTATCAAAGTATTCACCATAATCATTTGTATATATTGTTGAATATGATTCGTCAAATAACATGACATTTTCTAATGCCAATTGTGTCTCAGAATCAATTACTTTTCCTGAAATCGCACCAAAGGATTCACCTCCTGTACCTACTGTCATATCAAAGAACTGAAATGTTGTGTCACTACTGGTGACTGTAATATCTTCAATATTGGTTTGATACCCATCAGCATTAACGGTTAGGAGTCTAATGCCGGGCAAAACTTTTATTTCGTACCAACCATCACCGCCACTGGTTGTGGTTTTGTTATCGTCTGAAATAATATTAGCGTTAACGATACCAGCATCAGTGACGTCATCAACGACAAACCCATGAATTATTCCCAGACTGTCTGAATTGTTACCGCCCGACTCACCGGTTGGATTAAACACTTTTCGACCCCAGGTTCCGTTAGAGCTCGTTACTTCCACACGATATTCAATTCCTGCGGACAAAGCGAGTTCTTCTTCAGGATAGCCGTTAACATAATTCAAGCATCCATTAGGAACTGTTCCATGGGTAACGGGTGACGCAATATTTGAAGCGATATTGGGTTGAATTCCCCAAACCATGCTGGTGGTATCCGATGTTCTGACTACATATAAATCCACTACATTAGAATCTGACCACGAGTATGATGGCGTACCAAAATTATCTATTACACTTATAAAAATATCGCCAGATGTTTCTCCAGGAAGTTCACTATTACCGGAACCGGTAGTATTATCATCTGAAGTGGGTGTACAACTCACAAAAAATAGTCCTATTGATGCGAGCACTAATAAAAATAATATATACTTTGTTACAGCAGTTTTAATCATTGGATTCCCCTTTTAATAAGTAATTATTTACACATTTTGTGAGCAATATGAATCTATCAATTAATATGATTCTTTCATAAAATATTTTATAAGAGATATGATTCTGTAATTCAAATCACGTTTATGTTTATAATCTTTGATACAATCGATAAACGTTACTTATATAATCAATCTAAGTTATCTGTTAATACTTTAGCAGAAAAATAGAAAATATATTTAATCCGCATAATTATTCTTGAGCTTTTGATGCACGTCAAACGAATTAGTAAATAAGATATTGTAAGATAATTATAATTTGATTATTATTAACCGGGTTGACAATCAAGGAGGTTAACTATTCATCCTGAATTAGCACATATTAATAAGAATTTCCGTATAATTTCTCAATATATTTCAGATATCCTGGAGAAGGACATCCTGAATGAAATTAATCCTGATCATCTTTCCCCATCCAAACTCGCCATTCTAAAAATCCTTTACAATTACGGTCCGCTATCTGGACGTGATTTTGCAGATATCCTTGGAATCAGCCGTGCTGCAGCCAGTAAAAGTATTGATCAATTGTATAAAGCCAGCTTAGTGAATCGCAGAACTAATTCCAGTGATAGACGAGTTTTGGTGGTTTCGTTGTCAGTTAAAGGGTCTGAAGTAATTGATATGTATTACAATAAACGAAATGACTATATGCAGGAAAATTTAGGGGTGTTTTCTGATCAGGAGATGGAAGACTTAAAAACTTTATTAGATAAATATATTCAAAGCAGTGTATTAAAATCAAAAGACATTGAATTAGTGTGCATGGTTTGCAATGGTACCTACGGATCAAATTGCGGTTTAAATGCGGCAAATGACAACCAATGTGAATACTTAATCAAAAAAGGCGTAGCATAAGCTTGCCCCATATAGAGTAAAAGGAGTATGAAAATGGCAGAACAGAAAACCTTCATGGATGTATTTGAAGCAAGAGGTGTCAAACGACGCGATTTCATGAAATTCTGTAGCCTGATGTCTGTCTATCTAGGTGTATCGGCTTCAATGGTTCCAAGGATTGTTAAAGCAATGGAAACCAAACCCCGAATTCCTGTTATATGGCTTCATGGGCTAGAATGTACCTGTTGTAGTGAATCATTTATACGATCATCTCATCCTGTGGTCGCCGATATTGTACTGAATATGATATCATTAGATTATGATGAGACACTTTCTGCTGCAGCTGGTCATCAATTGGAAGAAGTTCGCAAGCAGATAATGGAGGAATACAAAGGCCAATACATTTTAGCCGTTGAAGGGAACGTACCTACTAAAGATAACGGTGTTTATTGTATGGTGGGTGGCGATTCATTCGAAAATGTATTAAGAGAAACCGCCAAAGATGCTTACGCAGTCATCGCTTGGGGCTCTTGTGCTTCATTTGGTTGTGTTCAGAATGCAAAACCAAATCCAACCGGAGCAACTCCCATTCACAAAATTATTACAGATAAACCCATTATCAATGTTCCTGGGTGTCCACCAATTGCTGAAGTAATGACCGGTGTTATTACCCACGTTTTGACTTTTGGTGAAATTCCAGAATTGGATCGATTAGGTCGACCAAAATCTTTTTATGGAACAAAAATTCACGACAAATGCTATCGCAGACCATTTTTTGATGCCGGTATGTTTGTTGAAGATTTTGATAGTGATGCCGCCAAAAAGGGCTGGTGCTTATATAAGATGGGATGTAAAGGACCAACCACATATAATGCATGTTCCAAGATTGGGTGGAATGAAGGAACCAGTTTCCCAATTGCTTCTGGTCATCCTTGCATTGGTTGCTCAGAACCGAATTTCTGGGACAATGGTCCATTTTATTCGCGATTAGCGAATGTTGACTTCTTAGGAACAGACAGCAATGCAGATACAATCGGTAAAGTAGCTGTAGGTGCTGCAGCCGTTGGCGCCGCCGCTCATGCAGTGGGGACAGCCCTGAAAAAATCAAGTGTTAATGAAAATAGAGAGGAGGGTTAGACCATGGCAAAACGTATTGTAGTAGATCCAATTCCAAGAATTGAAGGCCATTTAAGGATTGAAGCAAAACTTGATGAGAATAATGTCATTAGTGATGCTTATAGTAGTGGAACCATGTGGCGTGGATTAGAATTAATTTTGCGTGGTCGCGATCCCAGAGATGCGTGGGCATTTACCCAGCGGATTTGTGGTGTCTGTACAACTGTTCATGCTTTGGCATCTGTTCGTTGTGTTGAAGATGCATTAGGCATAGATGTACCAACAAACGCTCGTATCATACGAAACTTGATGAATGCTACCCAGCAAACCCAGGATCACCTTGTCCATTTTTATCATCTTCATGCATTGGATTGGGTGGATGTAGTAAGCGCCCTGAGTGCTGATCCTAAAGAGACATCCGATTTAGCTCAAGCTGTATCACCCTCCTGGCCAAAATCATCAGTCGGTTATTTTAAAGACTTGAAGGTTAGGCTTACATCCTTTGTTGAAAGTGGACAATTGGGCATTTTTTCTAATGCTTATTGGGGACACAAAGCCTATAAGCTTCCGCCAGCTGCAAATCTAATGGCTGTCGCGCATTACCTTGAAGCACTGGAATTCCAAAAGGAGATTGTAAAAATTCATGCCATTTTTGGCGGAAAAAATCCCCATCCAAACTACGTAGTTGGCGGGATGGCCTGTGCAATTGATCCAAATAAGGATACGGCCATCAACATTGAACAGTTAAATCAGGTTAAACGTATAATTGATCAAACACAGACCTTTATTGATCAAGTGTATATTCCTGATTTAATCGCCATTGCTGGTTTTTATAAAGACTGGGCTCAATGGGGCGGTGGAGTAGGTAATTTCCTTTCCTTTGGAGATTTCCCTGAAACTGATGTTGACGATCCGTCAAGTTTGATGTGGCCTCGTGGGGCAATTCTAAATAAGGATTTATCCACAATTCACGATGTTGATCCACATAGCCTTTCTGAGATTCGTGAAGAAGTCTCACATAGCTGGTATTCATACACCGATGGAGATGAAAAGGGATTGCATCCTTCGGAAGGTCAAACCAATGCGAAATACTCAGGACCACAACCACCATTTGAACATCTTGATGTAGACAATAAATATAGTTGGTTGAAAACACCACGTTGGAAGGACAATCCAATGGAAGTGGGTCCTCTAGCCCGTGTATTGATTGGATACGTCAAAGGTGTACCAATGTTGGTTGATACCGTTAATCATGTCCTTAAAACATTGGACGTCGGTCCTGAAGCCCTATTTTCAACCTTAGGTCGTACAGCTGCGCGAGGAATCGAATGTAAACAAACATCTGGATTTATGCGCCACTACTATGATCAATTGGTTGCCAATATCAAAAAAGGTGATTATCAAACCTTCAATAATGAAATGTGGAATCCAGACCAATGGCCTAAGGAGGCAAAGGGCTTTGGCTACACAGAAGCACCACGTGGTGCACTGGGGCACTGGATTCACATCAAAGATAAAAAAATCGAAGACTATCAAATTGTTGTTCCTTCCACCTGGAATGCATCTCCAAGGGATAGTAAGGGGCGTTCAGGTCCTTATGAAGCTGCGCTGAAGGGTACTCCAATGGAAAATCCGGAGCAACCCTTGGAAGTACTGCGGACGATTCATTCATTTGATCCGTGTCTGGCTTGCGCTTCACATATCTTCGATGTCAATGGTGACGAAATTACATCAGTGAAAATTTCATAGCGGAGGACATCATGGGCCAATTATATGAAGAACATTATGTGTGGCGATTGCCCGTAAGGGTTTATCATTGGATCAATGCAATTGTGATGACCTGTCTGTTTTTAACAGGATTGTACATCGCATCTCCCATATTGAGCTCTCCAATTGGAGAGGCATCTTGGTATCGCAGTATGGCATGGATCCGTTACATCCATTTCGGTTCAGCTTTCCTATTTCTCGCCAATTTTCTGTTCAGACTCTACTGGGCGATAAATGGCGGAGATCCATATGGGAAATTCGTTGGATTTAAACCATGGTCACCGATTTGGTGGGGACAACCATTTAAAGATCAGATGGCTAGCTATCTGTTCATTAAAAGGGAAGAACCAAACTATTGTGGTCATAATCCGGTTGCAGCACTTTCATACTTTTTGTTTGTGTTCTGTGGATCATTTTTTATGGTCATCACCGGTTTAGCCATGTATGGCGAAAACAATCCAGGTGGATTCAATGATACCTTGTTTGGTTGGGTGATGCCCATATTTGGGAGCAGTGCACAACTACACTATATTCATCATCTTGTTGCATGGATATTCCCGGTATTCTTTATTCTACATTTGTATGCAGTCTTGCGACATGATATCGTGGATCGCTCCAGTGTAACCTCATCAATGGTAACTGGTTATAAACATAATGTAGAAGAATGCCCTGAACTGGCAGAATAAAGTACTTTAAAACGACACTCTAGGAGGCTCTGGTGCGAATTAACGTACTTGGTTTGGGGAATACCATGTTTGGCGATGAAGGCTTTGGCGTGGAAGTCATCCGTTATTTGGAAAAGAATACTGATTTTCCAGAAAATGTTCATCTTATTGATGGAGGCACACAAGGTATATATCTTTTAGATTATATTGAATCGGCAGATTATTTACTGGTTTTTGATGCCATAATACCTGTGGAATATGATAGGCAAGTTTATTTGTACAAAAACGATGAACTACCTGGCTTCATATACCGAAAAATGTCGTCACATCAGGTGGGTCTAAGTGAATTAATTTCACTTGCCCGTCTACAAAATAAAGTCCCGAAGGATCTTATCTTAATTGGGATTCCACCTGCCGATTTAAATATGGGCGTTGGATTAAGCGATACGGTATTAGCACTCGTCCCGACTGCTGCGAACATGGGAATTGAGACAATAAAATCCTGGTTAAATGGCAAAGAATAATGTCTGTTCTTGGAATAATTGTTTTGGTCATTGTTTCTATATTAATCGGATTCTTTATCAATTCAATATTCTTCTATGCCCAGCAAGACTTAAAAGAAGGGAAACCCGCCCCCAGTTTTTACTGCCAAAACCTTGATGGTGAAAAGTGGGGAAGAAAAGCGTGGAGTCGCCCACCAAGACCCATATTTCTAGTTTATATTTCACCGAGTTGCGTGGTTTGTAGACGTTTGGTTCGGTTTATTGATGAATTATCCAAAGAATTTCCAGATGCCAATCTGGATATTCTAGTTATGGGGATAAATGGTTCTATTGAAACATTTGCAGAACTCAAGGAAAAATTGAATGTAGATTTGAAATTTGCAGTAGATATCGATGGAGTCTCAAAAATGCATTATGCTATATATTCACTTCCCATGGTATTTCTAATTTCTTCAGGCGGTTTAATTAAAAAGAAATATCGCGGATTTCGTGCTGGAGATGATGTCGTTTATAGAAAATTATTCAAGAAAAAATCAAAAAAAGCAGTTTGAAAAATGCGCTTTTTAATTTTAATATTAATTATAAATAACCTATAAAATTAATTCGGGCCAAACTAGACTTCCAAAGATTAGCAATAGTAGAAAGTTTATCATATGGGCAGTGATGCAGGGTCGGCACATGACCTTCAACACAACTAAGGCCCAAGCTAGATAGATGCTTCTTGCGAGCGCCAAAAGCGTAATAAAAAAGATTGGTATTACTCCAGGCCAATCAGCAATCCACTGGCACATAACAAGAGCAAATAATATAACAAAATACCACATTGCCCAATAAGCATTGGATCGACCGAATGATCGACCAAATCGGGTATTAATTATTTCATCACACCGGCAATCTCCAATCTGTACAATTGAGGGTAACCAGGAGACCTTTGAGGGAATTTTCCCTTTAGAGTATTTGAAAAAATAAATAGATATTAGATATCCAAAAACGATAAGTAATAAACTGAACGTGTAAAGGTAAAATAAATAAGTATCCATTTATAACCCCAATATCAGGATTGCAAAACCAGAAAGCGCAATGAGCAATCCGGCAATTGTGTGAATAAAAGGTTCGAATTTTCCTAGAGAGAACGAAACAAATCCCTTACTAAGAATCCATACAATTGTAGTCATCGTAAGAGTAGTAACCAAACCGAAAGCAAGTGTAACCAGTAGTAGTAATTCCCAACTCCCTTGTGCTGCAGGGTACATCAATATGGGGACAAGTGGTTCGCAGGGACCTAGAATAAAGATAATAAAAAGCATCCATGGCGTTAAGGATTTTTCATCACCATGAATATGAACATGTTTACTTAAATGATGATGCGAATGCTGGTGTTCACCTTTGGTTTGGTGATCATGATCATGAGTATGTTCTTTGGCACGTAATCCAACACGAAGTCCCCACACAGCATAGGCAATACCAAAACCTGTCAGTACCCAGGCTGCTAAATCACCACGAAATGTTTCAAATAGTTCCAAATGTTTCAAAGCCAACCCAAAACCAATTCCAATAAATCCTAATAGAACTGATCCAAGCACATGTCCTATTCCACAAGAGATGGTAATGATAAGGGTTTTTGCCATAGACCAAGACCGAGCTTTGCTCATGACAATAAAAGGTAAATAGTGATCAGGGCCTAGAAGTGTGTGTAAAAACCCAATCGAAATAGCAGTTACAATTAAAGGATGTATATCTATTACAGATATTCCGCTAATTGTCGTGAAAACATATCGGAGTAAACGCTGAACATTTCCTGAGCGCGGAATGCAAATTCTTCTAAGTTGAATACGTTTTTATTAGATCGAATCATCTCGTATGATACGATAGGTTTTCTAAGGCGGAATGAGGCACGATCATTATAGCGAAAAATATAATTATTTCCATCCTTGGAGGGATATCCTACAGCCGGTGCCAAATTTTTTGTATACCCCACAAAAATATCTACTTTTGTGTCTACGACAGGTTCTTCAAGGGCAGTGATGAGAAAACGACCGCCTTCCTTATCCTTTTCGAAATCTACAATCGTATGGACTTTCATAGCCGCATCAGCATCTACATCATGTAAAACACCTGGTTCTACCCATTCATTTTCAGAACTGCGAATAGTTTTATAATTTGGATTATCTCGAAGATCGATGAGAATACCTAAATGTGATGCGGAATAAGTAATACTAATTCGGTTATCTTTTTTTCGCGTTTTTCTAAAAATTCCTTTTGGTTCTTCCCAGCGTTGAGACATTCTTCTCTTTCGCAGATGCATGTATAATGGACTTGCTGACACTTTCTCTTTTTCAACGACCTGTAACCCAGTATTCTCCTCCAAATACTGTACAAAAATGTCATAAAGACCATTGGTCATCATGGGATAGGTTTCGTCAGGGAGGTCGACCAGATATTCAACAGTGAATTCAAGGATAGCGACATTTCGAAAAGCAAAGGAACTGAGGGATTCTAAATTGAGAGCTTCAAAATAATCATGAGCAATACGATTCGTTTGATTTTCATATCTATCGATATCAAACGTTTTATAACCGCTTTGGGAACAACTATTAAACGTCAAAAAAGAGATTAGTAAAAATAAGGTGAGTGTTTTAGGTGTTTTTCCCATTGTATTCCTGATCAAAGGTGGTGAAAGATTTACTAAATGTAACCGTGTCGAGAGGTTGAATGCAATGGCTCGTAACTCAGCTCATTAACAAATACGAGGTAACTGCTCACCAATGGGCATGTCAATAATTCGTTTTGCCCCAAGCAGGGATTTCATTGTTACCATTCCCGGATGATCGTTGACGACTTCTCCAAGGATAACCGATTGTCTTCCCAGGGGATGTCGTCTCATGGCTGCAAGTACCGATTCTGCATGTTCATGTGGAACCACACAAATCAATTTCCCTTCATTGGCCACATACAAGGGATCAATCCCCAAGACTTCGCAGGCGCCTTTTACGTCTGGTTCAACTGGGATTCGATCTTCACGGATGCAGATACCCAATTGTGTCTGCTTTGCAAATTCATTGAGTGTGGTTGCCACACCGCCACGAGTAGGATCGCGCATTGCATGGACATCCTTGGTAACCTCTAAAATAGTATCTACTAATCCATTTAACGCTGCTGTATCGCTTTTTACTCGGGACTGAAATGATAATCCTTTTCGTGTGGTAAGAACGGCCATTCCGTGATCTGCAATTGTCCCGGAAAGAATTATTTTATCGCCAGTTTGAATTTGGGACATATCAATATTTACACCATCTGGAACAAGTCCAATCCCGGATGTATTGATAAAAATTTTGTCGCAACTGCCTCTGGAAACAACTTTTGTATCTCCGGTTACGATTTGGACATCTGCGATTTTTGCTGCTTCTTCCATTGAAAGAAGTATGCGATGTAGTGTTTCCAAGGGAAGTCCTTCTTCAAGGACAAATCCCACACTCAAGGCGATAGGTTTTGCACCACTCATTGCGACATCATTTACAGTGCCATTAATGGCTAATTCCCCAATGTTGCCACCTGGAAAAAAAATAGGGTCAACCACAAACGTATCCGTGCTAAATGCAATTTTTCCCCCAGGAATATCGAGGATAGCCTGGTCTTCAAGTTTGTCTAATGTTTTATTGGTAAATCGCGGGATGATTAATTTATCAATGAGTTCAGACGATAATTTTCCACCTGAACCATGTGCCAGTTGAATGGTATCATGACGCATGATGGGTACCGGACAGGATAAAGATTCGGGAAATTCAATCATTGACAATATTCCTTATTACAAAACTTTTTCGCGATGTATTAATAAATCCCCCTGAGTCCCCCTTTTTAAAAAGGGGGACTAATATTGATCTATTAGATTCTTTGATTTGTGTTTTTATCCAATATTCAATTTTATTTAGCACATTTTCTAAATCTTGTTTTACCTCATTATCGCCAAATCGAATGACAGATAATCCAAGAGATTCTAAAAATAAAGTTCTTTTATTATCTTGATTTTCTCTATCAAAATGACTTTCACCGTCAATCTCAATAACTAGTTTCAGTTTTGCACAGAAAAAATCGACAATATATTCACTAATAGGTTTTTGACGGTAAAACTGATAGCCCAATATTTGCTTTTGTTTTAATTGATTCCATAAAAGAACTTCTGATAAGGTAGAGTTATTGCGCAGATTTCGCGCCAGTTGTTTAAGTTTGGGATTATAATAAATTTTCATACTTCAAGTCCCCCTTTTGAAAGGGGGATTTAGGGGGATATGTATTCAAATTAACTGCATTTTCAAAATAATATGTTGAGACTAAGCCCTTATTCTCTGATATTTATAATATGCCGCACAAGCTCCCTCACTGGAGACCATGGTTGCTCCCAAAGGATTTTCAGGTATACACAATGTGCCAAAGGCGGGACATTCATGTGGTTTTTTCAGCCCCTGAAGTACAATCCCGCTGATACATTCTTCCGGTTCATTGGTTTGAATATTTTCAACAGAAAACTTTTTTGCTGCATCGTATTGAGAAAACTCCTGACGAACTCCCAGTCCACTTACAGGAATTTCACCAATTCCACGCCATTTTTGGTTTTTCACTTGAAATATTTTTGAAATCACCTTTTGTGCATGATGATTTCCATCGCGACGCACAGATCGCAAATATTGATTTTCTACTTTATGTTCACCAGCTTCAAGTTGTTTGACCACCAACAAGATTCCCTCGAGTACGTCCACTGGTTCAAAACCTGTTGGTACGATGGGGACTTTATATTTTTTTGCGATGGGTTCATATTCTTCCCATCCCATGATGGTGCACACATGTCCTGCAGCCAGATACCCCTGTACTCGATTAGCGGGTGAAGAAAGCAATGCTTCCATGGCTGGTGGAACCAGAACATGGCTCACTAATTCGCTAAAATTTGTTAAGCCTTCGCGGTGTGCCGTGTCAATTGCCATCGCATTTCCCGGAGCAGTGGTTTCAAATCCAACAGCAAAGAAGACAACTTCTTTATCTGGATTTTCCCTTGCGATTTGTACAGCTTCTAATGGTGAATATACGATACGAACATCACCACCTTCGGACTTTACCATGAGTAAATCTTTATCACTGCCAGGAACTCTGAGCATGTCGCCAAAACTGGTAAATATCACATTGGGTCTAGAAGCAATGACTAACGCACGATCAATAACCTCGAGCGGTGTGACGCAAACAGGACATCCCGGGCCATGGACTAATTCTATTTCTTTTGGTAGAAGTTGGTCAATTCCATTCCGAATAATGGAGTGTGTTTGTCCGCCGCAGATTTCCATGATGACCCAGGGCTGGGTAACGATAGCATGAATTTGCTTTAAAATTTCTTTCGCTACTGCCGGGTCGCGAAACTCATCCATATATTTCAAACGGACGCCTCTTTATCCTCTTTTGGCAAAGGATTCCCATAAACATCCACTCCTTCAGATGCAGCAGCTTGAATAAACTCTTCCCAAACCTCATAGGTTTTCATGGCTTCCTCTTCATTAATGACTGAAATAGCGAAACCGGCGTGAACAACGGTGTATTCACCAATATTAATTTCCGGGACATATGCCAGACAGGCTTTACTTATGGTTCCGGCATAATCAATATTGCCCATTATTATACCGTTTTCGTCAAAAATTTCAACGACTTTACCAGGAATGCCTAAACACATATCATGCTCTCCGTTAAGGTTGGAAAATAAGTTGGGAATATAGTTCAGTTGATAGGTTGCATGCCATGCTACAACAATTTTTTAATTCATTGCCATATATGCTCTACCTATCATGGCCTGTCCAAGGGATATTCCACCATCATTTGTGGGTACTTGCGAATGCGTGAGAACGCGAAACCCTGAATTCCGCAATTTTTTATGCAATCCTTCAAATAAAATTTGATTCTGAAAAACACCACCTGAAAGGGCAACAATATCGATTCCGGTTTCACTGCGGATTTGTTTGGTTGTATCCGTAAATAAATTGATGAGGGTGCTATGAAATCGACCGCTCAATTCTGCTACTGAAATACCTTGATTTATCGCAGTGACCACTGACCGAATTATAGGCGCAATGCGCCAGATTATACTATCATCTTGTCCATCGATTACATAGTTGAAAGGTCGCGGAAGATAATTGACAGCAGCCTGCATAAACTCTATAGCCGCTTGTCCTTCATACCGGATTGTTGGTTTTCCGCCACACAATGCTGCAACTGCATCAAAAAGACGGCCGCAACTGGAAGTAAGAGGACAATTCACATCCGCTTTGAGCATCTCGAGAATTGGTGCTACATCCTGATGGATGAAAACTGGCAAATCAGGTAAATCTTCGCCAAAAGTATGTCGCGCATAACTTACAGCTGTTCGCCATGGAGCTTTTATGGCAGAATCGCCACCTGGTAATGGTACCGGTTCAAAATGGGCTTTTCTTTCAAATCCGTTAAAATCACCCACAAGAATTTCTCCACCCCAAATCGTACCATCGGTTCCATAACCGGTACCATCCATTGTAATTCCGATAGTTGGCGCCGACACATGATTCTCAGCCATACATGTCGCCAGATGCGCCCAATGGTGCTGCACTGCCAATGTCTGTATCTTTTGCTCTTGTGCCCATTGTGTTGAAAGATATCCGGGATGCAAGTCATGAACAATGAGTTCCGGTTTGATTTCAAATACATTTTGTAAATGGTTGATCGTTTGTTGAAAAACTTCATAGGATTCAAGATTCTCGAGATCACCGATGTGCTGACTGATTAGGGCAGCTTGATCTTTGAGTAAACACACGGTGTTTTTCAACATTCCACCTACAGCTAATACTGGTGGGCCTGATGAATCAACTAAAATGGGTTGCGGTGCAAATCCGCGACTACGACGCATCAGTCGTGGTTTATCAGCCAAGAAAATGGAAACCGAATCGTCATTTCTAATAAATATATCCCGATCGTGAATTAGAAAAGCATCGGTGATATCCCCTAATCGATCAAAGGATTCATTGTTGTCTTTACAGATGGGTTCTTCACTGAGATTGGCGCTAGTCATTACCAGCGCTTTAATATTGCGTTCAAATATTAAATGATGAAGTGGAGTGTAAGGAAGCATTATCCCAATTCGGTCATTGTCAGGAGCGACATCAACTGCAATAGATGAATCTGTGTGTGATTTTAGTAAGACGATGGGTCGACGAGGTGATTTGAGGAGAGCACCTTCATTTTCTGTGATCTTCGCAAATTGTCCTGCAGTTTCAATATCTTTTACCATGATGGCTAAAGGTTTTTCTTCGCGATGTTTTCTGCGCCTGAGTTCTAACACAGCATCATTATTGGTAGCATCTACAGCAAGATGAAAACCGCCTAATCCTTTTATGGCAACAATTTTTCCGTCTTTTAATAATCGCAAAGTTTCTGCGATTGAATTATCACAATCAATTTTAGTATTACTATTTTGCCATAACTCCACCTGAGGTCCGCACACTGAGCAAGCATTTGGTTGAGCATGAAATCGACGATTGGTTGGGTCATCATACTCATCCTGACATTCATTACACAAGGTGAAATCCCGCATGGACGTTTTTGGTCGATCGTAAGGAATGTCTTCGATGATAGTATAGCGCGGTCCACAATTTGTGCAATTGGTAAAAGGATATCCATATCGACGATTTGCTGGATCGGTAAAGTCATCTATGCAATCGTCACACGTTGCAATATCAGGAGAAATGAATGTGGCGACGGATTCGGTTTTTTTCGATGAGCGAATGGTAAAAACTATTTCCCCAATTAGAGGAATTTCACTATTTCTTTGATTGAGAATTACAGCTAGCGGTGGAGCCTTTTGTTGGATTGCATCTATGAAAGATGAAACGACTTTGTTATTTCCTTCTGCTTGAATTTCTACACCGGTAGCGGTGTTGATAACAAATCCTGTTAGGTTATAAGATCGGGCTAGATTGTAGATAAACGGACGAAATCCAACACCTTGGACAATGCCATTAATAAGAATTTTATAGCGTATAATCGTTTTTACTCTTTTGCCGCTTGATGTTGAATCCATTCCAGCCAGTCGTTTAGTCCATCTTCAGTTTTTGCTGATAGCTCAAAGAATTCAATAGAGGGATTTACCTGTTTTGCAGCATTTTTGCAGGCCTCGACATTAAAATCTACATAAGGCAGTAAATCAGTTTTATTTATAATACAGATTTTAGATTCCATGAACATGTTAGGATATTTCAGTGGTTTATCATCACCTTCAGTCGTACTAATAATGACGACTTTCATTGCTTCGCCTAAGTCAAAAAGGGCAGGGCAAACCAGATTTCCCACATTTTCTATCCATAGTACGGAGTTGTCATCCAAGGTCAATTCATGGATTGCGCGATGGATCATGTCAGCATCCAGATGACAACCGGTACCAGTATTTACTTGAATGACAGGAGCGCCAGTAGCTTGAATTCGTTCTGCATCACGTAATGTTTGTTGATCACCTTCAATAACAGCCATCGCAATGGTTTTTTTAAGTTTGGAAATTGTTTTTTCAAGTAAGGTTGTTTTCCCTGATCCTGGAGAGCTGACAAGATTTAATGCTAATATATTTTTTGCATCAAAATATCCACGATTACGTTCAGCTACACTATTATTTTTAGCTAATACATCACGTTCGATATTTATTATACGATCTTGAATGTGATCATGATTGTGGTGATGGTCATGAGGATGATCATGACCATGATGGTGTTGGTGATCTTCACCGGGTTTTTTGAAAGTAACCGCGTCAGCGGGCTGGCTGCATCCACATGTATCGCACATAATGACCTCAGTTAATGGTTATTGATTTTACTTTGAGTTCTTTTCCAGAGGAGACAGTAATGAAATAACCACCGCATTGCGGGCATGGGCTAGGCCACTGCTCCACATCGAAATGATTATTGCAATCCGTACAGTTTCCTTTTGCAGGGATGGCGTTAATTACGAGTTCTGCATTTTCAACTATTGTGTTTTTTGAAGCTGCATCAAAGCAAAAAGACAGGGAATCAATTAATACACCTGAGAGAGTTCCAACATCAAGTTGAATGCGTTCTATAACATGCGCATTTTCTTTTTGTGCAAAATCCGTTGCAAGGTTGATGATATTTAATGCGATACTCATTTCATGCATAATAATACAATTCCTGAAACCAAAGTTTACGGATTCTAAAATGGAATTATTTATATCGAATTATGATTGTTAATAACCACTTCATCCGGAAGATTAGTATACTGCAATTTAGTAATATTTTAAAATGATACGTATTTTGTTGTAATATGGGGATAATTTCAATGGGAAAGAAATAGGATGCAAACATGAAAAAATACCTTATCACACTTCGTTGGTTTGTTGAAAGTGACGAAGATATCACTGATGATAAAGTGTTGGAAATCCTTCAACACAAAAAAGATGGGCGAGAAGCATGCTCATCATGTCCAACTCGCAATGCTCATGGTACTGCCGTGTTGGACCATCAAGCCTTTATGGATCGAAAACCAACCTATATTTCTACTGAAGAAATAAAGGCTGTAGAGAAAAATATCTAGCATGTTCCAGGAGAAAAATAGTGGCTGAAAAAACAAAATTATGGTATTTACAGAACTTTAACCTTTTAGAAGGTATGGACAAAAATTCCATGGAAGAGTTCAGTAAAATGACTCACATGAAAGAAAGCACTAAAAAGGATATTATTTATTTCCCGGATGAGCCAAGCAATACTATATATTTTTTAAAAGAGGGAAAAATAAAAATCTCCCGTATTACAGATGATGGAAGAACGACTGCCCTTGATTTACTGGGACCTGGAGAAATATTTGGCGAAGGTGCATTATTAGGTCAGGATACTCACACTAACATGGCTGAAGCGATGGAAGACGCTGTGGTTTGTTCAATCAGCAAAGATATGTTTGAAAAAATGCTAGAAAAAAATCCTATGGTGAATCGAAGTATAAATAAGTTTATCGGTTTCCGGATGAGAAAAATCCAAGCACATGTAGAAGATTTGGTTTTTAAAAATGCCCAGGAACGCATTGAAGCTTTTTTGAAGCGATATGCAAAAACATTTGGTAAACAAATGGTGGATGGTTGTCGCGTAAGACCCTTCCTTGCTCATCATGAAATTGCCAATCTCACCGCCACTGCCAGACAAACAGTAAATGGTGTTTTGAATGATCTGGTTGACGAAGGAAAAATTGAATATACTCGCCGTTATTTTCATGTAAAAGACTTGGCCTGGTTAGAATTGTAAGTCTGTCGGGTCACTGACAGATTCCGTTTGATTCGCGTAGTAGACTTTCTACGTGAAAACAAAAATAAAACGAAGAATACCCGTTAAAATTGAGTTAGTCGTGCGCAGAGCATGTCATATCTGTGATCTTGTGCAAAAAGAAATAGAGAGTATAACTAAAGTACAATCCAATATTGATTTGCTGATTATTAATGCTGATTCTGCACGCACATTTCCCGGGAATAGTCAACCTTATGTTACACCCGCAGTCTGGGTAAATGATAAGCTTTGGTATTTAGGGGGATTTGATTCTTCAACTTTTGTTAAAAAACTAGAACATATAACGAATTAAAGGATTAATCATGGATTTATTAAACAAATTTTCTCCGTATACACATTGGTTGGTGAGATTATCATTGGCAGCTACATTTATCTATCATGGCTTGGGGAAATTCCCAATGGCACAAGGAATGGCGGATATGATGGGAATGCCAATTTTCATGGTATATATGTTGGCATTAATGGAAGTCGCTGGTGGGTTGCTTATCCTCTGGGGCGGAGTTGGTCCTGATTGGGCAACTCGGCTTGCTGGTGGAATTTTTGCTGTTGTTATGTTAGGAGCAATTATGATGGTACATTTGCCAAATGGTTGGAATTTTATGTCCGGCTATGGAGAAGGGACTAACAATGCTGGTGGGATGGAATTTCAAGTCCTCATCTTCGTCACGGGTATGACTTATTTTATTAACGGAAATTCTGATAACAAATAAACACACCTAGCAAGACTAACGGGGAATTCAATTGAATTCCCCGTATTGTTATAGTACGAAATATTTCCAGATAACATTTTGGATAATAAAAAACCCCAATAAAATCTATCGGGGTTTAGTATGTTTATAATATTTACTGGGTTTTAATGTACATGCCCATGGCTGATTTCTTCAGTTGTAGCTTCGCGAATTTCTTCGATAGAAACATCAAAGTGTAACACTTTTCCTGCTAATGGATGATTCGCATCAACAGTTACTTTTTTATCGGTGACATCCATGACAATTATATTCTGCACATTGCCTTTTGGATCTTGACCTTGAAATTGCATTCCAGGTTCTACCTTGTCGATACCTTCGAATGCTGAAAGTGGTAATTCCTGAATTTTATCATGGTCAATAACACCATAACCATCTTCGGGTTGGACCGATACTTTTAATTTTTCACCGGCAGATTTTCCTGTTAGTGCATTTTCAAGCCCGGATATTACATTTTTTCCGCCTTGTATATATTTTAGTGGTCCGCGGTCGGTTGAAGAATCCAATTGATTCCCCGCATCGTCGGTTAATGTATAATGAATAGATACAACGCTATTGTCTTGAATAACCATAGTTCTCCTCTAGAGTATTTGAAAAATGTTTATTAATTCAGGATGGAAAAATGATCTATGCTAGGATAGGATTCAATATTACTATCTCGATTAAAAATTGAGGGCAAAAGTTAAGCCGAAATGGAGTTTTAGGGAATCGGAATATTGAATTGTCTATTAATCCAGTATCTTCATTTTGCTTCTGGATCATCCTCCATGATACCTTGCACATTCCCTTCTGTATCAGCAAAATAAGCAAACCAACCCACTCCAGGTACAGGTGCCTTTGGAGCAATAATTTTTCCGCCATTTTTTTCAATTACAATCACAGCTTTATCCACAGATTCTACAGCAATTGTATTCATTACTCCCGGATAATTTGGATCACGGGGTAAAATGCCGCCATTAATTCCGGGTTTATCGTTATCTCCGGTTGTCGTCAACCAATATTCGATTGGCCCATCCCATTTTTTAATATCCCAACCAAATACTTCTTTGTAGAATTCAACGGCTCGTTTCATATCATCAGCTGCAATTTCAAAATGAACGACTCGTCCCATATCAATCTCCTTTTATTTTTCAGGTCTAAATATAATACATCTATACAATTAGGTGAGTACAGCAACGCTGTACATAAAACTACTGTATATTTTCAGGTCATTTTCATAGATAATTAGCACACTAAATGGAAACCTATTATGATAAGAATATTCACAGTTTTGACCATTATTTTAGCCATTTCCCCCAGAGGATGTAAACAAGATATGAAAGATATTGATAGGGCTGGAATTATACCCGCTCCAAAATATGTGAAGGTAAATACCGACACATTATTTCTGAAAAATGATTTGACTGTTTATGCACCATCCTCTAAATCAAATAAGCCTGTTATTCGCGCAATGGAAGGATTGTTAAAACCAGCGAGTGGTTTTGTTCTTACTTGGACCACAAATACAGAAGTTGAAGCAGATATTATTCTAAAGCTGGAAAACAAAGAAGATCTGGGAGATGAAGGGTATATTCTCAGCATAAACTCCAACAGGATTGAAATTAGCGCGAATTCATCAAACGGATTATTTTACGGAATCCAATCTTTGCGACAATTGTTACCGATAGAAATCGAAAATTCATCTCGATTGGAATTTCCAGTTCCACTCCGCACAATGGAAATCATTGATCAACCTCGATTCGGTTGGCGTGGTATGCATTTGGATGTGAGTCGGCATTTCCGATCAAAAGAAGAAGTGATGCGATACATTGATCTCATCGCTATGCACAAAATGAATATTTTTCATTGGCATCTCATTGACGATCAAGGTTGGCGAATAGAAATAAAGAAATTCCCCAAATTAACTGAAGTTGGTGCTTGGCGAGTAGATCGCGAAGATGAATTGGAATGGCGTTATCGAAAACTTCAACAACCTGATGAAAAAGCAACTTATGGAGGATTCTATACTCAGGAAGATATCCGTGAGGTTGTGAAATATGCCAAAGACCGTTATATCACCATTATCCCGGAAATTGAAATGCCAGCTCACGTTACCTGTGCATTGGCAGCTTATCCTGAACTTTCATGTACTGGCGGACCATTTACAGTGCCACCGGGAAGCGTCTGGCCCATCACTGATATTTATTGTGCTGGCAAGGAAGAAGTATTTGAATTCCTCGAAGATGTACTTTCAGAAGTCATGGAGCTGTTTCCGTCTGAGCTTATCCATATTGGTGGTGATGAGGCCTTTAAACAGGAGTGGGAACGGTGCGATGATTGTCAGGCACGAATAAAAAATGAAGGACTCAAAAATGAAGCGGAATTGCAAAGTTACTTTGTACAACGAATTGAAAAATATCTTAATGCCAATAATCGAAAACTCATTGGATGGGATGAAATATTAGAAGGTGGTTTATCGCCCAATGCAACCGTGATGTCGTGGCGAGGAGAAGAAGGGGGAATCGAAGCTGCCAAAGCGGGTCATGATGCGGTGATGTCCCCGGTTTCCCATTGTTATTTTGACTATTACCAGGCGAATCCTGTCAGTGAACCGTTAGCGATTGGTGGTTATACAACGCTGAAAAAAGTCTATAGTTACGAACCTATTCCTGATGAATTGAATTCTACAGAAGCAAAACATATTCTCGGTGCTCAAGGTAATGTCTGGACAGAGTATATGCATACCTATGACCATGTTGAATATATGGCGGTTCCTCGAATGACTGCTTTGGCGGAGGTTGTTTGGTCACCCAAATCTCATCGCAACTGGGGAAGTTTTACTCGACGGATTCAATCCTTCTTTGATCGACTGGGTGGAGCTGGTCATAATTATTCCCTGGGATCGTATGACGTTGTTATAAAACCGCGCTTTGATAAGAAATTAGGCAAAGTGATTATCAATCTTGAATCAGAACAATTTTCACCAAATATCAAATACACTATAGACGGAACCCCGCCCACAATGGCATCAAACACATATACCAAACCATTTGCCATTGATTCATCATCATTTGTTCGAGCAGGACAGGTAATCAACAATGGTCTGACGGACCGAACTACTGATGAACCGATTATTATCCACAAAGGATTGGGAAAACCTGTGTCATATTCGTTTCCTTATCACAAGAAATATGCGGCTGATGGAAATTATAGTCTAATCAATGGGATACAAGGATCAGACTATTTTAATGATGGTAAATGGCAGGGATTTCATGAGAATAACATGGAGGCCATTGTGGATTTGGAAGGTGTGGCTGATATTTCCAAAATATCGATACGCTTTTTATCGCGCATCAGTTCATGGATTTTTCAACCAAAATCCGTTACCATTTCTGTTTCTAGTGATGGGAAGGAATTCATTACCCTTGAAGAGTATAAGAATACAATATCGGCTGAATCAGAAAATGATGAAATTGTATCGTATACCTTTGAAGGAAAATCAGTATCTGCACGATATATTAAAGTTGTTGGTGAAAATATTGAAAAATGCCCGGACTGGCATAAGGGAAGTGGTAATAAAGCCTGGGTTTTTGCTGACGAAATTGTAATAGAGTAAGAGCACCATGATTAAGAATCATCCCTTTTTGTACTATATCCGAATAATTAAGCTGTTTGGTTTACAATTTGTTACAATCATGAAATAATTGGTTCACATCTATCTGTTTAATCTTTCATCGGAAATTGAAAACAAAATGAAAGGAAACAATAATGAAAATTATTCTAATTGTACTAGCCGGACTCTTTATTCTCATGGCCGTAACTGGTTGTGGTCATCTTCGTCATAAAAAGGGACATTGCTCAAAAGACCCAGAAAAGCACATATCAAAGATTGTGAAGATAATGGGTAAGAAATTAGATTTAACTGACACCCAAAAAACCCAAGTTAAATCTATTCTTGACGATCTGGCTTCAAATCATGGTGATATGAAGACAATGAAAGATGAGATGCATAAAGAAATCATAATGCAGCTTGGTAAAGAGAATGTCGACGTGAATGCATTAAATAGTCAAATGGATGAAAAAGCGGCAACTATGAACTCTATGCGCTATAAAGTGGTGGATGCATTTGCTGAATTCCATCGTATATTAACTCCAGAGCAACGTAAAAAATTGGCAGTACATATTGAAAAATATGGCTCACGCCACGGTAAATGTTGCGGATAAATATCACTTGGGACACTCCATGTTTTGGGGTGTCCCTCCATAAATATGCAGAAACGAATACTCATAATTGATGATGATCGGAAGCTGAATAAGCTTCTGATCGATTTTTTATCCGATTATAACTTTAAGATTCATTCCGCAATTCATCCACGGGAAGGTCTTAGGGCACTAGATGTCTTTAAGCCAGATTTGATTATTCTGGATGTCATGCTCCCGGAAATGGATGGTTTTGAGGTTCTACGTGTAATAAGGAAAACATCAGATTTGCCAGTTCTCATGTTAACGGCTCGTGGAGATACGATGGATCGGATACTTGGGCTAGAAATTGGAGCAGACGACTATCTTCCTAAGCCATTCGAACCGAGAGAATTAGTAGCACGGATTCGTGCTATCTTTCGTCGTCAATCCGGAAAAACCATGCAGGAATTGTATCAATCTGGAGAACTCAAAATAAATATCCAGAAGTATGAAGCATTTCTTGGAAATAATCGTCTGGATTTAACAACAGCCGAATTCGAAATACTATCTTTTTTCATAAAAAACTCAGGTGTTGTCTTAAGTCGTGATCAAATTATGGATAACCTACGTGGTATTGAATGGGATGCCTTTAATCGTTCCATTGATGTCCTTATCAGTCGACTAAGACAAAAATTGAAGGACGATCCAAAAAAGCCAAGGTATATAAAGACAGTATGGGGAGCGGGATACATGTTTGTTGGAGAAGAAAATGAGTAGACGATATCGTGGTAAGATGAAACGCAAATCCATTTTTGGTAAGCTCATTCTGATTTTGATATTTACGGGTATACTCATCAATGCGACCGTAGGATTTTTCTGGGCTAACATTATGCGACAATCCACAACGGAAACTTTTCAAACAAATATAGAAAATTATGCTTTGTTGGTATCCGATGAATTTGAATCACGTGCTGATACAGTAAAAATTCGACAATTATCAGATAGGCTCAATTTAGAAATTCTTGTCCGTGATAATTCGGGTGTTTGGGAAACTAATAAACGATTTTTTCAGCACTATCCTGCAATTAAAAAACATCATCGAAAGAAAAACCCGATTTTTATGCATGGTAATATTTATTATGAATTAAAACAACCTCATCAAACGGTTGTATACGGAATTCTAAATAAACATTCCCCCGATCAAATAATAATAATTTTTGGTCTAATTGCTGCATTATCGCTCATTTTAGCGCTGGCATATCATAGTATTAAATGGGTTTTAAGGCCCATTAAATGGTTAACAATTGGTGTGGAGGAAATTTCAAATAAAAACTTAGAAATTTCAATTCCTGTACGCGGTGATGATGAGCTGGGAAGGTTATCGAAATCGTTTAATCAAATGACGGCTAGAATTCGACAAATGTTAGAAGCACAACGACAACTGTTGCATAATGTTAGTCATGAATTGCGCACTCCATTAACTAGAACCAAACTAGCCTTAGAGGCCGTGGAAAAAACGGAAGCTAAAGAATCTATTGAAGATGATATTTATGAAATGGAAACCATGATTACAGAGATATTGGAATCAGAACGGATTCAGAGTCAACATGGTAGTCTTAAGCGACGTGAAGAAAATATTATCGCTTTAATTCAATCGACGATTGAAGCCTTGAATATTTCAACAAAAAAAATTCACATGGATTTTCATGACGATTCTGTAATGTTAATGGTTGATGCAAACCGTGTTCAAATAGCTATAAAAAATATTATAGAAAATGCAGTAAAATATTCGGAAAACGCGGATAAACCTGTTCAGGTTTCTTATCGGTTGGCAGGAGGGAATGTGATTGTCATTGTACACGATTTCGGACCTGGAATACCCGAGAAAGAAATTCCATTTTTGACTGAACCTTTTTATAGAGTTGATAAATCAAGATCACGCGAAACAGGCGGATTTGGTTTAGGATTGAGTTTGGTAAAAACCATCATGGAAGCACATAACGGCTCATTAGAAATCATCAGTACGCCGAACAAAGGCACCGAAATTCGACTGATATTTCCTGCTTAAGAATTGTCTTCATGTCAGGTTCCTGACAATAAATTATTCTTAGTTTTACTTAGTTTAACCATCATGAAATATGACATTCCAAAGGCAAAGGCCGCCATTCCTGCCATTACAACTAAAGAAATGATAGAAGTGGATCGACTGATGATCGAAGAATTTCACATTGGTCTACCACAAATGATGGAAATGGCAGGTAGGAATTTGGCAGATTTATCAGAACATCTTAGGACCAGTAATGTAATCCCAATTTTGGTTTTTGCTGGATCAGGACATAATGGTGGTGGAGGAATGACGGCAGCATGCCATCTCGCAAATCGCGGACATGATGTTACTGTATGTCTGGTTGGGAATCCTGATCGTCTAAAGCCGATAGTAGAAAAACGCTGGGAAACCCTCCGAAAAATGGATTCTATTTCTTGCCTCCAGATTGAAGATTATGATTTTGCTGAATTAGAGAATCACATAATTCTGGATGCCATGATTGGATATGGTTTAATGGGAAAACCACGACCAGAAACGAAAAAAATCATCCAATGGATTAACGCAACACAGTCGACTATTGTGATTTCATTAGACGCCCCCAGCGGGTTGGATACAACCAGTGGGAATTATGATTTGGATTCCTGTATTCATTCCGATGCCACAATGACCTTGGCTTTACCTAAAATTGGTCTGATTATACAAACAGCAAAAAAGGTGGTTGGCGATTTATATTTAGCCGATATTGGTGTACCGAATGATGTATTGAAATGCATTGGGATAGACGAACATAACATATTCTCCGACGCTCCTATTCTTCGAATATGAATAAGATTTATTGCTTCACAATTGGTCTACTCATTTCAGGATGGATTCATGGTCAATGCTCTACCTGAATACCGCCTCCACCCTCCGTGGGAGGGAACGAATTCTCCTCAGCAGTTCCATCAGGAAATATTTCTCTCAATTTATCAGAATCAGAGCATTCCACAGCTCTTGGTCCTGGAGATATACTATTCATTTCAGGATACAGTCGTTCATCCACGCGACTAAAGATGCTTGAACACCAAAAAGTTAACAGACAGACCACTCAAGAAACATTTGCCATTTCAACTGCCATTGGCGTATTGCCATCCCTGCAAATTCTAACTACGTTACCATTGATACGAGATGGGAGCGAATGGAATCCAGGTGAATTTGGATTCATGTTAAAATGGAATCCTCAGAGAAATATATTAGGTTCACAATCCACATTTTTCACCAGTGGGTTTGTCATCCCCAAACAATCCACACCAGTTGATGAGAGTATAAATGATAGATTATTAAGTCATACAAATGTTATTCATCGATTTGCCTTGGATCGGTGGCGAACGATGAAAGATGCTTATGTCATTGGCGTGCAGGCTATGGTGGATTTACCATTTCATGATGGATATATCTTGAACCATCGCGTATTTCAATTTTCTATTTTTCAACGCGATCAACGATTTCGAACAAAGCGTGTGATTCCATCCATCCAAGTAACTTATCGAAATGATGGACATATTAATAAAACCGATAAAGGATGGTTTCTTTTTGGTAATCTAAATGCGGAAATACAGTTTACTGATACCATTGGAGGAAACATTGCCTGGGGAAGTCCCATAGTTGTGGCCATTGAAGGATCCAATCTCTCACAATCTTCTCTTTCATTTGGTTTGAGATGGATGCCAAAATAAAAGCAGCTAACAATTTTTGCGGAGTTCAGGATACACTTCGTATCCCAAGCTTGTTAGCTGCTTTGTAATAATTGACAATTATGTGCTCAAAAAGTAGTCAGAAAGTTTATTTGTTATTGTCCCCCGAACGACATCTCTAATTAAGTATTTATCACACTTTATAGACAAATGCACAATTTTTCTACTATAGGTTCTCTTTCTGTTTAATATACTTTTCTAGATGAAATAAAAAGAAACCGAACTCACGAACTATAAAAAGCCTTTGTATGACATTTATTAGTTGATATATAGTTCACATACAAATAATTTGCACGTGAACTATACTTGATAATCTGGCGAACCAAGAATTGGAATTCAATGACAACAATTGAGCAAAGTACTGGTTTTTTAGTCGTTCGAACGGCACGTAGCATGAAAAAAATGCTGGATGCTAAATTAGTTGAATATAAAATCACATCTTCTCAGCACACGGTCTTGAGTGCACTAGCTCAAAATGATGGTTTATCATTATCAGAAGTTGGTAATAATGTATTTCTCGATAAACCCGCGATTACAGGGTTAGCAGATCGTTTGGAACGAGACGGCCTTGTCAAACGTAAACGAACGTCCAATGATCGTCGAGTGATCACCTTACATCTTACTACAAAAGGACACGAATTATTGTCTAACATTGACCAATTGGCACAAAAAGCCGATAAAGATTTAGTGAACGGTCTTTCAGCTGATGAGCTCATGATATTTCGTCAAACTCTGGATCGTATATGGTCTAACGCCATTGTGAGAAATTCAAATGAAGTTTGACAATTTTTCAGAAGCCATCCAATATGCACGTACCCTATTTGAAGATATTTCTTTTTCTTATGCCAGCAATTGGAAAAAACAAAATTCAACCAGGCATATTATAGGATTTTTACCGATTTATATTCCCAGGGAGATCATTCACTCTGCTAATATGCTGCCGGTCGGTATTTTTGGCGCTGGAGATCGAATCCCAGTAGTGCATGGTGATGCCTATTTCCAATCTTATATTTGTCACTTGCCTCGTACAGTCATTGAACTGGCCAAAAGTGGACATTTGAATGATTTCGATGGTTTCATTTTTCCGGCTATTTGTGATGTAATTCGAAATCTATCTGGAATTTTTATGCTGGACTACAAACAAAAATTTGTACGTTATCTTGATTACCCTCAAAATTTTGATGGAAATGTCGGTGGAAAATTTTATCGTCAGGAATTAAATAGATTAATCACTGACTTAGAAAAATTAAATGGTAAAAAAGTAAACACGACTGAATTAAATCACTCCATCTCAATCTATAATGAACAACGCCGATTATTGAAACTTCTCGGTGATTTCCGTAGTGAATTTCCTCATAAACTTTCAGCAGTAGATTATTATCTAATACAGCGCACGGCACACACAATGTGCGTAGAGGATTTTAATCCATATCTAGACAATATATTATTAATGCTCGACAAACAAGACATTGAACCAGAAGATAAAATTCGTGTCATTATCTCAGGATCGTTTTGCGAACAACCTCCCATCGGTTTGATTAAAACAATCGAAAATGCTGGATGCTATATCGTGGAAGATGATCTACAGCTAAATTTAAATTGGATCACCAAAGAAATTCCTACGGATACCGATGACCCCATAGGTGCGCTGGTTGACGCTTATATTAATCACAGTATTTTTTCTTCTACGGTTTATGAAAGTGATAAGCCAAAAGGAGATCAATTGGCAGAACAAGTCAAAGATCGCAAAGCCGATGGAGTGGTGTTTTGTGCTCCCAGTTTCTGCGACCCGGCATTGTTGGATCGCCCGCAATTAGAAAAGGCAATGGATAAACATCATATCAGACATTTCAGTTTCCAATATCATGAAAATCTTGGGCAATTTCACGTGATCAAAGAACAAGCTGGAACGTTTGCTGACACCATAAAGCTGTGGGAGTAAAATGACGATTCAAAAAGAAAATAGCATGCTTCAGCAAAAACAGATGCTGGCTGATCATTTTATTGAACTGACGCAAGTTCGAGAGACCGGTAAAAAAGTTGTTTATACATTTGTACCCGGCAATTTAACTGAACTGATTTATGCGTTTGATATGTTACCTGTTTACCCTGAAATCAATGCTCTTCAATCTGGAATGCGAAAACAATCTGGGGATTATATACGCGAAGCTGAAGAATATGGTTTTTCTGAGGACGTTTGTTCTTACGTAAAATGCGATGTCGGTATGATGCTCCAGGGAAATATTGGACCAACCGGTCAAAAACTTCCTCCACCGGACTTGCTTCTGCTGAGCTATACTGGTTGTTTTGTATTTATGAAATGGTTCGAAAATTTGAAATATTTATATCCCGACGCGGAAATTGCCATGCTTCACATTCCGTATCAGGAATCTGGTCGCATCGAACCCAATGCCATGCAATATATCAAGGATCAACTCACGACGGAAGTTATTCCGAAATTCGAGCGTGTAAGCGGCAAAATATTTGACCCCGATAAGTTGGCATCTAAAATGATGTTATCTGCACAAGCGGAAGATTTATTGGTCAAAGTATTTGATTCAGCACAGAATAAACCGTCGCCCATTGATGCCTATTTTGGCGGCGTTTATTACATTGGTCCAATATTTACGGCATTTCGGGGAAGTCAAGCTTGTGTCGATTATTATCAGGAGCTACACAAGGAAGTGGAATACCGTGTTGCCAATGGATTAGGTCCAATAACGCCAGATGGCACACTGAAGGAAGAAAAATTTCGCCTTGTAGTAGAGGGTCCACCTAATTGGACCCATTTCCGGAATTTTTGGAAGATATTTTATGATATGGGTGCTGTTTTTGTTGCTTCTTCCTACACGAAAGTTGGCGGTCTTTATGACGAAGGCTTCCGACATAGCCCAGAAGATGCCTTGGGAAGTTTAGCGGAGTATTGCCTCGGTTGTTACACAAACCGTAATCTACCGCAACGTGTTGATATGTTGGATAATTGGATCACAAAATATCAAGCCAATGGTTTTTTGGTAAACTCTATTAAAAGTTGTAATTCGTTTTCCGCGGGGCAATTAGTCATCATGCGTGAGTTAGAGCGACGACTCGAAATACCCGTTGGATTTATCGAAACAGATTTGGTAGATCCGCGCTATTACTCCTTTTCAAATATCAAAAATCGTTTAGATTCATTTTTTCAGATGCTTGAGCAACGAACCCTTTATACAGGGATCACATCATGAAGGTCTATCTGGGAATTGACTTAGGATCAACGACGTCAAAAGCGGTAATTATTGACGAGCATAATCGCATCATTGGGCGCGGAATAACCAATACACGCTCTAACTACAAAATCGCCGCCGATATCGCCCGCATGGAAGCTGAATTCAATTCACGCCTTATGATTGTTTACCAAAGACTTAAAATTGATTTCCCAGAAGAAATTGAATGGCAAAATGTGCTTCCAATATTAGAAAATAGATTCCAATATTTACAGTTTAAAACCCGGTTTGATCATTTGTCAGAAACCATGATCAATCAGGTAAACCAACTTGAAAACAAAGACCAGTGTAAAAAAATACTCAATTTATTAACAACGATCTTTTATGATATCGAAGAATCAATCAAACTGAAATTTTTCACTGGGAAAACATCTGGAACTTCTGAATTTTTCCGAGATCTTTTCAGTGTTGCCTATTTGCATGCCATAGAGGATTTTGACAAAACAATATTCGACTTGATGACGGCCATCTATGATCGCTCCATCACACCGGTGGAAAACCAAATAATCGATTTCGATTTTGAAGAACTAACCATACGTGCTTTAGACCTACTACCGGATGAAATGCAGACCTACCATTCCCGCATTCTACCATATTTGGAAGAGGTTTCAAATATTGATTTAGCACCGGAAGATTATATTGGTACAGGCTACGGACGCCAATTACTCCCATTCGAGAAAAAACATATTAAATCAGAGATTCTATGTCACGCATTTGGTGCTCATGCTTATTTTCCTAAAACACGAACTGTTCTGGATATCGGTGGCCAAGATACAAAAGCAATTCAGGTAGACAGTCAGGGATTTGTTACCAGTTTCCAAATGAATGATCGTTGTGCCGCCGGGTGTGGTCGTTACCTTGGATATATCGCAGATGAAATGAATATCAGTGTCAGCGAATTAGGTCCCATCGCCATGGAGGCTGATTATGAAACAAATATTTGTAGTACCTGTACCGTGTTTGCAGGAGCGGAGTTGCGAGAACAATTAAATTTAGGCGAACGGAAAGAAAATATTCTGGCTGGTCTTCATAAGGCCATTGTTCAGCGTGCATTCGCTTTGCTGGCACGTTCGGGCGGTGTTCGGGATGAATTTACTTTCACTGGTGGCGTTGCGAGAAATCCTGCGGTTGTTAAATATGTAACACAGATGGTTACAGAAAATTATGGTAAAATTAAAATCAATTCTCACCCGGATTCAATTTTCACAGGAGCCCTAGGAGCTGCTTTGTTCAGCGCGACACGGAAAATTTGAAATTATTGGAGTATGCCAAACAAATGAATAAATGGCTTAATGAATCATATAAATTATTGTTTTCAGTAAACATGGTATCGCTATAATCATGAAAATGGTTAAAAATAATTGTAATTATACTCTTGGCATTGATGTGGGAAGTAGCTACATCAAAATTGCTCTGGTTGATTACAAAGCCGATCCTGAAATAATTGAACTTGTTAATGAGAAAATTCGCAAGCGAAATCCTTCGCTTTTGATCGAGAAAATAATCGACAATATTCTAAAAAAACATAATCTAGTATATGAAGATTTAATCTATGTTGCCTCAACCGGTGAGGGTGAACTTGTCGAACGCAAACGCGGACATTTTTATAGCATGACAACCCACGCTCGTGGTACTTATCATTATCATCCTGATGCCAAAACAGTTGTAGATATGGGAGCACTTTTTTGTCGAGTCATGTCTTTGGAATCAACGGGGCAGGTAAAAAACTATGCCATGACGGGACAATGTGCTTCAGGTTCGGGTCAATTTCTGGAAAATATCACACGGTATTTAGGTGTTACTATCGATGAAGTGGGACCGTTATCGCTTCAATCTACTGATCCCGTTAGAACCAGTGGAATTTGTGCAGTATTAGCGGAAACAGATGTGATCAATATGGTTTCACAAGGACTTCAAACCCAGGATATCATCAAAGGAATTCATCAATCCATCGGCCGAAGAATTATTAAACTATTGAGTAAAATTAAAGCCGAATCTCCTGTTGTATTAACAGGCGGAATGGCCATGGATGTAGGATTGGTGGCGACTATTCAAGAATTGAATGATGAAAAAAATAAGGGTCTGGAAATTTTTGCTGTTAAAAATTGTTATGCAGCTGGAGCAATTGGTGCGGCGCTATGGGGCGGATTCAGACATTTTAAATTATTGGAAACTCAAACCTGATAATGTCTAAAATTCTTAGAACTGAGCTACTTCTCCCTGATTATCCAAAAAATCTTGCCACAATGTTGGATTCCAATACCAGGTTGTATGGCAATCATCCAATTTATCAAGAAGTCCAAAATGATCGGTACGATCCATTATCCTGGAATCAATTCAAAGACGACATATCTGTAATACAACAAAACCTGAAAAACCGAGGACTTGCCAAGGGAAATCGTGTAGCGATTTTATCACCCAATCGCAAAGAAATGCTGGAGATTGAGTTAGCTATAATGTCCATGGGTGCAATTGCCGTCCCCATTTTCGCAGGTTACACAGCCAATTGGGCCGATACACTGGTAAAATTCTGTGAACCTCAATTTGTTGTAGTCGCCGATTCGAAACAATTGGCAAAAATATCCTCCCCAGAGTCCTATGGGGCAATTATTCATTTTGAACCCATCGAACAAACAAAGCTTAATAATTTTATCCATTATTCAGAATTACTCTCTTCAGCAAATGATTCAAACGAAATTCAAGGAGCAACTATTCCCCATGATACTGTGTGTCTGATGATGTTTACTTCAGGTACGATGGGAAAACCAAAATGTGTTCAATTGACCCATGGAAACATTCTTTCTCAGCAAGCTGCCATGCGTACTTTGTGGAAATTGAGTCATCAAGATCGATTTCTTTCTTATCTTCCATGGCATCATAGCTTTGGAGGTATTTTCGAAAAATATGCCGCCATTACCAATGGTGCTGTACTTTCTCTTGAGCATGGATACGGAAAGCATGTTAACATCATTTTGGAAAACTGGAAAAAAGTACGTCCAACTGTGTTTTTCAGTGTCCCTCGTATCTATCAGGAGATAGCCTCTCTCATACAACAAGACCGAGAAATTGAAAAGTTGATTTTCCATGATGAATTGCGTTTTATCTTCACGGCCGCCGCACCGTTACCACAAAATATTTCAGATATATTTCTCGAACACAACATTCCGGTTATTGAAGGATGGGGGCTAACAGAAACTTCTCCATGTTGTACAGTGACAGACCCCAAGGTTTCACGAAATTCAGGGGTAGTTGGAAAACCAATTCCAGGTGTCACACTAAAACTTGCAGACGATGGTGAAATTCTGGTAAAGGGTCCTAATGTGATGCGAGGATATTTTAAAAATCCTGAAACAACAAAAAAAGTTCTTTCAAAAAATGGCTGGTTTTCCACAGGTGATATAGGCGAATATACTCCAGCTGGTCTCCGGCTGATTTCACGGAAAGATAGAATTTTTAAACTGAGTAATGCCAAAAAGGTCGTACCAACAAAAATTGAAAATTTGGTAGTAAAAGATTGTGCCTATCTAGCCCATGCTTATGTTACGGGGAAAAATCATGATTATCCTGTGGCACTACTATTTCCTAATAAAAGTATGTTTTCAAAAGCACTTGAAGAATCAAAACAAAAAATAGGTTGCGATTGTCCCAACTCGATTGGGGATTTGGCAGATTGTTTGAAAAGATGTTTGAAAAAATCCAACGATTTGATGGATTTTAAATATTACCGAATTAAATCAGCAATGCTCATTGATTATGAACTGAGTATTGAAAACGAAGAATTAACACCTTCTATGAAACTTGCGCCCAATGTTGTGGGAGACGTCTTTGAGGCAAATATTGAACATTTATATGATGATAAAAAACCACTACCGGAAAAAGTATACGTAATTCATCTGGGATGACCATGCCACAATTAGAATCACAGATAAAACTTAAATCCCTTTTAAAAAAATATTTTGCCAACCTGAATGGTCCCATAGCCTGGTGTACCAGCGCCGGACCTGCAGAAATCTTACGCGCATTAGGATTTCAGGTTTATTTTCCTGAAAACCATGGAGCACTTTTAGGAGCCAGCCGGACAGCTCAGCGCTATATTCCTAAAGCACATCAGTTCGGTTATCACAGTGATGTTTGTTCGTATTTAACCGCAGATATTGGCGCCTGGTTAATGGGTGAGACACCACTGACAAAAGCGTATGGACTCCCGGCTATACCTAAACCAGATTTAATAGTATTTAATACAAATCAATGTCGTGAAGTCGCAGATTGGTTTAGTTATTTCGGGCGTGAATTTGACTGTCCCGTTTTGGGCGTGTATCCTCCTCGCCATTTGGAAAAAGTGACTAAAGCGGATATTGAACATGTGAGTCAACAATTTCAAGACCTAATTGATCTTGGCGAAAAAATCATTGGAAAAACAATGGATATGGATCAATTAAAGCATGTTTTGGATCTCAGTAAAACCGGGACACAATTGTGGCAAAACGTTTTGGAAACTGCCCAACAATACCCTGCTCCGCTTACTTTTTTTGATAGTTGCATCCTCATGGCACCCATTGTTATTCTGCGTGGTACCAGCGAATGTGTTGATTTCTACAATCAATTATTAGTTGAATTGAAGAGCCGACTAAAAACCGGATTTGCAGCAGTACCAAATGAACAAGTGCGCATTTATTGGGAAGGTATGCCTATTTGGGGTCGATTACGTTCATTAAGCGATCTATTCGCAGAAAATGGCGCAGCGGTTGTATCATCTACTTATTGCAATAGTTGGATTTTTGATGATTTTAATTCCCAGAATCCAATTGATTCCATGGCATCCGCGTATACCAAAATATTTATTAATCGTGGGGAAAATGCGAAATTAGCATTGGTTAAAAAACAACTTACTGATTTCGCAGTAGACGGTGTCATTTTCCATGATTCGAAAACGTGTTTCAATAATACAAATAGTCGTTTTGGTCTCCCACAGCGTGTACGCGATGAGATGGGAATTGATACCCTAGCAATTGATGGTGATCTTAATGATCTACGCTTCTTTTCAGATGGGCAATCAAAAACAAAAATTGAGACATTTATTGAGCAGTTGAAGGAAAAAAAACCATCATTACTTTAATATAAAATTTAGGAGGCTTCGAGTGGTAGAAAATAAGATCGACCAACTTTGTATCGGGATAATAGGGATGGGTCCCGTGGGGAGTACGTTGGCAGTTCATCTAATTGAAGCCGGGGCTGACGTAAAATGTTGTGATATTGATCCGCAAAAAGTGGATAAAATGAAGAAATCAGGAATCCATTTAAAACATGCTATAACCAAGTCTATAGAAAGTGTGGAAGTTTGCTATTCAATACAGGAATTAGCAATGTATGACATTGATATTGTGATAATTGCCACGAAAGCCCCCAGCCTGACACACGTGGTTAATCATCTGAAAGAAATAGATGATGGTAAATTTTTTATTATGTGTGCTCAAAATGGCATTGACAATGAAACAATACCCTCAAGCGTATTTGGCGAAGAACGTGTATTGCGGATGGTAATTAATTATGCCGGAAATATGAGTAATAAAAATACAGCCCACGTCAGCTTTTTTAATCCGCCTAATTATATAGCAGCCTTATTGCCCCTTGGTGAAGATATGGCTAAACAACTATGTGCGTTATTCAACTTAAGTGGTCTAGAGTCTGAAATCCCTGAAGACATTCAAGACTATGTTTGGGAAAAGGCTATTCTGAATGCTGCGTTAAGTGCGATTTGTTCCATTACCAGACGAACGATGAAAGATGTTATGGATTTTCCCCAAACACTGGAATTAGTTGAAGCAATTATCGACGAGTCTGTGCGCGTCGCTGAAATGGAAAGTATCGATTTGGGTAAGAAGTTTAGGCGATTTTGTATCCGTTACCTTAAAAATGCCGGTCATCATCGTCCTTCCATGCTAACGGATCTGGAAAACGGTCGACGGACTGAAATCGATTGGCTTAATGGAAAAATCGTCGATTATGGAAAAAAACATTATTTGCCAACACCCCTAAATCAATCAGTAACTGCATTGGTTCATATGCTAGAATATTCACCGGAATAAATTCTTTTGGATTTTCAAAAACAGCCACATTATTTAGGGATTGATCTGGGTTCATCCTATACCAAATTCGCAGTCATCAATGCTGACTGCGACGTAGTCAACTCCCAGGTATTACCCACATTCGGCCGTCGTCGTGATCGATTTAATATGGCAGTTGATTCAATGCACAAAAATTATTCTATTCAAAAAACTTGTACGAGCGGATATGGTCGCAATAGTCAAAAATCTGACATCCAAAAAACTGAAATTATTTGTGCATCCGTTGGTGTATCTCAATCGAATCCTGTCCATAAATGTATTATCGATATTGGTGGTGAGGATATTAAAGTAATTGAAAGTGGTTCAGAGGGTGAGGTAATTCATTTTCACATGAATGATAAATGTTCTGCGGGAACAGGTGCATTTATTACAGAGATTGCAGAAAAGGCAGAATTGGAAATCGGTGAAATGAGTGATTTAGCCCAGGCATCCAATGCTAACCGAACAATTAATAGTTTTTGCACAGTATTTGCTAAAACGGAAATTCTTGGTTGGATTTTTGATGGTGTTCCCATAGAAGATATTGCCATGGGTATTTATTTATCCATTACGGATCGTGTCTGCAAATTACCCATTCCCCATGGATTGCCGATATTTTTGTGCGGGGGAGTAATAACGCATCATCCTTATCTTAAACAGTTAATAGAATCGAAATTGGGAGCTGAGGCACAGGTTGCGTTACATCCATTATATGCTGTAGCATTAGGTGCCGCCTTGTTGGCACGAAAAAGTGATTCTCAGGAATCACGAAAGTGAGCTTGCGAATATGAATCAATATTTGGCCTACACAATGACCGCAGTTGATCAACCATTCGAACGGGTCAACTTACCTGAACAAGAAATCCGCAGTGATGAGGCATTAGTCGAAGTTGCTGGTTGCGGGGTATGCCATACAGATCTAAGCTTTTGGCATCATGGCGTTCCCACGCGGCACAAATTACCGTTGGTGCTTGGTCATGAAATCAGTGGAACTGTCATTAAAGGTCCACCAGAACTTCATGGTAAGGCGGTCATCGTGCCTGCAGTATTACCATGCGGGGAATGTGAATTGTGTCAAAATGATCACAGCAATATTTGTCAAAATCAAAAAATGCCCGGCAACGATTTTAATGGTGGATTCGCTAGTCATGTTGTCGTTCCAGCTCGGTTCTTGATTCCAGTACCAGACAATGTATTAAAAAATCATTCTCTATCGGAGCTATCCGTCATTGCAGACGCCATTTCAACACCTTACCAGGTTATGGTGAAAAGTGGTCTTAAAGCTGGAGATTATGCAATAATTATTGGTGTCGGTGGCGTTGGTATCTACGCTGCACAACTGGCAAAAATATTTGGCGGTAATGTACTTGCAATAGATATATCACAGGATCGCCTGGATCAACTATCTGAAATCGGGATATCATCTACATTGAATTCCAAAGGACTTACTATTAAGGAAGTCAAACAACACGTAAAACAGAAATGTTGTGAATCAGGAGCATCACCAGTTGGTTGGAAAATTTATGAAATGTCTGGAACTAAAGCGGGGCAGGAATTGGCCTATGCCTTATTAGGAATTGCAGGAACACTATCCATCGTAGGATTCACATTAGATAAACTTGAAATACGATTAAGTAATTTAATGGCTTTTGATGCCCAAGTTATTGGAACCTGGGGTTGCAAACCGGAACTCTATCACGACGTATTGGAATTAATCGCCAAAGGTGAACTGAAACTTAAACCATATACTGAAATTCAACCCATGTCGACGATCAATGAAGTATTTCAGGATATGTTACATCACAAATTGTCGAAACGAACCGTTTTGGTTCCTGATTTCGATAAAACAAATTAACAGGGGGAAACCATGTCAGAACATTTGGTGGACCATACATTAGTACCGATTGAATATAAAGAAATAATATTTGAGCGCCGTCCATGTCTGGATAAGAATGGTCAGGCAGTTGATGGACTTTTCAATGCCTGGATTTTTATTAATAATCCTAAACAGTACAATTCTTACACGACTGCTGCAGTAAAAGAAATTATCTTTGCATTCCGTCAGGCATCCATGGATAGGCATGTTGTTGCGGTCATATTCACTGCAGTCGGCGAAAAAGCTTTTTGTACTGGAGGAAATACCAAAGAATACGCTGAATATTATTCCGGTCGTCCATTGGAATACAAACAATATATGCGCCTCTTTAACGATATGATCACTGCAATTTTGCATTGTGATAAACCGGTGATTTGTCGGGTGAATGGCATGCGTATTGCTGGTGGACAGGAAATCGGCATGGCTTGCGATTTTTCCGTTTCCAGTGACTTAGCGGTATTCGGTCAAGCTGGACCTCGCCACGGAAGTGCTCCCGATGGTGGCAGCACCGATTTTCTTCACCTTTTTGTTGGTATTGAACGTGCAATGCAAAGCGGCACACTCTGTGAAATGTGGGGTGCCTATGAATCAGTGAACTTTGGACTAATTTCCCAGGCAGTACCCGTTTTGAGTGTTGATGGTCAATTTATCAGAAATCCGCTGGTGGTTACAAATCAATGGCTGGATGATACTGGTGCCATGGTCTACGGCAGTCGAAAATCTGGTGCTGATCTGGCTGCTGGAAAAGAATTATTTGCGCAAGGAACAATTGATTTAACACCCTTGGATGATGCGGTAAACGCAATGGCAACGAAAATGCTATATCTCATGCCTGATTGCCTGAATAAGACGCTGAACAGTTTGCGCAAGAAAAAGTTGGAGCATTGGGATAAAAATCACCAATCAAATCGTGATTGGCTAGCATTAAATATGATGACCGAAGCCAAAGCGGGATTCAGAGCTTTTAATGAGGGACCCAAAGGTAACAGAGAAGTTGATTTTATCAAACTGCGGCAAATGTTGGCTGAAGGGCATCCTTGGGACGATGAATTGATCGAAGCGATCTTACCAAGGTAAACTATGGCTGATAAAATACTTCTCAAGGAATTCTATGATGGACAAGTAATCCGGATTACGCTCAATGCGCCCAAAGCAAATATTCTGGATGCAGAAATGATGGAAGAATTACAGTCAGCTCTTGATAGTTTTAAAAGTCGACCCCAGATAAAACTTCTGCAATTTGCAGGAACCGGGAATCATTTCAGTTTTGGGGCTAGTGTAGCGGAGCATACAAAAGAAAATGCTCCACAAATGTTATCACAATTTCATCAGTTATTCTTTACGTTGATGGATTTAGCGATTCCAACAGCAGCAATCGTTTCGGGGCAATGCCTGGGTGGTGGATTGGAATTAGCATTGATGTGCAATTTTCTATTTTGTGATCAATCCGCATATTTGGGTCAACCGGAGATTATGTTAGGTGTTTTTGCGCCACCTGCATCATTGATCCTACCCATGAAAATCGGACAAACCCGTGCGGATGAAATGTTATTATCAGGTAAAAGTATCGATGCTGAGACGGCAGATAAATTTGGTTTAGTTACGCATCTATATGAAAATAGTGAAGCCCTGAAATCGGGTGTGGATGCATGGGTAGAAAAAAACATTTTACCGAAAAGTGCATCGTCGTTGCGATTTGCAGTGAAAGCAGGGCGACATCAATTTAATTTAACATTACGTAAGCATCTCAATAATTTGGCAACATTTTATACGACTGAATTGATGTCTTCTAAAGATGCCAATGAAGGTATTAAGGCTTTTCTGGAAAAACGGCCACCGACTTGGGAAAACTAAATAATTAACAAGATTAATGAGGATAAAATGAGTGAATTATTAGCGGGGAAAACAGCTTTAGTCACAGGAGGGAGTTCTGGGATAGGTACTGCTATCGTCCGGACGTTTGTTCGGGAAGGCGCGAAAGTTGTGTTTACTTATCATAGTAATAAAGACGGAGCAGATGCTTTAATAAATGAATTATCAGATGGGAGTGGAAATATACAGGCCTATCAAGCCGATATGGCCAATTTCTCACGGGCCCAAGAAATTGTTGATAATACAAATCAGGAGTTCGGGAAACTGGATATTCTTGTCAATAATGCTGGAGCCAATCGGGATAAAGTGATCTGGAAAATGGATGAAGAAACATGGGATGAAGTTATTGCTACCGACTTAAAAGGCGTTTTTAATTATATTCGGGCGGCAAGTTCGATATTTCGTGAAAAGAAAATGGGACGCATCATTACTGTTTCCTCCATAAACGCATTGCGGGGGAAATTTGGACAATCTAATTATGCAGCTGCGAAAGCCGGCGTGATTGGTCTTTCAAAAAGTGTGGCAAAGGAATTGGGGCGTTCAAACGTAACCGTTAATGTGGTTTGTCCAGGTCTTATTGCCACCAAGATGGTTCAAAGCATGCCGGAAGATTTCAAGCAACAGGCTATTGCCGAGATTGTATTAGGGCAGATCGGAACTCCAGAAGATGTAGCAGAATTGATCGCCTTTCTTGCCAGTGATAAAGCAAAGCATATTACCGGAGAAGTCATCAAAGTTGATGGGGGACAATATATATGAAAACACCAGGAATTGTTTGTGTCGGGGCGTTACGTTCTCCGATGGGAAGATTCGGAGGATCGTTTAAAAAAACCTATGTTTATGATTTAGCCGCTCCGGTTATTAGTCAACTGTTGAAATCGGTCAATTTTACTGGTACTGAACTAGATGAAGTAATTATTGGTAATTGTCGTCAGGCTGGGAATGGTCCAAATCCTGCACGGACTGCCTCCGTGAGAGGTGGAGTGCCAACGGAAGTCCCTGTTACGACGATTAATATGGCTTGTCCATCAGGGATGAAGGCGTTAGAACTGGCCGCCATGCGGCTTCAATTAGGTGACGCAAAGTATATCCTTGTTGGTGGCATGGAAAGCATGAGTACAATGCCATATTTGATGAAAGATGTGCGCTGGGATGGATTCAAATTTGGTAACAAGGAATTATTGGATGGTTGGGCAGACAGCGTTGATCCATTGATCGGACAAGGTATGGGGCAGACTGCAGAAAATCTTGTGGAAAAATATCAGATATCCCGTACGGATCAAGATGAATATGCTGCACAGTCGCAAGAAAAAGCCCATCATGCTTGGGAATCAGGATATTTTTCTGATGAGGTAGTACCCATTGAAATTGACAAAACCTTTATCAGAAAAGATGAAACATTTCGATATCCTGTCAATCGGGAAAAGCTTGCTTCATTAAGACCTGTTTTCAAAAAAGATGGAACTGTCACTGCCGCGAATGCCTGTGCCATGGCCGACGGGGCTTCCTTTATGTTGCTTACTACCGCCGATGTCGCTGCCACAGACGGTTTGCCAATTCTGGGTAATATCAACGGATTTGCACAAGCAGCGGTTGATCCGGATTTAATGGGTGAAGGCCCGGCAGTCGTAATTCCAAAGCTAATTAAGGATCATCAACTTGATCTTAATGACATAGACTTATTAGAAGTGAATGAAGCGTTTGCCATTCAAATATTAGCCAATGAGAGTGTTGTTGGTTGGGATCGCAGTCGTCTTAATATCCATGGTGGTGCTATTGCACTAGGTCACCCAACTGGTTGTTCTGGTGTGAGAATTGTAACCACATTATTGCATGCTCTGAAAACCCATGATAAAAAACTAGGTGTCGCATCATTATGTGGAGCAGGTGGCGTCACAATGGCAACATTGATTCAAAGGAATTAATGGAAATTCAAAAAAATCATAATACCGCTACGTTCTTAGAGATGAGACTTTAATGGTCATTCAGCCTTTTGAATATTTAACACCCAAGACGCTTCCGGAAGCATTGGCGTTGTTGGAGGAGAAGAATGGTGCAGCGCATCCGTTAGCAGGTGGAACGGATCTTTTGGTATTAATGAAACTGGGCAAAATGGCGCCGAAGTTTTTAGTCTCTCTAAGAAATATTTCAGAACTGAACTCCATCAAATCAACAACCCTGCTTAGTACTATTGGAGCAGGCGTAACCGTTTCTGAAATCGCCGATTCTGGTCTTTGTGCTCACAATCCGGCTATGGCTGATTTAGTACAACAAATGGCAACGCTACAAATCCGCAATCGCGCAACGATTGGTGGCAATTTGTGTACGGCTGCAGCATGTGCTGACTTCCCGCCTGTTCTTTTTGTCAACGATGCTACAGTACATTTAGTCAGTACAGAAGGATTCCGGGATGTGGAATTGAAACATTTTTTTACAGGGCCACGTCAGACGATAAAGAAAACTAATGAATTACTCGTTTCAATCTCATTTAGAAAATCAAATATTGGAACTGCCTATATGAAATTCGGCATGCGAAAAGCAGGAAATATTCCCATAGTCGGAGTAGCCTGTTCAATGGATATCAAACAAGGTCGAATACGCGATTTAAAAGTGGCAGTCACCGCTGCATCTCCAACACCAATGTTGATTGCCGAAGCAGCTCAAACAGCTTTATCTCAGAAACCAAACGATGCCACTTGGGAAGCAATTGCCAAGGTTATTCCCGATTGTTTGGCACCTATTTCAGACTTACGTGGAAGCTTAGAGTACCGGTTACATCTGGCGCAAGTAGCCACACGCAGAGCTTTGCAAAAAGCATATGCCCGATACACAGGAGCATTCGATGCCTGAAGTATCCCTGCGAATCAATGAGCAAAATATTACTCTATCAGTAGATACGAATGAAACGCTTTTGGATACACTTAGAGATCGTCTGCATCTGATTGGAGCCAAACGTGGTTGCGATACAGGCGACTGTGGTGCCTGTACAGTTATTATGGATGGAAAAACAGTTAATGCTTGCTTGGTATTAACGGTTGAAGCTTCGAATTGTGTAGTAAAAACAGTTGAGGGAATAACGCATGAAATACAGGATAAATTTGCTGAAAAAGGTTCTTTTCAGTGTGGTTTTTGTGCTCCCGGTGTTGTAGTCAATTCTATAGCTCTCCTTGAAACAGAACCCAATCCAAACGATGATCAAATTAAAAATGCGCTTGCAGGTAATCTTTGTCGATGCACAGGCTATACCCGCATTTTGCAAGCATTGAAAGATGAAACAGAGCAGGTGGAAACTGAACCCAATTTTACGGTTGTAGGTAAACCTGTAACGCGCAAAGATATTGCAGATAAAATTCGCGGAAAAGCACGGTTTACAGCAGATTTATATTTCCCGGAAATGGTTTACGGTGCATTGGTGACCAGTCCTCATCCATATGCCAAAATAAACGCAATAAATACTGCTGAAGCATCAGCAATGGAAAATGTTTTACTGGTACTTACTTCAGATGATGTACCAACGACGCCCTACGGTGTATCCCCAGCCAGATATGACGAAACAATTTTGCCCCAGGGAATAGTCCGACATGTGGGCGAAGCGGTAGCAGCCGTTTTTGCCACGGATCGTCGCAGCGCTGAAATTGCAGCATCCAAAGTGCAGGTAGATTATGAAACGTTACCTGCCGTTTTTGATCCAGAAACAGCAATACTAGCTGACTCGCCACAATTACACGAAAAGTATCCCGGCAATATAAATACTGAAATTCATCAGGATTTTGGCAACCTTGAAGAATCATTTTCTGATGCGGATTACATTCGTGAAGATGTTTTTCAGGGACAGCGTACTCATCAAGCTTATCTTGAACCACCCGTCGCTCTGGCAATGGAAGAAGGTGATTTGATCAATGTCTGGACTGCCAACCAAAATCCGCATTTGGTGCAAGTCCAACTGGCTCGTGTTTTGGATATTCCTAAAAGCCAATTACGAGTGATGACCCCGGCAATTGGTGGTGGTTTTGGAGGTAAGGCTGAAACAACTAAATTAGAATTTCTTTCTGTGATTGCTGCGCGCCGATTACATCGTCCGGTGTTGATGACGATGGATAGAAAACAAGCATTTCAGCATGGCCGAGGTCGCCATGCACAAACTATCAAATTCAAATCTGCATTTAAAAAAGATGGCACATTACTTGGAACCCACCAAGAGGTTACTCTTGATGGAGGTGCTTATACCAGTTATGGAATTATTACTGCTTATTACAGTGGTAATCTTTTGCCAATCCTCTACAAAATGGATGCATTTCGGTTTGACGCACATCGGATTTATACCAATTTACCTACCTGTGGTGCCATGCGTGGAAACGGGACACCGCAGCCGCGATTTGCTTTCGAATCCCACTTAGATATTGCTGCAAAAGATATGGGACTTTCTCCCGTAGAAATCCGTAGAAAGAATCTTGTTGAAGCAAACTATTTAACACTTAATGAATTACAGATTACGAGTTGTGCGTTAGAAGAATGTTTAGACAAAGCCGTTGAGATTACTGATTTTGATAATAAATACGGACAATTGCCATTTGGAAAAGGAATTGGAATCAGTTTGGGTAGCTTTGTCAGCGGAGCAGGATATCCAATTATTCGAGGAGATTATCCTCAATCAGCATGCACGATTCGAGTGGGTGAAGATGGCGAAAAAGTTTTTCTTTATGCAGGAACCTCAGAAATAGGGCAAGGCTCAGATACCGTATTGTGCCAAATGGTTGCGGAAGAATTGGGAATCAAATATGAGCATGTCACCATTTTACATGCCGATTCGGCTGTGACACCTACAGACCTTGGATCATACGCATCACGGGTTACATTTATGGCAGGAAATGCCGTTTTGGATGCTGCAAAAAGTATTAAATCCCAACTTGCAGAATTTTGGAATGAAATCGTTGGAGAATCCTCTACCCAACTCGTATTTACAAATAATGTAATTAGCGATGGAGTAAATACAGTTCCATTTAATGAAATAACAACAAAATATTTCCGCCGAAAAGGACCTCTAATTGCCAGTGGTATGTACAATCCACCAAAACTTGGTGGTGATTACAAGGGTGCCACTGTGGGAACATCACCAGCTTACAGTTTTGGCGCTATGGTAGCGGAGGTAGATGTGGATGTTGAAATTGGGACCATAACAGTTGAGAAGGTCTATGCCGTCCATGATTCGGGAACCATTATTAACCCTGTTACACTAGCGGGTCAAGTAGAGGGTGCAATCGTCATGGGTTTGGGTGAAACATTGATGGAAAATATTGAGCACAAAAATGGACATTTGCGTAATCCAAATTTTCACGATTACCTGATACCAACAATAGCGGATGTTCCCGAAATAGTTACAATTTCCGTTCCCGGGCCTGATCCCAACGGACCTTTTGGTGCGAAGGAAGTGGGAGAAGGATCCATTCTACCGGTTATGGGCGCCATTGCCAATGCGATTGAAGATGCAGTCGGTGTACGGATAAAATCGCTACCAATTACTGCCAATAAAGTGTTTCAGGCACTCCAATCCAAGTCTTGAATTTGATTTAATAATTTATAAAAACCACGAAAATGAGATCGCCACACCTTTGGTTCGCGATGACACAAGCAGATATGTCATTGCGCGGAGGAGCTGTGTGACGACAAAGCAATAAGGTAAAAAGTTAATTTATTGTCGATCTTTAGATATCTTCTATCTTTGCACATTCAGAACCAATCATTCCTTCCTTACAGACTTGTGATATCATGAAATCGGCTGAATGTCGTGCCTGAATATTCAGTGCTTCTGATAATGGAACTGAGCAGGAATGTTGAATTGTATCTAGAATAGCCTTTCGTGTAGTTTCCATCGCAGGACTTTCAGATGCGGGCAAACTAACATCTATGGGAATTTCTTTAAGTGCCTCAATAACGAATTTATTTTGTGGAAATTTATCGGTATTCCCTGAGACAATTTCCAAAGCAGCTTGTAAGGAATCATCAACAGTACCAGAATAATCGATCAACCAGCCGACAGCATTTTTGGCTAGGATTGATTTCCCAGTTAATAAAAGCCGCACAAGTTTTGGCCAATCTGCAGAGTTAGCTTTTCGAAATGGCCAGTGACAACCTTCCATGCCTGGAATAACAGGTAGAGTAACTTCAGGCATTCCAAGATTGGCTTCGTTTGTTGAAACGATATAATGACAATGAACCATTAATTCCAGGAATCCTCCAAGGCAACGTTTTCCGTTAATATATCCAACGGAAACCTTGAATTCATTGTGAAGTCTCCTGGCAGTTTGGGACCATGTACTAGAAACATTAAATCCGGTTTCAACATCGATCAAGGCCGGGAAAAATTCGCTGGTATCGGCACCAACCATTTGCGTTGATAAATGAAAATCTCCAGTAACGATTACGCGTTCAATTTTTTCATTTTTAAGCCAATCGATTGCCCGATTCAATTCGCGATCCACGTCCCAGTTATAACTTTCACGACTAATAGTAATTACACCAATTTTTCCATCATGTTCTGCGTTTACATAGAGCTGTTGCCATTCGGGACTTTCTATTTGATCGAAACTTTCAGGATACCAGCAACATTGAGCTGCTTCAGGATGCAAATTGTGATAGGCTTCTACACGCTTAATGATAGCACCAGAACCCATTTTCCGCATCATTGCTAATATTCCCTGTTGGAACTGCGCACACAATTCACCAATGCCATTAATATGTGATAAATGCCCTCTATTTTCATGAAGCATCAAACTTGCCATCTGGAATAAAGCTCCTTCAGTCCAATTCAGGAAATTCTCTTCCTCATCACCGTCAATAGTCCAATTGACCAATGGTCTGAAATGGTTGAGCGGATACCAATTTTGACCGCTATCCTTGTGCTCAATTAAATCTTCAGTTGGTCGAAATAGTTCACCATATTGTTTATCAAGATCATGTAGACAAGACCATGTTAGAAAGTTTGCACCTTTCGCTCCTATTGCATCATGAGCACGGAAAGGGTTAGGCCCAAAATGTTTGCGAATATATTTATCTATTTTCCAATAAGGCATATTGGTTGCTTGATGGTAGCGCAACCCTGTTAATGTGATACCGCAAAACAGCACGTCCAGAACAAACGACCAGTGATCGCTAACGGGAATGGGGATCAATCCCAGTGACCACAAAAGTTGGGTAAAAGGCGATGGTTGAGACTCAACAATTTCCCAGACTTTGTTGATTTCATGGGGAAATGCAGGATGTGCGATTCCCGCACCTAACTCTGAGCTGGGAAATCCGGATGTAACCGATCGTATATCCATCGTTGGATATGATTCACGGAAAAGATCGTAATGAGCCTTTTTCAGTTCCAGAATTTCAGGGATGGCTTCTAATAAAAATCGCGGTTTTAGTCCATTTAATTCTGATGGTAAATGTTTGCCATCGTATGTTAATTGGACAATATTAGACATAATTTGATCCGCGCTTTGGCGACCAAATGCACGTACCAATCCAGGATAGTGCTTATTGATAGCATCCGATGATCCGGGGAAATCCAATCCAACAGTTGTCACGTTATACGGTTGTAACCGTGAACCGAGTTGCATTGTCTTTCCAGCACCAACGATACCATTGGCTCCTGAAATTACCAGGCTGCCTCGATCATCTCCGGATCCAAAAACGGTATCAACTAAATCCGTTGGATTTGCAGGTAAATGCTTGTTCAGGAATATTTCTAGGACATTTCCAAGTCCTAGCGTTTGGAGTGTCGGTTGACGCATGGATATAATCATTATATTTTCCCTCCATTGCTCACCTTAAAAATTGCTGCAATACCCACATCACCTGCGGCGCAACCAAACACCAATACATAACCGCCACCAATTGATACTGCTTCTTCCAATGCTTCTATAACGATCCTTGTAAGCGTCGGTCCCTGAGGATGACCCCATACTAAGGAACATCCGGTATTATTCATTTTGTGCCAATCGTATCCGACTACATTCGCGAAAACGACATCGTTGACAGCAAAAGGATTGTGATTTTTTACGACAGCCATATCATCCATTGTCAATCCCGTTCGTGAAAGGAGTTTTTCCACTGCAAAAGCTGGTGCTTCGGGCATAAGACTGGGAGATGTTCTTATTTCAGATTTTCCGATTATCTTTATATCAATTTCGGGCTTCGTACTTAACTCACGCGCTTTGTCAATCGTAGTAACCAATAATGTTGCCATTCCATCGGCTGCATGGGTTTGTGTACACGCTGTTACGCAAGTATCGAGCTCCCGCATGGCTCGTAAATCACTTTTGGTTAAATTGCGAATTCCAGTATCATCATCAATGATTCCTAATCGTTTACCCTGAAGATTCAATACTTCCAATGGAACCAGAACCTTTTCCAGAAACCCAGACTCTTTTGTTTCAAAATATTGCTGGTATCGAAACAAGGCAAGCTCGTCCACCTCACTGCGATCAACTTTGTATTTTCGCGCAGCCAAACCAGCAGTTTTTAACATGGAGTTGCCGGTAGCAGGATCGAACCCGAAATTATCCCAAACATCAGCCAGGACTTCAGTTCTTCGGTGACTTCGGCGTTCCGGAAAAACACCAACTGGTGAATCACTGGTTCTGTCAAAGGTCAAGACACCGACGATATCATGCGAATTGCTTTCAATTTCACTTGCTGCAGCAAACACCGCTTGGAGACCTGTCGCACAGGCTTGCTCAATATGATAACCAGGGACTCTTTTACCAAGACAACTGGCAACAAGGGGGGCATTCCAGAATTTCCAATGCCAGGGAATAGTCGAACCAATTATAAGATAGTCCAGAATGTTGTTTGGCACTTTCCTTATACCCAGAATCTTATTCATAGCTTCCCCTGCAAATTGTCCGATATTGACTTCTGCCAGTGCTGAGGACTGCCAACTCGGAAAATAACTACTACCCCAGGTACCGTAGGGAATTCTGGTTTTAGAAAAATTTTCTGATTCCATTTTCATTCAAACCTCCAAGAAATTCCGCGAACAATTGTTCGTTGTGGAATATCAGGCTATTTTAAATTATCAAATTTGTATCAAGCTTCTTTTGTATTCCGCAAATAATGAATAACTCCTCCAATAATACTGACAGCAATTTCAGGAACTGTCTGTGCTTGGATATCCACTCCAACGGGTGCCTGAACCCGAGCAATATTTTTTTCACTATGCCCTTCTTTACGGAGTCCATCAGAAAGGATTTTCCACTTTCGTTGGCTGCTCACTAGTCCAATCCATCCTACCGAAGATTCAAGAAGCCATCGAATTAATTCCAAATCATGATGATGACCCCGTGAGGCAACCAAGGCCAGATCTGATGATTGAATTCTGATATTTCCTATCATAGTATTTATGGGTTCAAAAGATCGGGAGAGGGCGTTTGGGAATCGTTCCATGCTGGCAAAAGATTCACGGTCATCATGGATAGTAATGTCCAACTCAATATAGTGGGCCAATTCTGCCACTGCTTTACCAACATGACCGCCGCCAAAAATATGGAGAATAGGATTCGGAGCTACATGTCGATATAGATGAATCGCATCTTTAGAAATAATCGTTTTGTTTTTCTTCCCCTTAATCAAATCATTGATCTGAAGACCATCTATTTGAATCTGTGAATTTAAAATTTGACGCGATATTTCGTTTGTTTGGAAATGATAGGTCGTGAGCCAGGTTTGTCCAATTTCAGTCTCTTTTAATCCGCACCAAAATGACTGTATTTTGCTTGTATAAGGTTCCACGGCAACTTTTACTGTGCCACCGCAAAGTCCACCATCTTTGGATAAATCATCATTGGTAAAATCAAAGGAATCTAACGAAGTTTGGTTATTATCTAGTGAAACCATAGCTCGTTCGATCACTTCTTTTTCCATGGTGCCACCACCGATTGTTCCGATGATTTTTCCTGATTGGCACACTAGCATCATAGGGTAATCCTTCCTCGGGACGGACCCTTTCCAATCCATGACGGTACAAAGAGCAGTTGGCTCAATGAAATCGAACTTAAGCAGCTTTTGGTAAAATTGTTTTTCCATCAGGCTCCAATATTACTGATTATTGTTCAAATATATCAGTGAAGCTTCCAGTGCAGCTCGTCCCAAACTTCTTGCTTTATCTGAAATATTATTGAAATCAATTCCTTCGCCACGAGGATCCACATCGGCTATTTTCAAACCTGAAACCATGGGAACATCCGGGTGGATTAATCCGCGCACCATTCCACGGAATGGAGATCGAATATCCACAGTTTCTCTAATTCTTCCTAAAAGCTGATCTGTTTCAACAATGTCACCGAAATCAACCACCCATTCTAATTTTCCGTCAGATGGTGCATACAATACTCGCCGTTTTGATTCGCCACCGACCACACCGGGGATTTTAGTGTTTTTCATTGGAGGTCCATCATCAATGATCTTTCCAAGATCATGTCCGCGCATCGTTTCTATCACCGAATGACAGTTTTGACCAGCAACAAATCCCGGTCCAAAGCCTATGAAATGGTCAGCCCACTTTCGATAATCTTTGTCATAAGATTTTATCATTCTGGCATCAATGATAATCTTTGGTTTAAGGGAAAGAATTTGATGTGGGTTATCTATAAATACAGAAATAACTCCATTGTTTTCAAAACGCAAAAATTGTTCAATTGATTGAAGCTTAGCAGAAATCCCCATGACAGATGAGTTTCCATCAATAATGGCATCACTGAACGTTACTGAACGGCGAATTGCCAAAGGTGGGTTTATTTCGCTGAGTATGACTCGAAATCCCGCTTTGTGGAGTGAAATGGCAGTTGCACTGCCAATTTCTCCTGCTCCTCGAATCCAGATTATTCTTTGTGGCTTAGTTTTCATTTTGATTAGTGTAATATGTATCCATATCTAAAATTATTCCGCGGTCATTAACAGGGAAATAAGTTACATCCTTGGCATGCGTTTTTAATAGTTCGCGACCACCAGAATCGCCAGAAATTGTTAATAGTTCGCTATGATAAGTTTGTGAAAAAAAAGTAGGATGTCCAACGATACCTTTAAAGGTTGGAATAAGAATTTTTGGTTTATTTGTTTCTAACTCAAACAGAAGGGTTTCGATTGTTTCTTTTTTTAAAAAGGGTTTGTCGCCAAGGCTAAAGCCAAAATAGTCACAGCCATCCTGTGCTGCGCGTACTCCCGCTTTGATAGATTCTGATAATCCTTTACCATATTGATCATTAATTATGATTTGAATTTTGGCTTGAAGTGCTAAAGATATATTTTCTGCAATCTTTTCAGATTCATATCCGGTAATAAGTAATATTTCAAAATCAAAATTAAGATATGTTTTTAAAGTTTGCTCAATGACAGTTTTATCGCCAATCATATTTAGCAACTTATTAGGCGGATGTCTCGTGGATGATCCTGCGGCAGGGATAATCATAGTGATTCTCATGAGATAGATTTCCACCACAACTTGTGGAGACTGCCAAAATATATCGGATCCGTAGTGACCTTGGATAGTGATGTCGCCAAAGCTTCTGTTTCTACTGGGAAGGCTTCTGCCTTGTTAATGAAATATATTTTTTTGACTGAATCGGGTACTTTGGACAGATACCCTTTTTGTTGTGTTAAAACTCGTGTGATTAGGTCAATATCAATAATGGAATTGCTTGTTAGACCCCAAAGGGATTTAAATAATTCAGGTCGATGAACTTTACCATCGCTTAATTTTGTATTGATAGCATCAGCACCAATCATAATGACGACATGTGTGGCGAAATCAGGAACAACAGGGTCTCTTTGGTTATGCGCTTTTAGTGGCAAATTTCTTGAGCCGTCACATTCAAAAATTGTCACATCTACTTTCTGGTGAAAGAGTTCCAATTGGGAAACAGAAAATCCTGAATATTTATCATCACGGATTTGTTCATGAAGAAGGTAAATGGGGTTTTGAGATTTATACAGTTGAGACAGAGAAATTTCTGTGCTTAACCCTGTCAGATTTATAGGAAAATTGGTTGAAGGTTCAGCTTTTGTGATTGATGTCATTAATACCTGATCATTCTCAACTGCGAATTCTCTTCCCAATTGAAATAAAAGTGATGTTTTGCCACCGCCACCCAACAATGCTATACACAATTTGCATGATTCTTGGGATGCCGAAGGAAAAATATTCAGAAATGATGTTGATAATGTCATTAGGTATTTACAGGAAATTAAATGAACGAACTATCCATATGAACAATTAATTGAATGAAATAGATTGAATTGGTTGTTTTTGTATATCCACTAACAATCTTTAAATTTGGAATACAAATGTATCCATTCTGGAATGGAAAACGGGCAAGGAGTTCATCCTGCCCGTTTTTTGATTATTAGATAAATGAATGTATATTTACGAAAAATAATAAGTTGATATAGATGGTGAAAGAAACGATATATTGTGGAAAAATTGGTGAGGGTGTAAAACATCCTGATTTAGTGGAATACTAGATGAGTATAATCGGACAATCATTAACCAGACCTGATGCCGCAAGGAAAACAACAGGTGAGACTCGTTTTCTCACGGATATATCCGTTGAAAATATGGTTCACGGTGCCCCAGTTTATTCATCAATTCCTTTTGGTGAATTCAAAACTATTGATTTGTCTATTGCTGAAAAAGTTGATGGATTCATTGCTTTTGTTTCAGCACAAGATGTTCCCGTAGAAAACCAGATTGGTGTTATTATCCCTGACCAACCCCTGTTTGCTGATAAAACTGTTCGTTATGTTGGTGACAGTATCGGTTTAGTTATTGCGAAAACCCCTGAAGCAGCAGTGGCTGCCAGCAGATTAATTAAAGTTGATTACGTAGAAGAAAATCCATATTTATCTATTGATGAAAGTCGTGATGCTACAGAAAATTTTATCCATGAGTCAAATCTGGCTTGTCAGCATCGCGTTCGAAAAGGAGATACTGATTCAGGCTTTAAGGAAGCAGACCATATTTTTGAAGCGCGATTCAAAACGCCTTACCAGGAACATTATTATTTAGAACCACAAGCGTGTATTGTGATTCCAGAAAAAGACGGAAAGATTAAAATTCTTGGGTCTCTTCAATGTCCATTTTATATTCAGAAAGCGGTAGCCCGTGTATTTGGAATTGCCACTGACAAAATATTAGTTGAGCAAGCACCCACAGGTGGAGCTTTTGGAGGAAAAGAAGATATCCCTTCTGAGGTTTGTGCTCGGGCAGCAGTGGCTGCTGTGAAAATTGGTTTGCCAGTTAAGGTCGTATATAATCGACGAGATGACATCCAGTTGACCAGTAAACGTCATCCGTTTCAAATGCATTATAAAGTGGGTGTGAAGCATGATGGAACTCTTGTGGCAGCCAATATTCTTCTAGAGGAAAATGCGGGAGCCTACGCCACTCTATCCACGGTTGTCTCTTATAGGTCTGCAGCACAAGCGATGGGTCCTTATGTTATACCACATATTCATGTGGACTCAAATTCTTATTATACGAATCTTCCCCCAACGGGCGCTTTTCGTGGATTTGGTTCCCCCCAGGCTGCATTTGGTCATGAAAGAATGATGAACATTATTGCAGATAAGCTAAACATGGATCCTGTGGAAATACGGCTAAAGAATATTGTCAAGCCCGGTTCAGAAACGCAAACTGCCCAAGTGTTAAATGAAAGTGTGGGTGCTGAAGAAACAATTCGCAAAGCAACAAAAAGCGCCAATTGGACACACTTTAATCCTGACCAGTCTGGACGATATAAACATGGGATTGGAATAAGTACAATCCATTATGGAAATTGTCTGGGTGCAGCAGGTTGGCACATGGATGGCTCAGGCGTTAATATAAAAATTTCTCCTTCCGGAGACATATATGTTGCTTATGGATTAGTGGAAATGGGGCAGGGATCAGAAACTGTTGTAACTCAAATGACAGGAGATGCTCTGGGTGTATCCCCGAATCGGATAATTGTGCTTCCCACGGATTCTGTGCAGGTTCCTGATAGTGGTCCAGCCGTTGCGAGTCGGAATGTGGTGATGACCGGAAATGCCATTCGCAATGCAGCCCAAACTCTAATGCCCATTCTCAAGAAAGCAGCATCAGAATTAATGGGATGTGATGCGTCTGAAATCGCCATCATGGATGATAAAGTAACTGATATTGAGTCCGGGACTGAAATCTCATTTCATGAATTATGTGATTTTATGGGTAAATCAAATGTTCCCATGGAATTTACAGGGTGGTGGCATACTCCCAAATTAGAATACAATGCGGAAACGGGTATTGGTGAAGCTTATTTTTCGTATTCTTTTGCCACTCATATTGCAAAAGTCAGGGTTGATACACTTACTGGACAAGTATTCGTTGATAAAATAATTGCGGCTCATGATGTAGGAAAAGCCATTAATCCTGCAGGAATTGAAGGACAAGTGGAAGGTGGGTCTGCTCAGGGAATCGGTTGGGCAACAACAGAAGATTTCAAAATGGATCGCGGTGTCGTAACGACACCAAATTTATCCACATATTTATTGCCCACCGCGTTAGATGTAGCTGAAGTGGAAACAATTATTGTTGAAAAACCTGAACCGGAAGGTCCCTGGGGTGCCAAAGGGATTGGAGAGCCGAGTATCATTCCAACAGCCGGAGCAATAGCAAATGCAGTGAGTTCAGCATTGGGAATTCAGATGAATGAAATTCCGCTGACACCCGAACGGGTTTTAAATGCCATCAATGGAAAAATTGAATAAAATGAAAACACTACTCACAAATTGCCGAATAGTAAATCCATACGGCGTAATAAAATTTGTTGAAAATGGATCAATTCTCATAGATGATGGCATCATAAAAGAAATCGGCCAAATTGATTTTGGCATACCAACGGATGAAGTTATTAATTTAGAGGGAAAGACCGTTCTTTCTGGGATGATTAATGCTCATGCACATTTGTATTCCGCATTGGCTGTTGGGATGCCCTTCCCCAAAGGGAAACCATCCAATTTTACAGAAATCCTTGAGCAAGTCTGGTGGATATTAGATCGCGCATTGGATGAGGAAAGTACTAAAGCATCATTCGAATCGGGATTGTTGGATCATCTTCGTCATGGCGTAACAACAGTTATCGATCACCATTCCAGTCAAAACTATGTGAGTGGTTCACTTCAATTACTTGCTGATACTGCTAAACAATTTGGAATGAATATTTCTGGAACCTTTGAAATGACAGATCGGAATGGCATTCAGACTTTTCAGGAAAGTTTAGAAGAGAATATCCGTTTTCATAATACTTTTGAAAAATCCGAAACAGTTCGACCTCTCATTGGATTACACGCTTCCTTTACATTGTCAGATGAATCATTACAGCATATTGCTGATCAAGTGAAACAACTGTCAAATTGGGGAATTCATGTCCATGCTGCTGAAGATAAAGCTGATCAGATTGATGCGGTGAAACGTGGCTATGATTCCGTTATTCAGCGTCTGGATTCATTTGGTCTCCTAAATGAAAATAGTTTTGTCATTCATGGAATCCATTTTCAACCCAGTGATTTGGAAATTGTAAAAGAATCAGGGGCAATGTTGGTACATAATCCATCTTCCAATGCAAATAACCGTGTTGGAATGACATCCTCAGAGATAATCGAAACATTAAAGGCGGGATTGGGAACGGACGGGATGCAGGGGAACATGTTGGCAGAAGCTAAAGAAGGCACACTGATTCGCAGTAGTCATCTGGCAGGTGGAGCATCCAGTGTGAATTATGCAGAATTGCTCTTTAAAAATAATCCGGATATTGCCACGAAGCTATTTAATCGGAAAATTGGGAAACTTGATCCCGGTTATTCTGCAGATTTGGCTATTTTCGATTATCATCCCAGAACAAAATTCCATGCCGGAAATTGGATTGGACATGCCTTATTTGGATTAGATAAACCCTGTGATGTGATGACGGGGGGTCAATTTAGAATCCGTGATTATGAGTTTACAGAAATTTCAGAAACAAACATTTTAAGCAACGCGCAGAACCAGTCGACCAAGCTATGGAAAAGAATGGAAGCGTTAGAAGGACAAAAATAAGTGAGAGACGTTGATTACAAGCAAATTTTAGAAAAAGCGCAAGTATATAAACCGGAAATATCACGGTTTTTAAGAGACCTTTTGGCCATTCCCAGTGAAAGCTGCCAGGAGGAAAATGTCATTCTTCGAATAAAAGAAGAAATGGAAAAAGTTGGGTTTGACCGTACCGAAATTGATGAAATGGGAAACATTTACGGGTTTATTGGAAACGGTAAAACGGTAATCGCCATGGATGCCCATATTGACACAGTTGGGGTTGGAAAAATAGAAAATTGGGACTATGATCCTTATGAAGGATTTGAAGACGACGAAATCATTGTTGGTCGAGGATCATCAGATCAAACTGGCGGTATGGCCGCTATGGTGTATGCAGGGAAGATTATTAAAGAATTGGGATTAGAAGACGATTATACATTGGTCGTCACGGGAACGGTACAGGAAGAAGATTGTGATGGTCTTTGCTGGCAGTATATTCTGGATAATGAAAAATTGAAACCGGAATTTGTTGTCAGTACAGAATCTACATCGTGTAGAATCTACCGTGGACACCGCGGACGGATGGAAATTAAAGTCAGTACTAGTGGTATCAGTTGTCATGGCTCGGCGCCGGAACGCGGGGAAAATGCTATCTTCAAAATGGCTCCCATTTTATTAGAATTAGAGCAGCTAAATCATGAATTAAAAGATGACGCTTTCCTTGGAAAAGGAACCCTGACAGTATCTGAAATATTTCATAGTTCCCCGTCGCGCTGCGCAGTGGCCGATGGTTGTTCGATTTCTATTGATCGCAGACTAACTATTGGTGAAACACCTGAATCTGCAATGGATGAGATTCGCAATTTACCTTCTGTTAAAAATGCAAATGCATTGGTAGAAATGTATGATTATGCAAAACCATCCTATACAGGATTTACTTATCCCACAGAAGCGTTTTTCCCAACCTGGCTTATTGAGGAAGACCATATCGTGACGCAATCATTGGTTGAATCCTATAAATCCTTGTTCAAAAAAGAACCCATTGTTGATAAATGGACATTCTCTACAAATGGGGTAGCCATCATGGGTCGCCATGGAATTCCATGTATTGGTTTTGGTCCCGGACATGAAGAGGAAGGACACGCTCCAAATGAAAAAACATGGAAGAGCGAATTGGTGGAAGCAGCTGCCATGTACGTAGCAATTCCGTTGGTCTATTTACAAAAAAAGCAACAATTGGAATCAGCATGATAGATTTACACGAGACATTTAAACAAATTTCAAACCTGGATATCAGTGGATATGGAAAAGATTTTCTCCTGACTTGGGAAAAGTCCAATGATGACATTAAAGCGACATTATTTCTTGCTGAATTATTCAAGGAAATGCATCGGCAGGGATTGACATACAAAACATTTGATTCGGGTTTGGCGTTATCCATTTTTAGAGATAATTCCACACGGACTCGTTTTAGTTTTGCATCGGCTGCAAATGCCTTAGGGTTGGAAGTAGCAGATTTGGATGAAGAGAAATCCCAGATTGCCCACGGAGAAACTGTTAGGGAAACTGCCAATATGATTTCTTTTATGACGGATGTAATCGGCATTCGTGACGATATGTTTTTAGGTGAAGGAAATACCTATATGCGAGAAGTGGCTGAAGCCATTCAGACTGGCTATGAAGAGGGGACTCTTCATCAGCGCCCAGCTTTGGTGAATTTGCAATGTGATATTGACCATCCCACCCAAAGTATGTCTGATCTTGCCATGTTAAAAAAGACATTTGGGTCGCTGGAAAATTTGCAGGGGAAGAAAATTGCAATGTCATGGGCTTACTCCCCAAGTTACGGAAAACCTTTATCCGTACCCCAGGGAATTATTGGTCTCTTGACACGATTTGGCATGGATGTGATCCTGGCTCATCCAGAAGGATATGGGTTAATTCCAGACGTTATTGATATAGCTGGCCGACAGGCAAAAGCCAGCGGTGGATCTTTTTCTATTGTCAATGACATGAAAGAAGCATTTAATGGAGCAGATATTGTTTATCCCAAATCATGGGCACCATACCATGTCATGGAAAAGCGAACCGAACTTCTGAAAGCAAGTGATAGAGACGGACTAAAATCCTTGGAAAAAGAGGCTCTGGCCAACAATGCAGGTTTCACCGATTGGGAATGTGATGAAGAAAAAATGTCTGCGACAAAAGATGGAACGGCACTGTACATGCATTGCTTGCCAGCTGATATAACAGACGTGAGCTGTGAAAAGGGAGAAGTCAGCAAATCTGTATTTGACCGCTACCGAAAGGATACCTACATAGAAGCAAGTTTTAAACCATTTGTGATTGCTTCCATGATGTTTCTGGGACGGCTGGATGATCCAATAAATACCTTGGGTAAGATTCTAAATAAAAGTGAGAAACGGTTTTAAAATGACAACACGAGAAAAAGTATTAGAAAATACAATCATCCTTTGTAGGGAAAGGAATATCCTTATTCCAACCTACGAACAAATGCGCAATCCGAATAGTGCCCCAGAAAAAGTAAAACAAGAATTAAAGGGTATTGGACTCTGGGATGTGACTCCTCGGAATCTGTTTCGCATCACCTGGAAGAATGAACCAGTTAAAACAGGTGGCGGTTTCGGAGCGGTGAATTATTTGGAAATTCCCAAGGAAATTACAGGTGTGAAAGCACGAATATTCGTTCTGCTGGGAAAATATTTTCCTACGGGAGCCCATAAGGTTGGAGCGACCTTTGGCCCATTAGTGCAACGATTGATTACTGGTGAATTTGATCCCACACGTCAAAAAGCTCTATGGCCATCCACTGGGAATTACTGTCGTGGTGGATCATTCAATTCTGCAATTCTTGGCTGTCCGTCTGTGTCAGTATTACCGGAGGAAATGAGCAAGGAAAGGTTTGAATGGTTGGAAAATATCGGTTCGGAAGTTCACAAAACGCCCGGTAGCGAAAGTAATGTGAAAGAAATCTATGACAAGACAAAAGCGCTGAAAGAAGAACGCGGAGATGACTTGGTTGTATTGAATCAGTTTGAAGAACTTGCCAATCCATTGTGGCATTATGCCATTACAGGATCAGCGATGGAAGAGGTCTTTGAACAGAATAATATGGGTGAATCACGATTCAGTGGATTATTTTTAACGCAAGGATCAGCAGGAACACTGGGTGCGGGAGATTATTTACGCGAAAAATTCCCTTCAATCAAAATTGCAGCTGGAGAAGCACTTCAATGTCCCACACTTTTATATAATGGATACGGATCACACCGGATAGAGGGCATAGGTGATAAGCACGTTCCCTGGATTCATAATATGAAGAATATGGATATGGTGATTGGGATTGATGATGAAATTTCAATCCGACTCATGCGACTATTTAATGAATCGATAGGAACTACATTTTTGAAGGAACAAGGTATTCCATCGGAGATTGTTGACAAACTTCACCTTTTGGGTATTTCCGGCATTGCAAATCTGGCTGGTGCCATCAAAATGGCTAAATATTATGAATTCAATGAAAATGATACTGTTTTTACGGTTGGTACGGATTCCATGGAAATGTATGGTTCCAGGTTAACCGAAGAACGAGAAAAGCATGGAGAATATTCGGTCCAAAATGCTGCTGTGGATTTTGAAGCACGGCTCATGGGACTAGATTCTGATGGCGTGATGGAGCTTTCTTATTATGATAAAAAGCGGATGCATAACCTTAAATATTTCACCTGGATTGAACAGCTTGGGAAAACGGTGGAAGAACTCGATGCCCAGTGGTATGATGACAATTATTGGACAAATGCATATAGCCAGGCGGATGCCTGGGATGAGAAAATCACTGATTTTAATGAAAAAACAGGTTTGCTGAAAAAATACGTATGACAAAATCTGCTCTGAATGGATTTCATTGCATTTCGTGCGGGGAATTTTCACCTGTAGAACCTTTTCATTATACATGTGAAAAGTGCGGTTCCAACCTGGATGCAGCCTACGATTACAATCAAATCAATAATAATTGGTCTCGTAAACAGTTGTTGAAAGATAACGAGCGATCTATCTGGCGCTATCTTCCACTATTGCCCGTTAATCATTCACCCCACAATACTTCAATTCAGGTAGGTGGAACTCCTTTGGTGAACCAGTCCGAGATTTCACATGAAATTGGCATTCAAAACCTGTGGCTAAAGGATGATACGAGAAATCCGTCAGGTTCATTGAAAGATCGCGCCACGGAAGTGGGAATTCAACATGCAAAGGAACTTGGTTTTAAGACAATTGTAGCCGCATCAACAGGAAATGCTGCTGCGTCATTGGCATGTTTGTCTGCTGTCCATCGCATGGATGCCGTCATCTTTACTCCATCTTCAGCGCCACCAGCAAAGTTGGTTCAAATTTTACAATACGGCGCAAAATTATTCCCAGTGGATGGGACGTACGATGATGCATTTGAATTATCGATGGAAGTTGTAAGCGATACTGGGTGGTATTCACGGAGTACTGGAATAAATCCAATTTTATCGGAAGGCAAAAAAACCGTCGCCTTGGAAATAGCCGAACAATTGAATTGGGATGTCCCAGATAATATATTTGTACCAGTGGGTGACGGATGCATCATTGGAGGCGTCTATAAAGGATTTTACGATTTGCTTCAGCTAGGTTGGATTGACCACATTCCTAAAATTATTGCAATTCAGGCTGAAGGTTCTTCGGCGATTGTGGATGCATTAGAAAGTGGCACAATTACTTCTGTAAAAGCTAATACAATTGCAGATAGCATTTCAGTTGACTTGCCCCGTGATGGACAGAAAGCGATCCGTGCTGTCAAGGAAAGTCAGGGCTTTGGTTTAAAAGTATCGGATGCAGAAATATTAGAAGCACAGAATCGCCTGGCAAAAACGACAGGCCTTTTTGCTGAACCTGCCGCAGCCGCAGCTTTTTCCGGTTTGATAAAAGCGGTAAATGAAAATAAAATCAGTTCAGACGAAACGGCAGTTGTTTTGATTACCGGTACTGGACTTAAAGATATAAAATCCGCGCAAAAAATGATTAAAGTGCCAACACCAATTTTACCGGATTTAGATTCCTTTAAAGAACGATTCCATGACTGATATTTTATATCCAATCTCTCTGATAGTAAATGGAAAAATGGTTCAGACTGAAGTTTCTGCTGAACTTCGATTATTAGATTTTCTCAGAAATGACTTGAATCTTACTGGAGCCAAGGAAGTGTGCGCTGAAGGGGAATGTGGTGCCTGCACAGTAGTTCTTGACGGTAAAACTGTGAATTCATGTCTTATTCTTGCAGTTGAAACAGATGAATCGGAATTAACGACCATTGAAGGATTATCAGATGGAAAAATACTTACCCAAATGCAACAAGCCTTTGTAGATCATCATTCCGTTCAATGTGGTTATTGTATCCCGGGTATGGTACTCTCCGGCGAACAAATAATCAACGACCATGAATCGCCAAGCAGAAAAACAATTCAGGAAGATTTATCAGGAAATATTTGCAGGTGTACCGGATACCAAAAAATAGTAGATGCCATAGAGAAAGTTGGACACGAAGACCACGAATGAGACGAATTGACACAAATATAAAACAGAAAATTTTAGATAAATTCTTGTGGGTTTGTTCCGTTGGATTAAAAAAATAAAATGAAGTATTTCAGAATGCAAGCGTA
>FLOH01000211.1_pt1 | contig 155770 bp, 143 predicted proteins | sample 756751 | NCBI WGS metagenome assembly FLOH01 (sample SAMEA4026879, study PRJEB14308) | marine metagenome | biome: coastal water; material: water | depth 74 m | reverse complement strand
CCAGGCTCGCGTAACGATCGGAAAGATCAAAGAAACCCATCTGGGCCATGACAACCAGCCTCCATCTCACACTGGGCCAATATCTACACCGCCGTCTGAACAGGTGCAATTTTTAGAGGTGCCCTTGAAGCGTATCTGAATTTTTCCTGCAGACGAGCCGGATTTTGAGCTAGATTTGCTGGAATGAGCTGGAGCTTCGCAAACTTTGAACTGGATCCGGAGAGATTCGAGCTGCGCAACATAGGTGCGCTGGTACGGTAATCCCCCCATTTCTAACGGGGTGCAGTGGTAGAATTCACGCGGCCATTTTCAGTTTCTGTGCGGGGGTAAGCCCGCCGTTGCCCATGTTCGGGCGATCGTTGTTGTAAGTCCATAGCCATTGCGTGGCGTGCTCTTGTGCCTCCTCGATGCTTTCGATGATGTATTGGTCGAGCCATTCGTGCCTGACGGTGCGGTTGTAGCGCTCGATATAGGCGTTCTGCTGCGGTTGGCCGGGTTGGATGTGCAGGATAGTAACCCCATGTTTCTCTGCCCATTTCATCAGCTTTTCACTGATGTATTCCGGGCCATTGTCAACCCGGATGGTGCCAGGCTTGCCGCGCCATTCGATGATCCTGTCCAAACTGCGGATGACGCGTTCAGCGGGCAGCGAAAAGTCGACCTCGATGCCCAACCCTTCGCGGTTGAAGTCGTCCAGCACGTTCAGCAACCGGAATGCCCGGCCATCTCCCAGCCGGTCGGCCATGAAGTCCATGGACCAGGTCATGTTGGGGGCCTCAGGCACCGCCAGCGCATCAGGTTTGTCCCTCTTCAACCGTTTCCGGGGCTTGATCCGCAAGTTCAGTTCCAGCTCGCAGTAGATGCGATAGACGCGTTTGTGGTTCCATGGGTGCCCCTTGACGTTGCGCAGGTGCAAAAAGCACAGCCCAAACCCCCAGGTCTTGCGGGCCTCGGTCAACCCGACCAGCAGATCGGCGATCTCTTCGTTCTCAGCCTTTAACTTCGGGCCATAGCGATAGCAGGTCTCGCTCACCCCGAATGCGCGGCATGCAAGAGCGATGCTGGCCCCACGTCGCGCCACTGCATTCTCGGCCATCTCGCGGCGTTGAGATGGCCCCGCTACTTTTTTCCAAGGGCTTCCTTCAGCAAATCCGCCTGCATGCTCAGGTCTGCATACATCCGCTTCAGCCGCCGGTTCTCGTCCTCCATCGCCTTCATTTGGCTGATCAGGGACGCGTCCATCCCGCCATACTTGGCCCGCCATTTGTAAAACGACGCATTGCTCATCCCATGCTCGCGGCACAGCTCTGCCACCGGCACTCCGCCTTCGGCCTGACGCAGGATCGCGATGATCTGCGCCTCAGTGTATCTGCTTGTCTTCATTCAGAATCCCCTCGTTCATCTTGCCGAGAAAATTCTACTTATGCAGCCCCCTACTTTGGGGGGGGATTACCGTACCGCTTGAGCCTCAGGTTTTTCAGCTGCTCACGCTGTTGGTTGGAAACCGCCATAGGTTGGTCACGAAGGAGGAAATCATTGAAAGCGTCTGGGGCGGGCGCTGCATTTCTGACAGTTCGCTCTCCAGCCGGATCAAATCGGCACGAAAGGCCGTTGGCGACGACGGAGCCACACAACACACGATCCGCACGATCCACGGAAAGGGCTTTCGATTTGTGGCCGATGCCAGCTTGCGCCAGAGCGCCGCCGTTGCAAGGCAGGAGCAGCCCGAGTTGGCGCATGCCCCCGACGCGGACAGGGGTACTCGGCCAGCAATTGTCGTCTTGCCATTCAGGTTCCTCGGAACGCCTGACGTTGCGCAAATTCTGACCGAAGCCATTCCACATGAGCTTATTCAAGCCCTCTGCAAACTGCGTTGGCTGATGGTCATTGCCCGCGGAACCGCTTTCAAGTTTCGGGCCGAAGGCGAGGATTTGGCCGATATCGCTTCCGCCTTGAAAGTTCGATACGTCCTGGTCGGATCCGTCGAAACCCTAGTGGGCAGGCTGGTGATTTCGGTCGAACTGTCTGACAGCCGGAGCGGCGAGGTGATTTGGGGGGACCGCTACAGCCTGTCTCGAGATGGTTTGCATGAGGTGCGCGCCGAGATCGCTGCCAGTGTCGTCGCGGCGCTCGAAATCTATATCCCGCTGAACGAAGCCCGCGACGCCCGCATTGGCACATCGGAAAACCTGGATGCTTGGGCGAATTACCACCTCGGGCTGCAGCAGATGTACCGCTTCTGCCAAGAGGGGAACGAAAGGGCGACGGGCCTGTTTCAAAGGGCGGTCATGCAGGATCCGGGGTTCGCGCGGGCGCATGCCGGGTTGTCGTTCACAAGCTTTCAGGACGCCTTTGTGAACTACAGTGGCGACCCAGCCGCTGCGGCGGCGGCGGCGGCGCGGTTTGCCGAACGCAGCATCGAATTGGATCCGCTGGATCCTTTCTCGAACTTGGTGATGGGACGATCTTTCTGGCTCAGAGGCGAGTTGGAATTGGGGCAGGATTGGCTCGACCGGTCGATTGCCATCAGTCCGAATTATGCCCATGGCCATTACTCGCACGCATTCGCCGATATGCTTTCCAGCCGGGAGCGCGACGCGCGTGCCTACGTTGATACCGCGTGTCAACTGAGCCCGCTGGACCCCATGGTTTATGCAATGCACAGCACCCGTGCGATGTCCTTCATTGTCGAAGGCGACTATGAAAGCGCCGCAAAATGGGCGGAGGCAGGCGCCCGATCCCCAAATTCGCATTTTTTGATTGGCATGATCGCGGTACTTGCCCATTACCTGAACAGCGACCCCGAGAAAGCTCTGTTCTGGAAGAGAAATGTTGCACGCCGCCGCCCGGATGCAAATCAAGAGCACTTCTTCAAGTCATTTCCGTTTACCGATCCTGAAGTGCGCCACCGAATAGCAAGCGCCCTCACGCTTTCAGGATATTGAGAGAGAGCGCCCGATCTCTGATCGATTTTTCTGGTTCCTACTTTGATTGAAAAATAAACCGCGGCAAATTCGGAGTGACATCATGATACTGTTGATTTCCACCCGGAAGTGACCCGGGTAGGGGTGTAATTTTCACTGAGAACTGACCCATGTGACACCTTCCCCTTGGCTGCTGGCAGCGGGGGATTACGGAGTGATCGACATGGCGTTTTTGAGTATTATTCGGCGGTGGGCACTGCGCGAGCATCTGTCCATTCGAGAGATCGCACGGCGGACGAAGTTGTCGCGCAACACAATTCGCAGCTATCTGAGGTCGGGCGCGGTTGAGCCGAAGTTCAGCATTCCCGAGCGGCCCAGCAAACTTGATCCCTATGCGACGAAGCTGGCGGTCTGGCTGAAGACCGAGGCCGGGAAGTCGCGCAAGCAGCGGCGGACGGCGAAGCAGTTGCATGAGGATTTGGTCAAGTTGGGTTACACCGGCTCCTACGGCCGGGTTGCCGCTTTCGCACGTATGAGCCGGGCCAGAAATTGATCCGGTGGATCAATTTCCCGGCGATTGGGAAGGCCGAACGCCAGCGTGAGCAGCAGACGACCGGGCGCGGAACCTTTGTGCCGCTGGTCTTTCAGCCCGGCGAGGCCTTCCAGTTCGACTGGAGCGAGGACTTCGCGGTGCTGGGCGGCGAACGGACCAAGCTACAGGTGGCGCATATCAAGCTGTCGCACAGCCGGGCTTTCCTGCTGCGGGCCTATCCGCTGCAAACCCACGAGATGCTGTTTGACGCCCATGTTCATGCGTTCCGGGTGTTCGGCGGTGTTCCTGCGCGCGGTATCTATGACAATATGCGCACTGCAGTTGATCGTGTCGGCCGGGGTAAGGAGCGGCAGGTCAATGCCCGGTTTTTAGCGATGGCCAGCCATTATGTCTTCGAGCCCGCGTTCTGCAGTCCTGCTGCGGGTTGGGAGAAAGGTCAGGTTGAGAAGAACGTTCAGGATTCACGGCACCGGCTTTGGCAGCCAATGCCGGACTTTCCCGACCTTGCCGCGCTGAATGCCTGGCTGGAACAGCGCTGCATGGAACTATGGCACGAGATCCCGCACGGCGTGCTGGCCGGCAGCGTCGCAGATGTTTGGGCCGAAGAACAGGCAGTCCTGATGCAGTTACCGCCTGCATTTGATGGCTTTGTCGAGCACAGCAAGCGCGTCTCGCCCACCTGCCTGATCAACTTCGAGCGCAATCGCTACAGCGTTCCGGCGTCATTTGCCAACCGGCCGGTGAGCCTGCGGGTCTATCCCGGTCGACTGGTCGTGGCGGCCGAGGGCAATATTCTGTGCGAACATGTTCGGGTGATCCAGCGCAGCCACAAGCTGCCGCCGCAGACAATCTATGATTGGCGGCACTACCTTGCCGTCATCCAGCGCAAACCCGGAGCATTGCGCAACGGCGCACCATTCCTCGAATTACCGATCCCATTCAGACAGTTGCAGGACCAGATGCTCCACCGCCCCGGTGGCGACCGCGAAATGGTCGACATCCTGGCACTCGTCCTGCATCACGATGAGCAGGCCGTGCTGGCTGCGGTGGAAATGGCCTTGGCAGCAGGCGTGCCGACCAAGACCCATGTGCTGAACCTTCTGCACAGACTGGTCGATGGCAAGACAATCGATGGGCCGCCGCTTGATACCCCGCAGGCGCTGCTCCTGCACCATGAACCCAAGGCCAATGTCGAACGCTATGATGGCCTGCGCGCCCAGATCGTCGGGGGCCGCCATGCGTCATGATCCTGCCAGTGCCGCCATTGTCATCATGCTGCGCAGTCTGAAGATGTATGGCATGGCGCAGGCCATTATCGACCTGATCGAGCAGGGCGCGCCGGCCTTCGAGGCGGCCGTGCCGATCCTGTCCCAGCTACTCAAGGCCGAATTGGCCGAGCGGGAGGTCCGCTCCATCGCCTATCACATGAAGTCCGCACGCTTCCCGGCTTACAAGGATCTCTCTGGCTTCGACTTCGCCACCAGCGAGATCAACGAGGCCACTGTCCGGCAGTTGCACCGCTGCGAGTTCATGGACGGGGCACAAAACGTCGTCCTGATCGGTGGCCCTGGCACCGGCAAAACCCACGTCGCTACGGCCATTGGCATCCAAGCCATCGAACATCATCGGCAAAAGGTGCGCTTCTTCTCGACCATCGAGTTGGTCAACGCCCTCGAGCAGGAGAAGGCCAAGGGCAAGGCCGGACAGATCGCTGAAGGTCTCACCCGGCTCGACCTCGTGATCTTGGACGAACTGGGCTATCTACCGTTCAGCGCCTCGGGCGGCGCCTTGCTCTTCCATCTGCTGAGCAAGCTTTACGAACGCACCAGCGTCGTCATCACCACCAATCTCAGCTTCAGCGAATGGGCCAGCGTCTTCGGTGATGCCAAGATGACCACCGCCTTGCTCGACCGCCTTACCCACCGCTGCCACATCCTGGAAACCGGGAACGACAGCTTCAGGTTCAAAGCAAGTTCAGCGGTCGCCAGAAAAAAGAAGGAGGCCACACATGCCTTGACCCCAGCATAACCCGCAGAACATAACCTTCAGGCGGGTCAATTCTCAGTGAAAAACCCGGGTCACTTCCGGGTGGAAATCAACATTGTAGGCAAGGTTCTTCATCCCGATCTTGGCCTTGGCCCGCGCCAGGCCGATGGTTCGCACGATGCTGCCGCCCATGTCGTTGGCCTGCGCGCCGAAGATATGTTCGACCCGGACCCGCACGGTGGATTTGGTCCGGTTGCTCTTCTGGGCCTGTTCGGTCAGCGGCTTGCCCCGCTTGCCCTTGCGGTGAATGTGGCTGGTCAGCTTCCTGGCTTTCAGCCCGGTCTCGATCTCCGCCGACCTATAGGCGGCGTCGGCCCAGACGCCAGAGCCGGTGTTGCCGCGCGTCAGCAATTGATCCACCGCCTGGCTGTCATGCACCGCGGCATCGGTGACGTGATAGCGCCGGATCAGCTTGTGCGTGCGATCCACGTTGACGTGGTTCTTGTAGCCGTAATGGGTTTTCCCGTGCTTCTTGGTCCAGCGCGCGTCAACATCTTTCTGGCACCGCTTGGCGGGCTTGTCTGCCCAACCCTCGGGTGTCTCTCCCGCCTTGATCGCCGTGTTTTCCTCGCGGTTGTTGTGGTTGCGCGGCACCGGCACGATGGACGCGTCAAGTATCTGCCCGCCCCGCGCGATATAGCCCTGCCGCGCCAGGTGCCCGTCGAAGAGCCCGAACAGTTCCTCCACCTTGCCTGCCTGCACCAGTGCCTCGCGATAAAGCCAGACCGTCTTGGCATCGGGCACCCGATCCCCAAGGCCCAGCCCAAGAAACCGCATGAAGGAAAGCCGGTCGCGAACCTGATACTCGATTTGGTCATCCGACAGGTTGTAGAGCGCGCTCAGAACCAGGGCTTTGAACATCAGAACTGCGTCCATCGGTTTGCGCCCGGCGCGGGATTTGCGGTCCTCATCGGGCTTGCGCCAGACCCGCTCCAGCAACGGACGGAACTCTTCCCATGGCACCACGGCATTGATCTCGACCAGAGGGTCCTTCTTCGCATCCAGGCTCGCGTAACGATCGGAAAGATCAAAGAAACCCATCTGGGCCATGACAACCAGCCTCCATCTCACACTGGGCCAATATCTACACCGCCGTCTGAACAGGTGCAATTTTTAGAGGTGCCCTTGAAGCGTATCTGAATTTTTCCTGCAGACGAGCCGGATTTTGAGCTAGATTTGCTGGAATGAGCTGGAGCTTCGCAAACTTTGAACTGGATCCGGAGAGATTCGAGCTGCGCAACATAGGTGCGCTGGTACGGTAATCCCCCCATTTCTAACGGGGTGCAGTGGTAGAATTCACGCGGCCATTTTCAGTTTCTGTGCGGGGGTAAGCCCGCCGTTGCCCATGTTCGGGCGATCGTTGTTGTAAGTCCATAGCCATTGCGTGGCGTGCTCTTGTGCCTCCTCGATGCTTTCGATGATGTATTGGTCGAGCCATTCGTGCCTGACGGTGCGGTTGTAGCGCTCGATATAGGCGTTCTGCTGCGGTTGGCCGGGTTGGATGTGCAGGATAGTAACCCCATGTTTCTCTGCCCATTTCATCAGCTTTTCACTGATGTATTCCGGGCCATTGTCAACCCGGATGGTGCCAGGCTTGCCGCGCCATTCGATGATCCTGTCCAAACTGCGGATGACGCGTTCAGCGGGCAGCGAAAAGTCGACCTCGATGCCCAACCCTTCGCGGTTGAAGTCGTCCAGCACGTTCAGCAACCGGAATGCCCGGCCATCTCCCAGCCGGTCGGCCATGAAGTCCATGGACCAGGTCATGTTGGGGGCCTCAGGCACCGCCAGCGCATCAGGTTTGTCCCTCTTCAACCGTTTCCGGGGCTTGATCCGCAAGTTCAGTTCCAGCTCGCAGTAGATGCGATAGACGCGTTTGTGGTTCCATGGGTGCCCCTTGACGTTGCGCAGGTGCAAAAAGCACAGCCCAAACCCCCAGGTCTTGCGGGCCTCGGTCAACCCGACCAGCAGATCGGCGATCTCTTCGTTCTCAGCCTTTAACTTCGGGCCATAGCGATAGCAGGTCTCGCTCACCCCGAATGCGCGGCATGCAAGAGCGATGCTGGCCCCACGTCGCGCCACTGCATTCTCGGCCATCTCGCGGCGTTGAGATGGCCCCGCTACTTTTTTCCAAGGGCTTCCTTCAGCAAATCCGCCTGCATGCTCAGGTCTGCATACATCCGCTTCAGCCGCCGGTTCTCGTCCTCCATCGCCTTCATCTGGCTGATCAGCGACGCGTCCATGCCGCCATACTTCGCCCGCCATTTGTAAAACGACGCATTGCTCATCCCATGCTCGCGGCACAGCTCTGCCACCGGCACACCGCTCTCGGCCTGCCGCAGGACCGCGATGATCTGAGCTTCAGTATATCTGCTTGTCTTCATTCGGAATCTCCTCGTTCATCTTGCCGAGAAAATTCTACTTCCGCAGCCCCTTACTTTCGGGGGGGATTACCAAACGGTTATGGCCGATGAAATACGTCTCAGACAAATGTTGATAAACCTTGTCGGGAACGCGCTAAAATTTACAGCTATCGGCAGCGTCACGATCTCTACCAGGCAGGAAGGACCGTTTGTCGAATTCCTGGTTTCGGATACAGGCTGTGGCATTCCAGAAATGGAGCAGAACAACGTGTTCGAACGGTTCACCCAGATTGACACCTCTTTGACCCGCAAGGCTGGGGGGACGGGGCTAGGACTGGCAATCACCAAGCGATTGGTGGAACTCCATGGGTGAGAACGGCGGTGCAAAAGTCGGCCACGGTAGCGGCGGGATAGTCCTGCTGCGGGCGGCGTAAAAACCGGCCACTTTGCTCTTCATGCATCTGTATGGAGGGCTTGGAGATCTACACCGTGGAACTTTACCTGAAGGTTCGTCTGGCCTGTGCCGACGGTATGAGCAAGCGCGCTGCGGCGCGCCATTTCAACATTTCGCGCGACACTGTCGACAAGGCCATGGCATTTTCGATCCCCCCCGGCTACCGGCGGACGGCTCCTGTCAAGCGGCCGAAGCTGGATGGGTTCACCGAGATCATCGACAGCTGGCTCGACGGCGACAAGGATGTCCATCGCAAGCAGCACCATACCGCCAAGCGTGTATTCGACCGTTTACGGGTAGAGTATGGTTTCACCGGCGGCTACACGATCATCAAGGACTACGTTCGGGAGCGCGAACGGCGGGGCCGGGAGATGTTCGTTCCGCTGGCCCACCCACCAGGACATGCACAGGCGGATTTTGGCGAAGCCATCGCGGTAATCGGTGGTGTCGAGCAGAAGGCCTACTTCTTCGTCATGGACCTGCCGCACAGCGATGGTTGTTTCGTGCGGGCCTATCCTGCGGCGGCGGCGGAGGCCTGGATGGATGGCCATGTCCATGCCTTCGCCTTTTTCGGCGGGGTGCCGCAGTCGGTGCTTTATGACAATGATCGCTGCCTGGTCTCGAAGATCTTGCCGGACGGCACGCGCAAGCGCGCCACGCTGTTCAGCGCCCTGCAGTCACATTACCTATTCCGGGACCGCTATGGGCGACCGGGCAAAGGCAACGACAAAGGCAGCGTCGAGGGGATTGTTGGTTACGCACGCCGGAACTTCATGGTGCCGATCCCCCGCTGTGCCAGTTGGGAGGCGTTCAACGCTGACCTCGAAGCCCAGTGCCACAAGCGCCAGAACGACACCCTGCGCGGCCACAAGGAAACGATCGGCGAACGGCTGCAGCGCGACCTGGCTGCGCTGCAGCCTCTGCCCGGCGCACCATTCGAGGCCTGTGCCCAAGCCAACGGCAAGGTCAGTTCACAGTCGCTCGTGCGCTACGATACCAACGATTACTCGGTCCCGGTTGCCTATGGCCATCAGGATGTCTGGATCCGCGGCTATGTCGATCAGGTCGTGATCGGCTGTCGCGGAGAGGTGATTGCGAAGCACCCACGATGTTACGAACGCGAGGACGCCGTCTTCGATCCGATCCATTACCTTCCCCTGATTGAACGCAAGATCAATGCCTTGGATCAGGCAGCCCCCTTGGCCGAATGGAACCTGCCCGAAGAGTTCCAAACCCTGCGCCGCCTCATGGAGGCGCGCATGTTGAAGATGGGACGGCGCGAATATGTCCAGGTTCTGCGCCTGCTCGAGACCTTTGGCCTCAATGACCTGCACGGAGCGATCAAGGATGCCCTGCGTTTGCGTGCGGTGGGCTTCGATGTGGTCAAGCACTTGCTGCTCTGTCGCATTGAGCGCCGACCGCCGAAGCTCGACTTGGCAAGCTATCCCTATCTTCCGCGCGCGAACGTGGAGGCGACCTCGGCCGCCAGCTACATGGCCCTGATGACGGAGGCGGCGGAATGACAGAGGCCCCGAAGATTCTGCTTGCCCATCATCTCAAGACGCTGAAGCTGCCGACCTTCCTGCGGGAATATGAGAAGCTGGCCCGCCAATGTGCCGCCGAGGGGCTGGATCACGTCCAGTTCCTCGCCCGCCTGATCGAGCTGGAACTGATCGACCGTGAACGGCGGATGGTCGAGCGCCGCATCAAGGCCGCGAAGTTCCCGGCCGTCAAAAGCCTCGACAGCTTCGACTTCAAGGCGATCCCCAAGCTCAACAAGATGCAGGTGCTGGAACTCGCCCGCTGCGAATGGATCGAGCGGCGTGAGAACGTCATCGCCCTGGGGCCCAGTGGCACCGGCAAGACCCATGTCGCCCTCGGGCTTGGGCTGGCGGCCTGCCAGAAGGGCATGTCGGTCAGCTTCACCACCGCCGCCGCGCTGGTCAACGAGCTGATGGAGGCCCGCGATGAACGCCGCCTGCTCCGCGTCCAGAAACAGATGGCCGCAGTCAAGCTGCTCATCATCGATGAGTTGGGCTTCGTGCCCCTCTCCAAAACCGGCGCCGAGCTGCTGTTCGAGCTGATCTCGCAGCGCTACGAGCGTGGCGCCACGCTGATCACCAGCAACCTGCCATTCGATGAATGGACCGAAACCTTCGGCACCGAGCGCCTGACTGGCGCATTGCTCGATCGGTTGACCCACCACGTCAACATTCTCGAGATGAACGGCGAAAGCTACCGCCTGGCGCAAAGCCGCGCCCGCAAGTCCACCGAAACCGCCTGAGCCGACCCGCGCTGTCTTGGCCCCAACGGGCCAAGGCGGCCAGTCAACCGCCAGCTATCTGGGGAGCGCGGCTGACTGGCCGCCGCCTCGTGGCGCGCGTCATGCCCAAATCCAAAGTGGCCTGGTTTTGCGCCGCCCTGTGGCAGGATTTTACTCCGCCGTTGACACATGCATCACACACCGGTGCCAGATCGGCACAAAGTTCCCAAATGCCCGCCCCAACAACCTCCATCTCTCAGAGATGAGCGCACCGCCCTCGCAGACGCGAAGGGCGGAGAGCAGACATTCGCTGCGATTCGCATCAAGGTTCGGGATGCCGTCTTTGTCGATGTTATTTTCACTCGGCAAGATTTGTTTCCCATGAATTTTGGGAAAGATCGTGCGGAAAATAATCGATTTGCGTCGATCGAGGCCGACGCATTGATCAGTGTTTTCTACCCTGCCCCCAGCAGGACCGCCACCTGATAGGTGACGAACGATCCAACATAGGCCAGAGCCAGCATGTATCCGAAGGTCACCCACATCCATTTCCAACCGCCCGTCTCGCGCCGGATCACGGCAAGAGTCGAGGCGCATTGGGGTGCGAAAATGTACCAGACAAGCAGGGAAAGGGCAGTGGCAAGGCTCCAACTGTGCGCAAGGATTGGCCCGATGACCTGCGCGTCGCTGCCGCCCTGGATCGCGTAGACGGTTCCAAGTGCCGCCACCGCCACCTCGCGCGCCGCCATGCCGGGAACCAGCGCCACGCTGATCTGCCAGTTGAACCCGATCGGCGCCAGCACCGGCGCGACAAACTGCCCGATCATCGCGGCAAAGCTGTAATAGATGCTGGGCTCGGTCGCGCCTGTCGGCGGACGCGGGAAACTCGCCAATATCCAGATCAGCACCATCATCGAAAATATCGTGGTCCCGGCACGCTTCAGGAAAATTCGCGCCCGGCTCATGAGCCCGATGAGCACGCTGCGCGCGCGGGGCACCTTGTAATCCGGCAGGTCCAGCATGAAAGGTGGCGAGGGCTGTCTGCGCCAGAACAGGAATTTTGCCACGAACGACACAGCCAGTGCCGAGGCGATGCCCGCCGAGTAAAGCCCGAACATCACGAGCCCCTGCAGGTTGAACAGCCCCCAGACCTGCCGCGCAGGAATGAACGCCGAGATGATCAGCGTGTAGACCGGGATGCGCGCCGAACAGGTCATCAGCGGTGCAACAAGGATCGTCGTCAGCCGATCGCGCCGGCTATCGATCACCCGCGCCGCCATGATGCCCGGAATGGCGCAGGCGAAACTTGACAGCAGCGGGATAAAGGCCCGCCCGTGCAGCCCGGCGCCGCCCATGATGCGATCCATCAGGAAGGCCGCGCGCGCCATGTAACCCAGATCTTCCAGCAGCAGGATGAACAGGAACAGGATCAGGATTTGCGGCAGGAACACGATCACGCTGCCGACGCCTGAAATGATTCCGTCCTGAATGAAACTTTCCAAAAGGCCCGGCGGCAGCAGTTGATGGCTCAGCGCGCCCAGCCAAGCGAAGCCCGCCGAAAGGAGGCTCATCGCCGGTTGCGCCCAGCTGAAGACCGCCTGAAACATGACGAACAGCAGCGTCAGCAGGATCAGCAGGCCCGCGACCGGATGCAGCAGCACCGCGTCAATCCGGTTGGTCAGCGTGTCCGGTTTCGTGGGTTCTCGCACCGCCGCGGCAATCAGGACGTCCGCTTCGCGGTGACCTTGGCGCAGGTCCGCCGCACTGGGCGGGGCCCAACGGTTTTCTTGTGCTGGCGCGATGCCGGCGGCGATGATGTCGTCCAGCGTCTTCCAGAGTTCGTCGAGGCCGCCCCGCCGTACCGCCGTGGCGGTGACGACTGGAATTTGCAGCATCGACGAAAGGGCCGCAACGTCGATATCGATGCCGCGATGGCGTGCGATGTCGATCATGTTCAGCACGAGCAGCAGCGGTCGTCCGACCTTGCGCAATTCCATCACCAGACGAAGCCCAGACCGCACCGAGGTTGCGTCGACGACCACGATCAGCAGATCGGGGGCGGGTTCGCCCGCACGCTTGCCCAGCACGAGATCGCGCGTCACCTCTTCATCCGGGCTGCGCGCGCGCAGGGAATAGGTGCCCGGCAGATCGACGATGTCCAGCAGCGTGCCGGCGGGCGTGCGTGCCACCCCCGATTTCCGTTCGACCGTAACGCCCGAGTAATTTCCCACCTTCTGACGGCTGCCGGTCAGGGCGTTAAACAGCGCCGTCTTGCCGCAGTTGGGCGCACCCACGATGGCAAAACGAAGGTCTTTGGTCGGCTGCATGTCTTCCAAGGTCCGGGGTCTCCTGGGCAGTATGATTCGCGATCAGACGATCAGGATCGCCATCGCCTCGCGACGACGCAGCGCAACGGTGGCGCCATTCACGCGCACCGCGATCGGGTCGCGCCCGAACAGACCCTCATGCAGAATTTGAACCTGGGCGCCTTCGACAAATCCAAGCTCGATCAGCCGCCGCTCGATTTCCAGGGCGGGCAGGCTCGAGCTGTGGTCGCAGACCTCAATGCTGTGGATGCAGCCGGTGAACCCCTTGGCGGCCATACCCAGCGGAAGGTGCGCCGACGGAGCCTGCTGTTTTTGAATGCCCATTTCATCTCAACTCCAAGTCCGTGTTCTACGCCCTTCGCGGCACGCTGTCCTTTGGAACGAACGGGCAGTCCCGTGATCGGTTGACCTGCACGGGACGATAGATGTGCCCGCGCCGGTTTATGTTGGATGCCACCGCAATCCCAAAGATGCCAGACACTAATACTATTCCGACTTTATTAGTCAAGTTTATAGATCACTTCAGGCATCAAGATCGTCCTGCCGCGAGGAACCGCCGATCATCTTGCCCCGGACAGCTTCATCGACGGGCTGCCGCCGGGGAATGACCGGAACGGGTCGATTGTGTTGGAAAAGTCGAACCGCTGACAGCCGCGGCGCAAAACTGCGAACTTCATCCTTCCGAGGGGCCGCTCGCCTCGATTCAATCGATAACGTCCGGCATCGACGTAGAACAGTGTTCTGCGATTTGCGCCCCTCAGCGGGCTTGCCGAGTTGTTCAACACAATCGGTCAGGACCGGCCACTCGCTGCGGACGCGATGAAGATCCGGTATGGGCCGTCCTTACCATCGCTGATGGTCGTCCTCCCAATAGCCTTCAAGCGGGTCCGCCACCGTGCGCCCATGCGCGATCTTGCGGTTGGAAGGCAGCGTCGGATCGGCATCGAAACGACGGGCACTGCGCTCACTGAACCTCGCGCGGGCGGTGGCCGTGCGCTGGCTATGGGGTTGTGTCGCGAAGGTGGTGGAAATTTGAAGGTGGCGTAATCTCCGGGTGAAGCAAACCCACCCAACCGGCGGCTGCAACCGCCAAGGAGATCACGCCATGACGAAGAATACAGACACCAGCATGCTTGCGCTACTGGCCAATGAAGTGGGCTATGATCCGATCGAGGATCGGCTGCGGCAGAATATCCGTGCGACCATCGAGGCGCTGTTCGAGGAGGAGCTTGCCGCCTTCATCGGTCGCTGTCGCTATGGTCGGGGCGGCACCACGAAGAAGGGTTACCGCAACGGACACCGCGAGCGCCAGCTCGTGGGCACGTTTGGCACCGAAACGGTCAGCGTGCCGCGCGCCCGGATCGAGAACGAAGAGGGCAAGATCACCGAATGGCGCTCCAAGGCGCTGCCGCGCTATCAGCGGCTGACGAAGAAGGCAGAAGCCCTGATCGCCTCGGTCTATCTGGCCGGAACGAACACGCGGCGGGTCAAACGCGCGCTCTATGGCCTGTTTCAGGGGGCGGTCGGCAAGGACGTGGTCAGCCGGGCCTGGCGCAAGGTGAAGGTGGACTGGGACGCGTGGTGCGCCCGCAATCTGGCCGACGAAGATATCGTCCGTCTCATTCTGGACGGCACCGTCATCAAGACCCGACTCGACCGCAAGGCCACGAACATCTCGGTGCTGGCGGCCATCGGTGTGCGCCGGGATGGCCAGAAGGTTCTGTTATCCATCATGAATATGGGTGGAGAGAGCAAGGCCGCCTGGGGCCAGTTCCTCGCCGATCTCGATGCGCGCGGGCTGAAGCGGCCCGAGTTCGTCATCATCGACGGCGCCCCTGGTCTTGAGGCCGCACTTGTCGCGCTCTGGGGCGAGGACTTGGCCGTCCAGCGCTGCACGGTCCACAAGCATCGCAACCTTCTCGGCCATGCCCCGAAGACGATGCACGACGAGCTGACCGAGGACTACCGCGACATGATCTACGCCGACACTGCGGTCGAGGTCGAGAAACGCCGCAAGGCATTCCTGCGCAAATGGCGGCTGAAATGCAAGGCCGTCGCCGACAGCCTCGAGGAGGCAGGCGACCGGCTGTTCACCTTCACGCGGCTCGACCCGTCACAATGGAAATCGGCGCGGACAACGAACGCGATCGAGCGGCTGAACGAGGAATTCCGCCGCCGCGTCAAGACCCAGACCGTGCTGCCCTGCGCCGAAACCGTGCCGATGCTGCTCTGGGCCCTGATGGCCTCCGGCCAGATCCAGATGCGCAAGGTCGATGGCTGGGAAACCCTAGATCAGCCCATCGAACCGATCACCCTTGACCTCGTCGCCTGATCAGGTCCAAATCCCAATGCTCGGAGATCGCCGCCAGAGAATTTCCACCACATTCGAGACACGACCCCAGCTACCACGCTGGATTCACAAGGTGAATCCCTCACGCGATTTGTGCAACAGAGCCGTCTCATTGAGTAAAGGTATCTATTTTTATGAAAAACGGCGGTATGCTGAGGTCTCGCTTCTTGATTTAGGGCAAAGGCTCCAGTAAACTTCTCAACTAATATTCTCTCAAGGAACCTTCACCAAAGAGATCGGGTAAAGCATGTCAGTTTTTACAGCACTCTGGCGGGTAGCTATCGTTATCTTTGTTGGCGAGGCCGTAATCATGCTGGCGTTCGCCACTTCTCCAGCCAATGTGCAATTATTCTTCGAACAATACCCGTTGTTAATTATTGTGCTCGACCCAATTACCCTGACGTCCATATCCAGTCCGATAATCTACTTTTTGGTCATTCGTCCGTTTGTATCAGCGCGGGATAAAGATAAATCTCTGCTGGTGGTCCATTTGACCGAGGAGGTCGCCGAGCGCAAGCACGCTGAGGCGTCACTGAGGGACCGAGGGCAACGGATAAGTGCTATTCTCGACAATGTTGTGGATGGCATCATTACGATTGATGGCCAGGGCATCATCGATACCTTCAATCCGTCCGCAGAAAGTATTTTCGGTTATCGAGCAGATGAAGTTGTCGGGACTAATGTGAAGGTGCTCATGCCGGAGCCCTTTCACGGTGAGCACGATACCCATTTGAAAAACTATTTAGGGACAGGAGAAGCCAAAATCATAGGTATTGGCCGCGAGATTGTTGGCCGTCGTAAAGATGGTTCGACCTTTCCTGCTAATCTAGCTGTCCGTGAAATGTTAATTGACGGGACACGGATGTTCACGGGCAATATCCGCGATATTTCTGAAGCAAAAGCTGCAGAAGATAAAATCACTAAACTTGCTTTTTATGACGATCTGACCGGCCTGCCCAACCGCAATATGTTTTACGACAAGCTGGAAGATGAAATGAAGAGGTCGGATCGCTCCGGTTTACCGGTAGTGCTTATGCTGCTGGATCTTGATCACTTTAAAGAGATGAATGACACCTTAGGGCACGCTCAAGGTGATCTGTTGCTGGTTGAGGCCGCCCGGCGAATTACGGCGTGTGTGCGCAAAACGGATACCGTTGCCCGTCTGGGGGGGGATGAATTTACGATTATCTTGTCCGATATGAAAGATGTTACAAAAGCCTCTCACATTGCCGAGAATATTATTAAGAGCCTTGCTGCTCCCTTTTATTTATCGGAGAAAATAAATTTTATATCTGGCAGTTTAGGCGTTGCCCTCTATCCCAACGATGCACAGAATGCTGATAACCTGATTGTGAACGCTGATCAGGCGATGTACATGGTCAAAGAAGCAGGACGTAACGGTTTCGGTTACTTCACTGCGGCATTGCAGGACGCTGCCCATGCTCGACAGAGTCTGATCCGTGATTTGGGCGATGCTCTGCCTGGCAAGCAGCTTGCGGTTCATTACCAGCCCATCGTGGAACTGGCGACAGGCAAGATTTACAAAGCCGAGGCACTGTTACGCTGGCAGCACCCTGAACGTGGCCTAGTCAGCCCCGCGGAGTTCATACCCCTGGCGGAAGAGACCGGGCTCATTCATGAAATTGGCGACTGGGTCTTTTACCAGGCAATACGTGAGCTTGCGCAATGGAGAGAGCTGTTAGTGCCTGAGTTTCAAATCAGTGTGAATGTATCACCCATACAGTTCCGGGAGAGACAGGGAAGTGATCGCGTCAGTTTTAAGGGTTTTAAGAAGGACTGGCTAAATGCGTTGAACGGACTGGGCCTTCCTGGAGAAAGTGTCGTCTTTGAAATTACCGAAGGTGTGTTGGTTGATGAGAGGGCATCCGTCACAGATAAATTGCTCGCAATGCGTGATGCAGGTATTCAGGTGGCACTTGATGATTTTGGCACGGGCTATTCATCGTTGTCCTACCTGAAGAAACTCGACATCGATTACCTCAAGATTGATCAGTCTTTTGTGCAAAACCTGGAAAATGACATTAACGATCAGGCCTTGTGCGAGGCGATTATCGTCATGGCGCACAAGCTGGGCCTGAAAGTGATTGCAGAAGGCGTCGAAACGGAACTGCAGCGCGATATCCTCGTAGGTTTTGGTTGCGACTATGCGCAGGGTTGGTTGTATTCGAAGGCGTTACCAGCAGACGAATTTGAGGTGCTGCTGAAGGAACAGGGTAAGGTTGCGCAATAGTGGCCTGATGGGCATTGAGCAGCTACTGTTAGGGGGATGCTGTCAGACGAATGCGAACTCGCCTCAGTCTTCCAGCCGGGTTTAATTCAGGCCATGCCCAACTGGCACCACTCGGCAAAAGCCGCGGTTAGTCCCACCTTGTAATTGGTGCGTGAATAGAGATGTGGAGCTCCGATCTACGAGGACCGCTTTTGGGACCACTTCTGAGTTTTGCGCCGACGCTAACCTCCTACAAAGCAACAATAATCGCGGAAGTTCGACGTCCTCTCCTGGGCACCAGCAAACCCCCGATAAGTTGAAGAATACCAAGTAAAACTGGGCGTTTGGCGTTTTGTGGGACCAGTTTCGGGACCGCTTTCGGGACCATTTCGTCATTTTCCACCAGTGGCTTGTCACTCCTGGAAGGTCGATTGGGGTTGCACCGAGTGATCCTGCGGCTGAGATTACTCAGCATGGACCAGACAATGCCCCTCAAGCTACCCCGCTATGTGTTCCGCCGAGCCAACGGCTCGTTCCGGTATAAGCGCAATGTGCCCAAAGACCTGCGCACGGTGATTCCCAAGGCCACTGTGTACCGTCAGTTGGGGAACACCTACCAGGATGCACTGCGTGCTTTGCCCAAGGTCCATGCCGAGATTGAGGCCTTGTTTGATCTGGAACGGCGCACCACAGATGAGCAGAGGGCAACGTCCTTGGTCCGGGAACGGCTGGGCGAGCGGCATCAGTCCATGTTCATTGAAGGCGCCGTCGATCCTGAGTGGCCTGAGTACGACGACTTCCAGGACCTTGCTGAGGATGTTGAGCACGCTGTGCACAAGGGGGTCACCCGGCAGCTCAGAGCAGCCACCTCAGAGGCCGCCCCAATGTCGCTCTCTCGGGTCCTCGAGGAGTACTTGGCATACAAGACAGAAGAGACTGACAACGGGTTGCGCACCCGCATTGACCGTATCCGCAGAGAGTGTCCGATCTTCTGTGTATGAGTAATTTGGCCCATGCTTCCAAACTGAAGGAGCATGATGACAATGACGATATCCAAGGAAGTATTAGACGAGCTGCTGAGCGGCGTTGAGAACGCGGACGATCTGCTGGGCAACCAGGGCCTGATGAAGGAACTGAAGGTTCGCTTGATGGAACGGATGCTGGGTGCTGAGCTGACCGAGCATCTGGGTTATGAGCCGGAGACCCAACCAGCAGATTATCAAAGCAATCGGCGCAATGGCACGACGCGCAAAACGCTGAAGGGCAATGATGGGGCGCTGCCAATTGATGTGCCTCGTGACCGTGACGGCAGTTTTGAGCCTGAGTTGATCAAGAAGGGTCAGACCCGGATTGATGGCATGGATGACAAGATCATTGGGCTCTACGCCGCTGGCCTTTCCACCCGTGACATCCGCGCTCATCTTGAGGAGGTTTATGGCCTGAAGGTTTCTGCCGATCTGGTGAGCCGCGTGACCGACGCCGTTCTGGAGGAGGTATCTGACTGGCAAAACCGCGCCCTGGAGCCAATGTATCCGATTGTTTTCCTCGACGCCCTACGCGTCAAAATCCGTGACGCGGAAAGCCGTCAGGTCAAGAACAAGGCCGTTTACGTGGCTCTGGGCGTCAACAGTGACGGCGAACGCGAGGTTCTGGGGCTGTGGATCGCCAACAATGAAGGGGCCAAGTTCTGGCTCTCGGTGATGAACAATCTGCGCAATCGGGGCGTAGAAGATATCCTGATCGCCGTTGTAGACGGCCTCAAAGGCTTCCCAGACGCCATCAATGCCGCGTTCCCGGATACAACCGTCCAAACCTGCATTGTGCATCTGGTGCGCCATTCCCTGAACTTCTGCGGGTGGAAAGACCGCAAGAATGTCGCCAAAGATCTCAAGCGGGTTTATCAAGCCACCGATGACGTCGAGGCTGAAAAGGCCCTTGCCGATTTCGAAGCCGAATGGGGGCAGAAATACCCCTCAATTGCACCGTCATGGCGGCGCGCATGGCAGGAGGTCATTCCATTTTTCGCCTTCCCACCGGCCGTGCGCAAAATCATCTACACCACCAATGCTATTGAAAGCCTAAACCGGGTCATTCGCAAAACCACCAAAACGCGCGGCAGCTTCCCAACCGACGAGGCCGCGACAAAGCTCATCTACCTAGCAATACGCAACTTCGAGAAAGCAGGCCGCTGCGTCAGAGAGTGGGTTGCCGCACGAAACCAGTTCGCTATCCTATACCCAGAACGGTTCAATAAATGACCCGTCAAAACTGCATGGGCTAAGCCTCATACACAGAGTTTCGGATACTCCCTATTGCTTTCGCCATACCTTTTATTGTCCGGAGTATTTTGGGCTTTTTGTAAACCGATTTGGTATGATCAAGCGTCGCTGTCGTTTCCTTGGGGGGAGTTTGCACTATCTATCTTGCCGAGCATGGTCTCTTTTTCTTTGGGCGCGCTTGCAATCTTTCTTGCTTTTTCAAACGAACAGTTCCTGAAATTGCTTCGCCAAAAGGGCTCGAAGAGTTCTTTCTTGATGAAGGTCACTGCGGCGTTTTTCCACTTTATCATCGTACAATTCGTTGCGCTAGGACTGGCATTGCTGCTCATAGCTTATCCAACGGTTTTCATGTCCGGTCTAGCGTATCTGGTATTCATTTATGCGTTGGCATGTGGAATTGCCGCTGCAGCAGCGTTAATGGACATGGCAGAAATTCTGAACGCGGCAGGCAAATTAGACGACTAGCGACTAGAGTGACCTTGATGGCGTTGGTCACTCCCCACCTTGACCCAAATCAAAGCCCGCCCCCTCGATCCATGCCAAAACCTGCATAACATTAACAAAGGGGCGAACCATGCTTCGACTTGCATCTATTCTTTATAGCGTGATTGGCACGACCCTTGCGGGGTCCTTTATGATTGCGGGGCTGACGATGGGGTATGACACGCTGTATCCGATCCTGATCGCGGTGGCGTTGGGCGCGGTTGTTGCGCTGCCGATCACGTGGATAATCTCCAAGAAAATCATCGACAATTAGCGACGGAAGTAGCTGTGCCGCACGTTGAACGTTTATCAACGAAAGAGGTTCATCATGACACAACTACCAATCGCTTATCTTTTCACGCTAGGCTTGTTCAGCCTGCTGGTGCTTTCGCAGTCGGCGGTGTTTTAGGCCGTCAGAAATGCCCGCACGGTTTGTTCAAACGCGCGCGGTTGTTGCGCATGCAGCCAATGTCCCGCGCCCGATATCTTGGCAAACCGCGCCTTGGGGAATAGCGTCTTTATCCGGTCACGGTGTTCGGGTTTCACATAGTCCGAATCCGCCCCGGTCAGGAACAACGTTGGTCCTGTGAACTGCCCCGTGATTTCGGGAAAGCCGATGATCTTGGCCATTTCCGCGTCCAGCGCATCAAGGTTCAGCCGCCACCGCTGTCCCCGCACGTCAAGGCTTTGCAGAAAGAAATCGCGCACCTCGTCATCTACTTGCAGCAGATCCGCCGCTTGCGCCCGCGTTTCAATCGCCGCCAGATCAAGCGCCTTCATCGCCGCGATATAGTGGCTTTGCGAGTGCCCGTAGGCGACCGGTGCGATGTCAGCGACCACCAGTTTACGCACCTTTTCGGGATGGTTCAGCGCCATGACCATCGCCGCCTTGCCCCCCATGGAATGACCCAAGATATCGGCAGGACCGTCCAGAAGCGCTTCTAGGTCACCGGCCATTTCGGCATAGCTTTGCGTGGGAAATCGCGGGCTTTCGCCGTGATTGCGCATGTCGGCAGCGACTACATGGCGCACATCCGAGAGCCGTTTGGAAATCACGCCCCAGTTGCGCGCCGAGCCAAACAGCCCATGCGCGACCAGTAGTTTCGGCAGGGTCGCATCGCCGTATTCAAGTGTGTTTAACATAGGCCCAATCTAGTTGTCGTGCGGGGTGATTGCCAGCGCCCAAACGGCTGGCTAGATTGCGCGGATGGACGCCAATATTTTGCACAAACAGATCGAAGAAATCCGTGGCCTTATGGCTGACCGTCTGCGCGTGCGGGGCCGTGATCTGGAACATCAAGTGCGCAAGGCGGGGCGGCTTTTGCCCAGGCACCTGCGCCGCGACGGGGCATTTCTGGCACAGGCGCAAGTCATGTCGCAGAACCCTAAACTGGTCCGTCTGGTCGACAGGCCGCGCGTGGACCGCGCCCATGCCGATATGGTTACGTTTCTAAAAACGGTCGACGCCAAAGATCGTGCCAAAGCAAAGTTATTGGGCATTCTTGGCGCGGTGGCTTTTAATCTGTTGGTCGTTTTTATCGCGGTGGTTTGGTATCTGTGGTGGCGCGGCTTGGTGTGATCGGTATCGCTGACAGCACATCGCGATAGACCAACAGGACCGTCGCAAAGCTAACGTAAAGTAGCAGATACCACGATCCGAGCTTGGCAAAGCTGACCCAATCAAACACCGATTGCCCCGCGTAAACCCACGTGCCCGTGCTGGTCCCGACATTTTCAGCGATCCACAAGAAAAAGCTGGTGAGGAATGCGGCAAGGGGCAAAGGCATCCAGTAGTCGCGCGCACCGATCCGAAACCAGATACGGGTGCGGGCGTAGATAAAAATCGTGGCGGCGAATAGCACCACGCGCATGTCCCAGACATAGTGGTGCGCAAAGAAATTGAGATAGACCGCGCTGGCCAGCACAGCCGTAATCCAGAACGGCGGAAAGGGCGCGAACCGCATGTCGAAAATTCGAATGACGCGCGCCATGTAAGACCCGACGCTGGCATACATGAACCCAGAAAACAGCGGCACGCCGAACAGCTTGATCAGCCCCGGTTCGGGATAGGCCCAACTGCCCGCGTTGACCTTGAAAATCTCCATCGCGGTGCCGGTGATGTGGAACAAGAGGATCACCCGCACCTCGCGCCAGCTTTCGAGGTTCAGCGCCAGAAACACCATTTGGATCGACAGCCCGTAGATCAGCAAGGCGTCATAGCGGGCCAACGCCCAAGTCTCTTGCCAGATCGCGTCGCTGATCAGTAGCCCGCCAATCATCAGTCCGCCAAACAGGCAGGCCCAGCCCTGTTTCAGCACGAACATGACAAATTCAGCAGCGCCGTGCGGCAAGTGGCGCCGGGTGGCATCGCCAAAGCGACGCTCAAGGGACAGGTTGTGTTTCATGAGACCTACAAAGACCAAGGCCGCCGCTGTGTCCAGCGGCGGCCTTGTGCATCAATCGTGCAGATTTCCCTTATAGGCCGGGATAGATCGGGAAGCGGGCGCACATGGCTTCGACTTCGCCGCGCACTTTGGACTCAACCGCATCGTTGCCGTCTTCACCGTTCGCGGCCAGCCCATCGGTGACTTCGACGATCCAGTCCGCGATCTGGCGGAACTCGGCCTCTTTGAACCCGCGTGTGGTGCCCGCAGGGGAGCCAAGGCGGATACCGGATGTGACCATTGGCTTTTCAGGATCAAACGGGATGCCGTTCTTGTTGCAGGTGATATGCGCGCGGCCAAGCGCAACTTCGGTCGCGTTGCCCTTAACGCCTTTGGGGCGCAGATCGACCAGCATCAGGTGGCTGTCGGTGCCGCCCGAGACGATATCAAGGCCACCTTTCATCAGCTGATCAGCAAGCGCTTGAGCGTTCTTGACGACCTGCATTTGGTAGGTCTTGAATTCAGGGCGTAATGCTTCGCCAAAGGCCGCAGCCTTGCCCGCGATCACGTGCATCAAGGGACCGCCTTGAATACCCGGGAAGATAGCCGAGTTGAATTTCTTGGCGAGCGCTTCGTCGTTCGTCAGGATCATGCCGCCGCGCGGGCCGCGCAGGGTCTTGTGCGTGGTGGTCGTGGCCACATGCGCATGCGGGAAGGGCGATGGATAGATGCCAGCGGCAATCAAGCCCGCAACATGCGCCATATCGACCAGCAAATAGGCGCCAACGCTGTCGGCAATCTCGCGCATGCGGGCGAAATCGATGATGCGTGGAATGGCAGAGCCGCCGGCGATGATCAACTTGGGCTGGTGTTCTGTCGCCAGCGCCTGAACCTGCTCGTAATCAAGCAGATTGTCGGATTGGCGCACACCATAGTGCACAGCGTTGAACCATTTTCCCGACTGGTTTGGCTTAGCCCCGTGGGTCAAGTGGCCGCCCGCGTCCAGCGACATCCCAAGGATCGTATCACCGGGAGTGATTAGCGCTTGAAACACACCTTGGTTGGCCTGAGAGCCGGAATTGGGCTGCACGTTGGCAAAATCACAACCAAACAATTGCTTGGCGCGATCAATCGCGAGATTCTCAGCAACATCAACGTATTGGCAGCCGCCATAGTAACGACGCCCGGGATAACCTTCGGCGTATTTGTTGGTGAGGACCGAGCCTTGGGCCTCCATCACGGCGGCGGACACGATGTTCTCGCTGGCGATCAATTCGATCTCGTTGCGCTGGCGGCCAAGTTCATCTTGCATGGCGGCAAACAGCGCGGGATCGCGGGTTTCGAGTTTTTCGGTGAAAAAGCCAGAATCGTTGGTCATGGTGGGGCCCCTTTTGTGACGTGTGACGCGTTGGCCGTGTCTTAGCGTAAGGCGGGCGTACTCAAAAGCGACAAAACGACCCGTTGGCGCAATGTGGCGCCATGGAGCCAAGCCGGGCACGCGCTTGCCTTTCCATGCTGATCGGTGGACAACTTGATTGAAACGTAAAAGGCAGCCATATGACCGCCCCCTCACAGATCGCATTTCTGGCCAGTGACGCCCCAATTGCCCAAGGCGCACTTGCGGATTTGACCGCGCGCTATGGCAATTGCCCGCCCGCGCAGGCGCAGGTGATCGTCGCGTTGGGCGGCGACGGGTTCATGTTGCAGACCCTGCATGCCACCCAACGCCTACCCGCGCCGGTCTACGGGATGAACCGGGGCACGGTCGGGTTCTTGATGAACGAATACCACGGCGATGATCTGCTGGAACGGCTGGCCGAGGCCGAAGAGGCGGTGATCAACCCGTTGCGGACCACTGCCGTCTGTGTGGATGGCACCGCGCATGACGCACTGGCTATCAACGAGGTGTCCCTGCTGCGTGCCGGTCCGCAAGCGGCAAAACTGAAAATATCCGTGGATGGCAAAGTGCGGATGGACGAATTGGTTTGTGATGGCGCGCTGGTGGCGACGCCTGCCGGATCGACCGCCTATAACTATTCGGCCCACGGGCCTATTCTGCCGATCGGATCAGACGTTCTGGCCCTGACGGCTATGTCGGCGTTCCGCCCACGCCGCTGGCGTGGTGCGTTGTTGCCCAAGGGGGCGGTAGTGCGGTTTGATGTGATCGAGCCGGACAAACGCCCGGTGATGTCGGACGCCGATGGCAAATCCGTGCGCGATGTGGCCTGGGTCGAAATCCGCTCGGAGCCTGACGTCGCCCACCGTATCCTGTTTGACCCCGGTCACGGACTGGAAGAACGCCTGATCCGCGAGCAGTTTGTTTGAGGTCGGTCAAGCGGAGCGCTACCGCGCGTTTCTAATCAGAATTCGGCGAGGCGGCGATTCAAAATCGCCGGAAGCGCTGGTTTGAAAGATGCGCCTCCGGCGGGAGTTTTATGAACACAAGAATGGGTTAAGCCCCTGCATAGCCCATCAGTTTCAATGCCGCGCGGATTTCATCGAGGATAGCCGGATCGTCGATGGTCGCGGGCACTTTGAAGTCTTCGTCGTCGGCGATTTGGACCATCGTCGCGCGCAGAATTTTTCCTGAACGAGTCTTGGGTAAGCGATCAACCACGGCGCAGAGTTTGAAGGCTGCCACGGGGCCGATTTTTTCGCGCACCAGTTTGACGCATTCTTTTACGACATCCTCGTGTGATTTTGTCGCCCCTTTGTTGAGGCAGACAAAGCCCATTGGTAATTGGCCCTTGAGTTGGTCCGTCACGCCAATCACAGCGCATTCGGCCACATCGGGATGCGCGGCGAGGACTTCCTCCATGCCACCCGTGCTGAGGCGGTGGCCAGCGACGTTAATCACGTCATCGGTGCGCGCCATGATATAGAGGTAGCCGTCTTCGTCGATCATCCCCGCATCGCCGGTTTCATAAAAGCCGGGGAAGGTGGTGAGGTAGGATTTGATGAAGCGATCGTTGGCGTTCCACAGACCCGGAAGTGTGCCGGGCGGCAAGGGAAGTTTGATGGCAATTGCGCCAAGTTCACCCGCAGGCATCGAGTGGCCTGCTTCATCAAGGATTCGCACATCGTAACCTGGCATAGGCACGGTGGGTGAGCCGATTTTGACGGGAAGCGCTTCGATTCCAACGGGGTTACCCGCAATGGTGTAGCCCGTTTCGGTTTGCCACCAGTGATCGTAGACCGGCTTGCCCAGTTTTTCTTGCATCCACAAAATTGTGTCCGGATCTGCGCGTTCGCCCGCGAGGTAAATCGCGTTAAGGCAGGACAGGTCGTATTTCTTGATGAATTCGCCGGTCGGGTCTTCGCGTTTGACGGCGCGGAATGCCGTGGGGGCGGTGAAGAACGATTTGACGTTATGTTCCTCGATCACGCGCCAGAAGGTGCCCGCATCGGGGGTTCCGATAGGTTTGCCTTCGAACACGACTGTGGTGTTGCCGTGGATCAGAGGACCATAGCAGATGTAACTATGGCCAACGACCCAGCCAACATCAGACGCGGCCCAGAACACATCGCCGGGATCGACATTATAGATGTTCTTCATTGTCCAGTTCAGCGCAACCAGATGGCCACCTGTCGGGCGCACGACGCCTTTGGGTGCGCCCGTGGTGCCGGACGTATAAAGGATATAGGCGGGGTGGTTGCCTTCGACGGGGACGCATTCGGCGGGCTCAACCCCGTATTGAAAGCCGTGCCAGTTGTAGTCGCGACCCTCTTCCAGATGCGCAACCTCTTGTTCACGTTGGTAAATGACGCAAAAATCCGGCTTGTGCTTGGCTTGATCGATCGCGCCGTCCAGCAGCGGTTTGTAGTGCACCACGCGCCCCGGCTCCAGGCCACAGGAGGCGGCGATGATTGCTTTGGGTTTGGCGTCGTCGATCCGCACGGCAAGTTCGCTGGCAGCAAAACCACCGAATACGACCGAATGCACCGCACCAAGGCGCGCGCAGGCCAACATTGCCTCGAGCGCTTCGGGGATCATCGGCATATAGATAATGACGCGGTCGCCCTTTTCCACGCCCTTGGCGCGCAGGGCACCGGCAAGGGTGGCGACGCGGTTGCGTAGCTCGAAGTAGGTGTATTCGCGTTTGGTATGAGTGATCGGGCTGTCGTAAATGATGGCGGTTTGATCGCCGCGTCCGTTTTCGACGTGGCGGTCGACAGCGTTGTAGCAGGTGTTGACCATGCCATCGCTGAACCATTCATAAAGCGGGGCGTTTTCGTCAAACAGCGCTTTGCTTGGCTTGCGGTCCCAGTCAATCGCCTCGGCGGCGTTCATCCAATAGCTTTCCGGATCTGCCTTCCAGCTGTCGTAAACCTCGCGATAACCCATAATTGCCTCCTCCAAAGCTTAATGGAGTTGGTAGGGAGTGTCGCGGCGTCGGGCAAGTCTGTTGCCGTGCGGCGCGCCACAATGCCACAAGAAATTTGCATGTTTTGATATTTATGGCTGCAAATTTTTGCAAAGTTGACGGAAAAGCAGGGTTAGCTGCATATTTTTCGCCAACTTTGCAAAGTTAGTTTGCATCTGTGCAGATCAGCCGTAGTGCGTGACCGGAGTTCCGGCGATGGCTGCCATATTAAGCAGGCCGCGCGCCGTAATTGACGGCGTCACGATATGTGCGCGGTTGCCCATACCCATCAGGATCGGTCCGACCTCGAGGCCGCCGCCCTTCATCTTGAGGATGTTGCGCACACCGGAGGCAGCATCGGCGTGGCCAAACACCAGCACGTTTGCTGACCCTTTCATGCGGCTGCCCGGCAGCAGGCGTTCGCGCAGTTCGGGATCAAGTGCCGCATCGACGTTCATTTCACCCTCGTAGACAAAGTCGAGGTTCTTGGCATCGAGGATTTCGATCGCGTCGCGCATGCGCTGGCCCGTGTCACATTCAAGGTTGCCGAATTGGGACTGAGCACAAAATGCGACATTGGGTTCTAGACCAAAGCGGCGCACGTGGCGCGCGGCACCAATAACGGTCTGGACCAATTGTTCGGGCGTGGGTTCCGAGCGTACATGGGTGTCGGCAATAAACAGCGGGCCATCTTCGAGGATCATCATTGACAGGGCCCCGTGGGCGCTGTGCCCGTCGCGGCCAAGCACGTTGTCGATGTAGTTTAGATGCCAACGATATTGCCCGAACGTGCCGCAAATCAGGCTGTCGGCATCGCCTTGCTGCACCATCACCGCGCCAATCGCGGTGGTGTTGGTGCGCATGATCGCCTTAGCCAGATCGGGCGTGACACCGCGACGCGACATCAATCCGTGATAGGCCTGCCAGTAGTCGCGGTAACGCTCGTCGCTTTCGGGGTTCACGATCTTGAAGTCCTTGCCGGGACGTATCGTAAGGCCAGCACGTTCGCTGCGCGCTTCGATGACTTCAGGGCGGCCAATAAGGATCGGCAGTTCGGTGGTTTCTTCAAGGATCGCTTGGGCGGCGCGGAGCACGCGCTCGTCTTCGCCTTCGGCAAAGACAATCCGGCGGGAGGCGGTCGCCGCGGCTTGGAATACTGGGCGCATCAGCAGGGCTGATTTGAACACAGATGCGTCAAGGCTGGCTTTGTAAGCTTCGAGGTCTTCCATTGGGCGCTGGGCCACACCGGTTTCCATCGCCGCCTTGGCAACAGCACTGGCGACGACGCCGATCAGGCGCGGGTCGAACGGTTTCGGGATCAGGTAGTCGGGGCCAAAGGTCAGTTGTTCACCGTGATAGGCGGCGGCTGCTTCAGCGCTGGTAGTGGCGCGGGCAAGTGCGGCGATCCCTTCGATGCAGGCGATCTGCATTTCATCGTTGATCTCGGTCGCGCCGACATCCAGCGCACCACGGAAAATGAACGGGAAACATAGCACGTTGTTGACTTGATTGGGGAAATCGCTGCGCCCTGTTGCGATAATTGCGCCGGGTGCGACCTCGCGGGCAAGATCGGGCAGGATTTCAGGCGTTGGGTTGGCAAGCGCAAAGATGATCGGATCCTTGACCATTTTTGCGACCATATCCTGCGTTAGTACGCGCGGGCCCGACAGACCAAGGAACATATCGGCACCTGCGATCACCTCGTCCAGCGTCGCGGCTTTTGTGCCTTGGGCATAATCCGCCTTTTGCGGCGTCATTTCGGTTTCGCGCCCCTGATAGACAAGGCCGTCAATGTCACACAGCCAGACGTTTTCGCGCCGCACGCCCAGTTTCAGCAGCATGTTAAGGCAAGCAATGCCTGCCGCGCCGCCACCTGTGCTGACAATCTTGATGTCTTCGAATTTCTTGCCTGCGACGTGCAGGGCGTTCGTCGCGGCGGCGCCAACAACAATGGCTGTGCCGTGCTGATCGTCATGGAAAACGGGGATATTCATCCGCTCGCGGCACAGCTTTTCGACGATGAAACAATCGGGGGCTTTGATGTCTTCAAGGTTGATCGCGCCAAAGGTCGGTTCAAGCGCGCAAACGATAGCGGCCAGTTTTTCGGGATCTGGCTCGTTCACTTCAATGTCGAAACAGTCGATATTGGCAAATTTCTTGAACAGGACGGCCTTGCCCTCCATCACCGGCTTGGATGCGAGCGCGCCGATATTGCCAAGGCCCAACACGGCGGTGCCGTTGGTAACGACGGCGACCAGATTGCCGCGTGCGGTATAATCGCGGGCGGTGTCGGCGTTTTCCTTGATCTCGATACAGGCTTCGGCAACGCCGGGGGAATAGGCGCGCGCAAGGTCGCGACCGTTTGCCAAAGGCTTGGTCGCGCGGATTTCAAGCTTACCGGGCTTGGGGTATTTATGATAATCCAGTGCTGCCTGACGCAGATTATCGCGCGGTGTATCGACCATGATCTTCTCCCGGAGAAATAATAGTTTAATGCTAAACCATTTTAGCTTCCGCAAGGGAAGCTCGCAACACCGATTAAGCACGAACAACAGCTTCTTGCAAATCAAGAAGGCCGCGATCACTTTGGCGCTTATGAATAGCACAGACACAATCCACGCCGAGGTCGTTCTGCCTACGACCGCCCTGCGTGATGACATTCCGTATTTTACGACAATGCTGAAAATGCGGATGGATATGATTTATCCGGCAGACAATCCGACCGTTGCGGTGTTTAGCGGACACGGGCTGCGGATCCGTCTTGATCAAAGCGCGGCGGGCGCAGCAGGTCTGCTGCGTATCCATACGGATGACGCTGATTTTGCCCACGGCACAGTCACTTCCCCTGGTGGCACGCAGATCACGATTGATGCGCTGAACCCGTCGGTTGTTCTGCCTGCAACCGATCACGCCTTTGTCGTGCGCCGCTTGGCGGATCAGGCCCCTTGGGTGATTGGCCGCGCGGGGATGCATTACCGTGATCTGATCCCGTCGCGATTGGGTGGGTCGATCATCGCCAGTCATATCCGCATTCCCGATGGTGGGCCTGTGCCCGACATGGTGCATTTCCACCGCGTCGGGTTTCAGCTGATCTTTTGCTATCGTGGTTGGGTCGATGTTTTGTACGAAGACCAGGGTGGCCCGATCCGGCTGCATGCCGGTGATTGCTTTATTCAGCCGCCCGAAATCCGTCATCGCGTGCTGGAAGCCAGCGAAGGTATCGAAGTGATCGAGATTGGCGTGCCTGCCGAACATATCACCGAAATTGACCACGTAATGCAGCTCCCCACCCCTGACTTGCGCCCTGATCGGGAATGGCAGGGACAGCGGTTTGTGCATAACATCGGCAAAGATGCGCCGTGGCATCCGTTCCGTATGTCGGGCTTCACTGCGCGCGATACAACAATCAACGATGCCACGAAATCCGTGGCTGGCGTGCAGGTCGTTCGGCGCGGGCAGGGGGCCACCACACCCGCGCGCCACAACGCCGACATCCTGTTCGGGTTCGTGATGGAGGGGCGCATGACCCTACATGGGACTGGCAAAAACCCGTTTGAACTGTCGGCGGGCGATGCTTTTGTCATCCCGCCAGACATGGAAACCCATTGGGCCGATCCATCAGATGATCTGGAAGTGCTCGAGGTCAGTCTGCCCGGCGCGTTTAGGACAACACCCAGGGTCTAGCTTGGCCCTTGCATCCCACCTGACAAGACCACAGAGTCAGGGCTAAGGAGACGATCCATGAGTAGAACCCAAGACCTGATTGATGCCGCAACTGCGGTACGCGAACACGCCCACGCCCCTTATTCGGGTTTCAAAGTTGGCGCGGCCGTGCTGTCTACCGGCGGCACAGTTCATCGCGGCTGCAACGTCGAAAACGTGGCCTACCCCGAAGGCACCTGTGCCGAAGCTGGCGCGATTGCTGCAATGATCGCTGCCGGTGAAAATGCCATCGCCGAAGTGGCGGTCATCGCGGACAGCCCGCTGCCCGTCAGCCCGTGCGGCGGTTGCCGTCAAAAGCTGGCCGAATTCAGCGCGCCTGACATTGTCGTGACGCTTGCAACGACGGACGGAAAAATACTGCGCACGACCGTGGGCGAACTACTGCCCGGCGTGTTCTCGCAGGACTATATGGAGCGCACATAGCCCATGGATGCCCGTGCAATTATCGCCAAGGTGCGCCGCGAGCACGACCTTAACCATGATGAAATTGTATGGTTTGCCAAAGGCTTGGCCAGTGGTTCCGTAAGTGATGCGCAGGCCGGTGCCTTTGCAATGGCCGTGTGCCTGAACGGTCTGGGAGAAACCGGCCGCGTGGCCTTGACCCAAGGCATGCGCGATAGCGGTGATGTGCTGAAATGGGATCTCGATGGCCCCGTTGTAGACAAACATTCCAGCGGCGGCGTCGGGGATTGCACCTCGTTGATCCTTGCGCCCGCACTTGCGGCATGCGGTGTTTTTGTTCCGATGATTTCCGGGCGCGGCCTTGGCCATACGGGCGGCACGCTTGATAAACTCGAGGCGATACCGGGTTATGATACCAAGATCACGGACGCCCAGCTACGCAAGATCACCCGCGATGTTGGCTGCTGCATTATTGGCGCGACGGGCTCAATCGCGCCTGCCGACAAGCGCCTTTATGCAATCCGCGACGTCACGGCGACAGTTGAAAGCATCGATCTGATTACCGCATCCATTCTGTCCAAAAAGCTCGCGGCGGGTCTTGAGGCGCTGGTGCTTGACGTCAAGGTCGGCAGTGGCGCGTTCATGAAAACCAGTGATGATGCGCGGGCGTTAGCGCAATCTCTGGTCAGCACCGCCAATGGTGCAGGCTGTGCCACTGCCGCCTTTATTACCGATATGGATCAACCGCTTGCACCCGCTCTGGGCAACGCACTCGAGGTTGGTATTTGCATGGAAATTCTAGCGGGCAATCGCCTTGCGGCCCCGCGTTTGCATGACTTGACCGTCGCCCTTGGCGGGCGGCTGCTCGCGCTTGTTGGTCACGCCGAAGGTGAAGGCGAAGAAATGATCAGCGAGGCGATTTCATCAGGTCGCGCGATGGAGCATTTCGCGGCGATGACGGCTGCGCTTGGTGGTCCGCCTGATATGGCAGACGACTGGCACACACATCTGCCCAAAGCACCTGTTATTGGCGAAATCCCCGCGCCTGAAAGCGGATATATAAATGCAATCAATGGCGAAGCGCTTGGCTTTGCGGTGGTCGATATGGGCGGCGGGCGGCGCGTTGAAACCGACAAGATCAACCCCGCGGTCGGTCTGACCGAAGTCTTGATGTTGGGCACCAAGGTAAACCGCGGCGACCCGCTGGCGATCATCCACGCCGCCGACGAAGACAGCGCCGAAGCCACCGCGCGCGCGGTGTTGGATGCAATCACGATTGGCGACGCGCCTGAACTGCCTGACCTGATCCGCGAAAGGATAGACAAATGACCCGTGCGTTCTTGGTCGTGATCGACAGCGTTGGAATTGGCGGCGCACCTGATGCCGATGAATTCTTTAATGGCGATGTGCCCGACACCGGTGCGAACACGTTGGGCCATATCGCAGCTGAATGTGCGGCTGGTCGCGCTGATACGGGGCGCAAGGGGCCGCTGCATTTGCCGACGCTTGACGCGCTGGGCCTTGGCGCGGCGGTGACGCTGGCGAGCGGCGAAACCCCTGCCGGATTAACTGCGACTCCGACCGGCGCATTTGCCGCCGCGACCGAGGTTTCGCGCGGCAAAGACACGCCGTCGGGCCACTGGGAAATCGCAGGCGTTCCGGTGCCGTGGGACTGGCACACATTCCCCGATACCGACCCATGCTTTCCCGACGATTTGATCGTGCAAGTCTGCCAAGAGGCAGGCGTGGGCGGTATTCTGGGCAACCGTCATTCATCGGGCACCGTGATCTTGGACGAGGAAGGCGCGCGCCATATGAAAACCGGCTGGCCGATTTGTTATACCTCGGCTGACTCTGTGTTCCAGATAGCCGCGCACGAAGAAACGTTCGGCCTTGAACGCTTGCTTGATCTTTGCCGCGCGCTGGCGCCGACGTTGCATGCCATGAAGATCGGTCGCGTCATTGCGCGTCCGTTTGTCGGAGACGCGGAGACCGGATTTATCCGCACGCCGCACCGTCGGGATTTCGCGATTGCACCGCCTGCACCAACTCTGTGTGATTGGGTCAGTGGGGCAGGGAAAAAGGTGCATGCGGTTGGAAAGATTGGTGATATTTTCTCGATGCAGGGCATTGATGACGGTGTGAAGGGCAAAGACGTTGATCTGATGGGTCACTTGAACACGCTGGTGGACGAGGCCGAGGATGGGTCGCTAACATTTGCCAATTTCGTTGAATTTGACAGCGAATACGGCCACCGCCGTGATCCCGCCGGATACGCGCGCCACCTTGAATGGTTCGATAGTGAGTTGGCAAAGATCCTGCCCCGCATGCGCGCCGATGACCTGCTGATCATCACGGCAGATCACGGCAATGACCCGACTTGGATCGGCACCGATCACACGCGCGAACGCGTGCCGGTTTTAGTGCACGGTGTTGGCCAAAAGGACTTGGGGCGGGTGGCATTTGTTGATATCGCCGCCACAATCGCCGCCCATCTGGGTGTGCCATCGCACGGTCCCGGAAGGACGTTTCTATGAGTTACCAATCCATGCCCAAAGTCGAATTGCACCTGCACCTTGAAGGGGCAGCGCCGCCTGCATTCATTGCCGGACTGGCAAAAGAAAAGAATATAGATATCAGCGGGATTTTCGATGAGACGGGCGGCTACGCCTTTCGTGATTTTGAACATTTCCTAAGCGTCTACGAGGCCGCTTGCACGACGCTGACAGGCCCCGAAGAATTCTATCGGTTGACCAAGGCCGTGCTGGAAGAAAGTGCCAGCCATGGCGTCGTCTATTCCGAAACCTTTGTGTCGCCCGACTTCTGCGGCGGTGGCGATGTGGCGGCTTGGCGCGAATACTTGGCGGCGATGGAAATGGCGGCGGACGAAGCCGAGCGGGATCTTGGCATTACCCTGCGCGGTGTTGTCACGTGTATCCGCCACTTTGGCCCCGAACAGGCAAAAACTGCCGCCAAATGCGCGGTGGAAACCAAGGGCAAATTCATCACGGGCTATGGCATGGCAGGCGCGGAAATGGTTGGCCGCCCGGGTGACTATTCCTATAGTTTCGACATGGCCCGCGAGGCCGGATTGCATCTGACCTGTCATGCGGGTGAATGGGGCGGGCCGGACATGATTGCTGACACGATCCGCGATCTGGGCGTGGCGCGCATCGGTCACGGTATCAACGCGATCAAAGACCCCGCACTTGTGGCTCAAATCGCCGACTCCGGTATCGTTCTCGAAGTTTGTCCAGGCTCCAACGTGGTCTTGAACGCGTCGGGCGGCTGGGCCGATCATCCGATCAAAAAGCTGCGTGATGCAGGCGTGAACGTGACGGTATCCACAGATGATCCACCGTTTTTCCACACCACGATGACTGCCGAATTCGATAATTTGGCCGAAACGTTTGGCTGGGACGACGACGATTTCCGAGCGCTGAATGCGACGGCCCTTGCGGCGGCATTCTGCGACGATGAAACCCGTGCCAAAGTGGCAAGAAAACTAGAGGCAACATGACAGATACGCCCCACCTCAACCACGTGACCCATCCGTTGGTACAGCACAAGCTGACCCTGATGCGGGACAAAAACACCTCCACGGCGGTGTTTCGCCAGCTTCTGCGCGAAATCTCTCAACTGCTTGCCTATGAGGTCACGCGCGGTTTGCCCCTGACAACACGTCGTATCGAAACCCCGATCGAACCGATGGATGCTCCTGTTCTGGATGGTAAGAAGCTTGCTTTGGTGTCGATCCTGCGGGCGGGAAATGGTTTGCTTGATGGGGTTCTTGAATTGATCCCTTCGGCCCGCGTTGGCTTTGTCGGGCTGTATCGCGACGAAGAAACGCTGAAGCCTGTCCAATACTATTGCAAGCTGCCCGAAGCGCTTGAGGATCGGTTGGTAATCGCTGTTGATCCGATGCTGGCGACCGGCAATTCATCCGTTGCGGCGATTGATTTGCTTAAGAAAGCCGGCGCGACAAACATCCGTTTCCTATGCCTGCTCGCGTCACCCGAGGGGATTGCGCGCATGAAAGAGGCCCACCCCGATGTCCCGATCGTCACTGCGGCCGTGGATAAGTGCCTCAATGACCATGGATATATTGTTCCGGGGCTAGGGGATGCGGGTGATCGGATGTTTGGCACAAAATAGCGGCGCCAATTAGCCGATTCTAGTGGCCAATCTCTTTACATATTAGGCATTGTCCTGCATCCTTACACAATATCTTGTGGGGGCAGCATGTCTAAGCGTGTATTCTTAACAGTGGCGTTGCTTGCCGCGGGCGCTTTTTCAGGCGTCGCATCAGCACAAAGTCTGCGTGATGCGGGCCCGCCTGCGGAAACACCACCAGCGTCCTATACAGCGAACCAATATGTCGATAGCCGTGGCTGCGTCTTCATTCGTGCCGGCATTTCGGGGAACGTAAACTGGGTGCCGCGCGTCAACAGATCGCGCGAAATGCTGTGTGGGTTCCAGCCCTCGCTAGGTGCCGCGTCAACGCAGGTTGCAGCGGCCCCTGCCGTATCCGCACCCAGTGCGGGTGGCGTTCGTCAGGTTATCAATCCGCTAGATCCAACCGGGCCGACCCAAACTGCGACACGGATCACGCCGCCCGTCGCGACGCGCCCTGCAGCTATCGCCCGCGTCAGTGCACCAACCATTGCGGCACCGACGCCGCGTGTCGTTGCAGCACCCACGCCGACACCCGCGCAACGCACAATGACCCGCGCGCAAGTTTGCCAAGGACGCAGCGGCCCGCAGCCAGGTTTCGTAAGCAGCCGGACAGGCCAGCCGATCGATTGTGGTCCGGCCGCAGGCATACAGGTGGCAGTTGCTGCCCAGCCAGCGCAGATCGCTGTCCCAGCGGCGCTACCGACACGCACCCCCGTCAGCCGGGCCACAGCCTGCGCCGATATGGATGTGTCCAGCCGCCAGTATATGAGCACAACAACCGGTCTGCCCGTGCGCTGTGGCCCGCAAAGCCAACCGCTCGTGAGCGCGGGAACAATAGGTCGGGTCGTTGCGTCGATGACGGCGGACGTTACTGCGCGCCCGACAACGACAATCGCTGGCACCGTGGCCGCTTCGCCAACATGCACAAATATCGGCATGACCGGCGGCACTGATTACGGGGTCCGGTGCGGTCCGCAAACCCAATCGCCCTCGGGCATGGTGACCCGTTCCACGCGGTCGCCCAGCACTGCGCCGTTTTCCAATCCGGAACTGATCGGTGGGTGGAGCGCTGCGCGCACGCTGACCACGCCAGACGGATACACTGGCGTTTGGGATGACGGTCGCCTGAACAGCCAGCGCGGTCTGCCCCAAGGCCACACCCAAGTTCTTGTCGCCCCCGTCGCCGCGCCAATTGCGCGCGTATCGACTCGTTCCGTTCCCCAGTCCGTCGCGCCCGCGCATCGTTACGTGCAAGTCGCGACCTATGGGTCGCGCACCGATGCACAACGTGTCGCCCAAGGGCTGCGCAGCGGTGGTCTGCCGATGCGGATCGGCGTTTATACACGGGGTGGCACAGAGTATCGCATCGTCATGGCGGGACCCTTCAATTCGGTCCAAGCCCTGCAGAGCGCGCTTAGCACTGTCCGCGGTGCTGGATACGGCGGCGCGAGCACGCGCAACTAGTTTCTCCCGGGAAGGGACCCAGCAGGTTTTCGCGGCGTCTTTTCTTGTGTGAAAGTATGATTTAGCTACAGATACCCTGCAGGCTGATCCATTCACCGTCGTTCAGAATCGCAGGCGGTTCGATGCCTTGCATCGGATCGGCCTCTATCAGCCCAAGCGTAGATTCCCCTGACACATCCACTGCATAAGCGAACGGGGTCGATGGAATTTGCGCCGCTTCGAACAGTGGCAAAAGGTTGTCGTCTGATGGGCGCTGGGGCGGGGAAGCGATGAGAACCTCGGCATAGGTGCGCAGCGTATCAGCGCTTAGGTCACCCGTGGTCAGCAATTGGAATGTTGCGCGCAGGCCCGCAGCCTCAAGCAGTCGTGCGAGCGGGTCTTGCACCCGCAACTCCGCTACCGCCGCAATGGCATGACCGGCAACGGTCGCGGGGTCTTCGGTGTCTTCGATCAGCGCGCGGTTCATGACGATGATTCCGCCGGGCAGATAAAGCGCTTGTTGCACGCCACTTGGCACCACAACGATCTGCCCGCCTGCATCACGCCCCAAGGCGCGCTTTCGCAATTGATCCAGCGCTTGCGTTCCCAGCGGACTGCGGCATGTCGGGCCTGTCACGCGCTGGATATGACCCAAGAGCGTGCCGCCAATCTCGGATCGTTTCACCGCAGGCACAACCGAGACCGTTTGCCGTATCAGCGCATCAGGAAGCCAGAAAACCGCTAGGGCAACAACCGTTGTGACCGAGATAGTAAGCCCAAGGTAGCGCAACCGTCGTGGCTTGGGGCGATGTCGTTCAATTGATTTGCGCACCTTTTCGATGGCACCGATCATTGTGTCGTCGTCGATTTCAAGGGTCTCGGTGGCGTCGGGATCGGGGCTGAAAACAGCTGGTCGCTGGCCTGCGTTGAGCCGTTCAATTGCGGACAGGGACCAATGCGTTAGCGCACGTCCGGCACTATCGGCGATGACTAGCGTGGCATCACCAAAGGACACGATCACATCGCGACGCTGGGCGTCCGCGTCCGCGCGCCACAATCCACCGCTTTCCAGCCGTTCGAATTCCTTAAGTGCTGTCATGTCGTGGGGCCTGCTCTGCCGCCGTTGTTTTGCGGTATCTTAGGGCAGGCGGACGCGAAATAACAGACGGTTCGACAAGCGGGTCGCTTCGATGCTAATTCAAACCGAATTCGCGACTGAAAGACCCAGAAAATGTCCGTTACAATCCGCCCTGTCGCCCCAGATGATCGCACCGAGTGGGAGGTGCTCTATCATGGTTATGCCGAATTTTACGGTGTGACCCAGACCCCCAATATGCGTGCACGTGTGTGGGGCTGGTTGCACGATCCCGACCATGAAACCGAAGGGTTTGTGGCGGTGGGTGACGATGGTACTTTGCTAGGTCTCGCCCACTTTCGCGCCTTCGCGCGGCCCTTGGCTGCGGCCACCGGCGGATTTCTTGACGATATGTTCGTCAACCCTGATGCGCGCGGAGCACGTATTGGTGATGCTTTGATTGATGCCCTCAAGGCCGAGGCAGGCAAGCGTGGCTGGAGCGTTCTTCGCTGGATCACCGCCGAGGACAACGCCCGCGCCCGCCGTTTGTATGACCGGATCGCGACCCAAACCAAGTGGGTCACATACGATATTCCGCTCTAGCGCAGCAGCTTGCGCAATTCGAACTTCTGGATTTTCCCGGTCGAGGTTTTCGGTAGCTCTTGAAAGATCACCTTTTTGGGGCATTTGAACCCGGCAAGGCGCTCGCGGGCAAAGGCGATCAGGGCGGCTTCGTCCACGCTGTGGCCGGTCTTCAGCTCGACAAAGGCGCAGGGCACTTCGCCCCATTTGTCGTCTTGCATGGCGACCACGGCACAAAGGTTCACATCCGGGTGGTGCATCAGCGCCCCTTCAACTTCGACGCTGCTGATGTTTTCACCACCCGAAATGATGATGTCCTTGGCGCGGTCGGCGATCTGCATGTGCCCGTCGGGGTGCTGGATCGCCAAATCCTCGGAATGGAAATATCCACCCTTGAAGGCTTTGGCGGTCGCCTCGGGGTTCTTGAGATACCCCTTCATGACAGAGTTCCCACGCATGACAATCTCGCCCTGCGTTTTGCCGTCCATCAAGACCTGAATGCCGCTTTCATCCATCACGGTCACGTCTTCCATCATCGGCATGGCCACGCCTTGGCGCGCCTGAATACTAGCCCGCTGATCGGCGGGCAGGGCATCCCAATCATCATTCCACAGGCATTCGGTGACATGGCCGTATGTTTCGGTCAGCCCGTAAACCTGCGTGGCGTTGAATCCCAGCTTGCTGATCGCGGCAAGTGTTGCAGCCGCGGGTGGCGCGCCTGCGGTGAATACCTCGACCGTGCGATCAAAGCTGCGCCGTGCGCTGTCGGGTGCGTTCACAAGCAGGTTGAGAACAATTGGCGCGCCGCCAAAATGGGTGACATCTTCGTCGGCAATCGCATCATAGATCGCGCCAGCTGTCACATCGCGACAGCATATTGCCGTGCCACCGATCAAAGGCAGCATCCATGTGTGGTTCCAGCCGTTGCAGTGAAAAAGCGGCACGATTGTCAGGTAGCGCGGATGCAGCACCATGCGCCATGAGATCGGTGTGCCCATGGTCATGAGGTAAGCACCTCGATGGTGATAGACCACGCCCTTGGGTCGCCCCGTGGTGCCGGACGTGTAGTTGAGCGCAAGGCTCTCCCATTCATCTTCCGGCATAATCCAGGCAAAATCCGGATCACCTGTTTCAAGGAAGCTCTCGTAGTCCATCTGTTCGCCGATTTCCGGCACGCCGGCCTCAATATCCGGCACTTCGATCACCAGTGGGGCAGTCCCTTCCATCAGATCAATCGCAGCCATGGTCAGGGGCAGAAACTGGCTGTCGGCGAGTACGACTTTGGCACCACCGTGATCAAAAATATAAGCGATTGTGTCCGCATCCAACCGGATATTGATCGTGTTCAGCACCGCCCCACAGGCAGGCACACCAAACGCCGCTTCGCATTGCGCAGGGATATTGGGCAGCAGCGTCGCGACAACATCACCAGATGCAACGCCTGCCTTTTGTAGGGCAGACGCAAGCCGCGACACCCGCGCATGATACTGAGCGTAGGTGCGCCGCGTGCTGCCGTAAACTAGTGCCTCGTGACCTGCAAAGATACGTGCGGCGCGCTGCAAATGGCTCAGCGGGGTCAGCGGCACATGATTTGCCGCACATTTGCCAAGGCCGACCTCGTCCTGCATCCATCCCATCGCGTGCCCCCTTTTGGTGCCTGAATCACTGTGTTCGCGGCAAGACTAGCGCAGGTTTCCATCTTAGGGAAAAGAAATGTAAGACAATTGAACTGCGGATGAAATTCGAACTAGGCCGCGCGATGTCGTCTTTGGGATTGCAACGTGCGTCTGTGCTGGAGACACTCGCCTGAGCACAAAGGGATAGACATGGCGCAGACGGAACCATTCAAGGCCACGATCTTTATCATCATCGGCATGATGGCACTGGGTCTGTCTGACAATTACGTGCGTATGATTTCCGCTGATGCGGGCCTGTGGCAGTTCCACGCAACCCGCGCGGCCATGGCCATTCCTATGATTATTATCGGGTCGTTTCTGGGCCTTGGCGCGCTGCGCCCCAATCGCCCATGGGCCGTTCTGGGGCGCAGCACCTTGATCGCACTTTCGATGTTGATCTATTTCGGCTGCCTTGCATTTCTGCCCATCGGGGTGGTCGTTGCAGGGCTGTTTACGGCACCGATATTTGTTTTGTTGATCTCGGTTCTGTTTCGCGGCGAGCAAATCGGGCTCGTACGCTGGTTGGCAGTGGCGGCGGGGTTCATCGGGGCCTTGCTCGTGATCCAGCCTGCCGAAGGATCGCTAACTGCTCTGTCGTTCGTGCCAATCATCGCTGGTATCCTTTATGCCTGCGGGGCCGTCGCGACCCGCGCATGGTGCGAGGGTGAGGGCACGGCGGCGCTGGTGTTGGGGTTCTTTGGGGTGCTGGGCCTGTTGGGATTGCTGGGGCTGGGGGTGTTGGCGATCTGGCCGCAGGACGTTGCATTGGGCAATGACGGTTTCATCACGCGCGGTGCTGTGCCGATAACAGGCGATTTCTTGTTCTGGACGGCGGTGCAAGCCGTTGGCGCGATTGTCGGCATCGGCTGCCTGACCAAGGCATATCAGATCGGCGAGGCAAGTTTTGTGGCGATCAATGAATACTCGCTGATCGTATTTGCGTCGTTCTGGGCCTATGTGATCTGGGATGAAACGCTGGGCAGTCTGGCCATTGTCGGCATTGTGCTGATCGCGGCGTCTGGCGCTGTGATTGCATTGCGCGCGCGTCGCTAGCGCGTCACACTGGGCGCATGATTATCTCGCGCGGTCGCCGCTATATCTTTGTGCATATCCCCAAAACGGGCGGGACGGCCATGGCGCTGGCGCTGGAACGCCGTGCGATGGCGAACGATATTCTGATTGGTGACACCCCCAAGGCAAAGCGGCGCAAAGGCCGCCTTAAGGATGTGCAAACGGCGGGGCGGCTGTGGAAACATGCAACGCTGGCAGATGTCGAAGGCCTGTTGACGCGCGCGCAGATGGCCGAATTTATGACCTTCACACTGGTGCGCAATCCGTGGGATCGCGCTGTCAGTTATTACCATTGGTTGCAAACGCAAGGGTTTGACCACCGGGCGGTGCGACTGGCCCAAGACCAGTCATTTGCAGATTTCGTGGGCGATGCACAAACCCAAGCCAGCCTGCGCGCAGCACCCTATGCCAGCTACATGCGGGACGGCGCGGGGCAGGAGCATTGCACCCATTTTGTGCGGCTCGAACACCTGACGACAGACCTTGCCCCGATCGCGCAACACCTTGGGTTTGCAATCGACATGACGCGCGTAAATACATCCGAGCGCCGCGCAGATTGGCACAGCTACTATGACGCCAAAACGGCCGCGATTATTGACGACGTCTGCGCCGAGGATATCGCGCGTTTTGGATATTCTTTCGACGACTCGGCCTGAATGCTTCGAAGTTTAGGCAAACCGCCCACGGCCTGAAATGGCCATAGGCGGTTCATATTTGTGCAAAGACTTTCAATGAAAGCCTGCTACGCCGCGTTTTTCTGCGCCCCGAACCGGCCATAGAACGTCTGACCCTTGGCTGCCATTTCTCGCAGCAGATCAGGTGTTGCGAACCGATCACCATAGCTTGCCGTCAATGCGTCACAGCGTTCCGCTGCATAGGGCGTGCCCAGCATATCGAGCCAGCTGAACGGACCACCCGACCACGGCGCAAAGCCCCAGCCAAGGATCGCGCCAACATCACCTTCGCGGATGTCTTCGAGCACGCCTTCTTCCAGTGCGCGCACAGCCTCAAGCACCTGCGCGAACAGCAATCGGTGCTGCACTTCAATCAGGTCGGGCTGATCGTCAGAGGCTGGATACTTCGCCGCCAACCCCTCCCACAGATCGCCGCGTTTGCCCTTGTCGTCATAGGTAAAGAAACCCGCGTTGGCCTTGCGCCCCAAACGGCCTTCATCGGCCATCCAGAACAGCACTTCGTCAACCTCGTCGTTGGGGTAATCAGCACCCATCGCCGCCTTGGTCGCCTTGGCAATCTTGACGCCCAGATCAATGCTGGTTTCGTCGGTCAATTGCAGCGGACCCAACGGCATGCCGACCAGTTTCGCGGCATTTTCGATCAGCACGGGGTTCACACCTTCGCGCAGCATCCGGATGCCTTCGTTGATATAGGGAATGATGCAGCGGTTGGCGTAAAAGAACCGCTCGTCATTCACCACAATCGGCGTCTTGCGGATCTGGCGCACGAAATCCAGCGCCTTGGCCACGGCCACATCTCCGGTTGCTTTGCCTTTGATGATTTCCACCAGCAACATTTTATCGACGGGCGAGAAGAAGTGGATGCCAATGAACTGATCAGGACGGGCCGATGCCTTGGCCAGTTCCGTGATCGGTAAGGTCGAGGTGTTGGAAGCAAAGATGCAATCCTTGCCGACAATTTCCTCGACGGCTTTGGTCACAGTCGCCTTGATGCCCAAGTCCTCGAACACAGCCTCGACGATCAAATCACAGCCCTTGAGGGCCGCGTAATCTGTGGTCGCGGTGATGCGGGCCAGCGCGGCCTCTTTCTGTTCTGGCGTGGCTTTCTTGCGCGAAATCCCTTTGTCGTAATAATCCGACGTATAAGATTTGCCCTTGTCAGCAGCGTCCTGTTTCTGGTCCAGCAAGACCACTTCGATACCTGCCTTGGCAGACACCAGCGCGATGCCCGCACCCATCATGCCAGCGCCCAAGACGCCGACCTTCTTGACGGTTTGGTCAGCCACATCGGGACGGTTGGCACCCTTTTCCAAAGCCTCTTTGTTGATGAATAAACTGCGGATCATCGCCTCACTGCTGGGGTTGAGCAACACATTGGTGAACCAGCGCGCCTCGATTTTCAGCGCTGTATCGAATGGCACCAATGCACCTTCATAGACCGCTGACAACAGTGCTTTGGCCGCCGGATAGACGCCCATCGTGTTGCCGTTGACCATCGCCGAAGCCCCGACAAACGTCATGAAACCAGCTGGATGATACGGCGCGCCGCCGGGCATTTTATATCCCTTTTCATCCCATGGTTTGACGATTTTCGGTTCAGACAAAACCCACGCCTTGGCCGCAGACATCAATTCATCAGCGGCAACGACTTCGTCGATCACGCCAGCCTGCATAGCCCGTTTGGGATCGTTCAGCTTGCCCTGCAACAATAGCGGCGATGCCGCCATCGCGCCCATCTTGCGTACAAGGCGGGTGGTGCCGCCCATGCCCGGAAAAATCCCGACCATAATTTCCGGCAGGCCGATTTTCGCCTTGGGATTATCAGCGGCAAAAATCCGATGACACGCTAGTGGAATTTCCAACCCTATGCCCAGCGCAGTGCCCGGCAGGGCAGCGGCAATTGGCTTGCCACCTTTGTTGGTCTTTGGCTCCATGCCCGCGCGCTCGATCTTGCGCAAGATGCCGTGGGATTTCATGAGGCCATCGAACAGCCCCTTGGCCGGATTGTCGCCGGCGCTCGCCTTCATCTTGGCGATGATGTTCAGGTCCATGCCGCCTGCAAAGGTATCCTTGCCGGATGTGATGACAACGCCTTTGACGGCATCATCCGCAAGGGCCTGATCAACCAGCGCGTCCAGATCATCCCAGCCTTCAAGGCTCAGGACGTTCATGGATTTGCCTTTGACATTCCAAGTAATAATCGCGACGCCATCAGCGTCAGTTTTCATTGTGAAATCGGTCATTTATCTGATCCTCACACGCGTTCAATGATTGTGGCCGCACCCATGCCGGAGGCAATGCAGAGCGTGGCAAGGCCGACCTCTTTGTCGCTGCGCTCAAGCTCGTCCAGCAAGGTGCCGATGATGATCGCACCTGTCGCCCCAAGGGGGTGGCCCATGGCGATGGACCCGCCATTAACGTTCACCAGTGACGGATCGACGTTAAACGCCTGCATGAACCGCAGCACGACCGAGGCAAAGGCCTCGTTCACTTCAAACAGATCAATGTCGCCAATCGCCATGCCCGCATCGGCCAAAATCTTATGTGTCACAGGCACGGGGCCGGTCAGCATGATGGTTGGGTCGGTGCCGATCTTGGCGGTCTGACGGATACGGGCGCGCGGCTTGATGCCATGTTTGTCGCCCCATTCCTTGGATGCCACCAACACGCCCGCAGCACCATCGACGATACCCGATGAATTGCCCGCATGGTGGATGTGGTTGATGTGCGCCAGATGCGGATATTTCATCAGCGCAATCTTATCAAAACCGGGCATCACTTCACCCATATCCTTGAAGGCTGGCTTCAGCGCGCCAAGGCTTTGCATGTCGGTGCCGGGGCGCATGTATTCGTCATGGGCCAGGATTTCGAGACCGTTCTGATCGCGCACGGCAACGATGGATTTGGCAAAGCGGTTGTCGTCCCATGCCGCCTTGGCGCGCTTTTGGGATTCAACGGCCAACTGGTCGGCATCATCACGCGTAAAGCCATATTCGGTCGCGATAATATCAGCTGAAATGCCTTGCGGTACAAAATAGGTTTCCATCGCAATCGACGGATCAACGGCAATCGCCGCCCCGTCGCTGCCCATCGCCACGCGGCCCATCATCTCGACACCACCGGCGATATAGGCCTCGCCCGCGCCGCCTTTGACTTGGTTGGCCGCCAAATTCACAGCCTCCATGCCCGAGGCACAAAAACGGTTGATTGCCAGACCGGGGATGCGTTCATCAAGGTTGGACGCCAGCACCGCCGTGCGGGCCAAACAACCGCCCTGCTCACCGACTTGGGTGACATTGCCCCAGATCACATCCTCAACGGCGTGACCTTCCAGATTGTTGCGATCCTTGAGCGCGTTCAGCACACCCGCAGACAGGCGCGCCGATGTGACTTCGTGCAGGCTGCCGTCTTGGCGACCTTTACCGCGCGGCGTACGCACGGCGTCATAGATATAAGCTTCGGTCATGGGATTCCTCCGATTAAGCGCGGTCAGCAGGGCTGCCGGGCATCAGGTCATAGGGAAGGGCGAAATGGGGAAGGGCCGCGATCTGGTCAAGCCATCGGTCGATGTTTGGATATGCGGCGCGCTCGAAGGTGAATTCTTCAGGGTAAAATAGATATCCGGCACAGGCGATGTCAGCGATGGTCACCACTTCAGATGCCAGCCAGTCGTTGTCAGCCAGATGCGTTTCCATGATTTTCAGCGCACCGTGCAAACGGGCCGACATAAAGGCGATGACATCAGCGTTGCGCTTGTCTTCGGGCAGGAAATTCATCTGGAACCGCAAGGCACCTGCAACACCGCTGACCTTGTGATTGTCAAAGAACATCCAGCGTAGGACTTCGCGGCGTTCGGCAGCGGATTTACCACCAAGGCTGCCTGTCTTTGAACTGATGTAATCCTGAATGACTCCCGATTGTGTCAGGACCAAATCACCGTCTTCCATAACAGGCACTTCGCCCATGATGTTGAGGTCGCGAAATTCGGGCGACCGGGTCGCGCCGTTAAAAAATTCAACAAAAACGGGGGTCCATTCGTTCTCGGTCAGGGCCAGCGTCAGCGCAGCCTTGTAGGCATTTCCGCTTTCGCCAAAGCAATGCAGCTTGATCATGTTGTGACCCCCTCCCAAGGGTGTGCCCGCGGTAAATGCGGAAATTTGGATATTTTTGGCAAGATGAGTGTTGGTGCGGTGATCTTAAACCGACGTTAACCCATTCTTGCCAATCTTGTTGTGCGGTACAGGCTGGGAAGCCGATGACCGTGCAAGGTGAGGTTGCTCAGTGACCTGACTGGGCAAGATGGGCAGCAGTCTCATCTTGCCCAAAATATCCCCGCCGGAGGCATCCTACCTATCTTTTGCGCGCCTCCAGTTCCGAATTGAACACCCGCAACCGATGCGTAAACGTATCGTCGTTGATCACGGAATCGAAGTTTTCAAACAGAAACGACAGCGCCTCGCCTTCATCCAGACCTGCGTCCTTGCTGAACCTTTTCAAGCGGCGATAACCATCCTCGGTCATCGCCACCGGGAACCGGCGTGTCAGGCGAAGGCGTTTTGGCATGTCAGTCCTTTCTGCGGGTGGGATTTGACCCACCCTCGTTTCAGAATTGCGCGGCGTCTAGTGCCATCACGGTATCGGCACCGGTGTTGATCCGTGCAAGGTGCAGCGCCGTCGCAGGCAATTGCCGCGCCATATAGTAACGCCCTGTTGCGATCTTTGTTTCATAGAACGCGGTATCAGAGGCACCATCCGCCAAAGCATCTATCGCGGCCTTGCCCATACGCGCCCACATCAGCCCAATGCAGACATGACCCATCATATGCATAAAGTCATATGACCCAGCCAAGGCGTTGTTGGGATTCTTCATGCCGTTCTGCATGAAATACATCCCCGCCGCTTGCAGGTCTTTTGAAGCAGCTTTCAGCGGGTCAAGGAAGTCGCGTTCATAGGCTTCATCGCCTTTGTTGTCTGCGATGAAGGTTTTAATCATCTCGAAAAACGCCATGACGTGCTTGCCGCCATCCTGGGCCAGTTTACGGCCGACAAGGTCAAGCGCCTGCACACCGTTGGCACCTTCATAGATCATCGCGATCCGCGCATCGCGGGCGAACTGCGACATGCCGGATTCTTCGATATAGCCGTGCCCGCCATAAACCTGCTGGGCGGCGACCGCGTATTCAAAGCCTTTGTCGGTCTGGAAGCCTTTGATCACGGGTGTCATCAGCGAGATAAGCCCGTCTGCTTCGGCGTCACCGTTCTTGTGCGCGCGGTCTATCAGATAGGCGCCCCAGAACGTCAGCGCGCGCGCGCCTTCATTGAACGATTTCTGGTCCATCAAGTTGCGGCGAATGTCAGGGTGGACCATGAGCGGGTCAGCAGGCCCTTCTGGGTTTTCCACGCCCGTCACCGCACGCCCCTGCAAGCGATCGTTGGCATAGGCCACGGCGTTTTGATAGGCTACTTCGGATTGCGCATAGCCTTGCAGGCCCGCGCCCAGACGCGCTTCGTTCATCATTGTGAACATCGCGCGCATACCTTTGTGCATCTCACCCAGCAGATAGCCTTTGGCGCCGTCATAGTTCATCACACAGGTCGCATTCCCGTGGATGCCCATCTTTTCTTCGATCTTGCCAACCGTGACAGGGTTGCGATCGCCAAGTGATCCATCATCGTTGACGATGAACTTTGGCACGATGAACAGTGACACACCTTTGATCCCGTCAGGACCGCCGGGGATTTTCGCCAGCACAAGGTGGATGATATTGTCAGCCATATCGTGATCACCGCCCGAGATGAAAATCTTTTGCCCTGTGATCGCATATGACCCATCATCTTGCGGATCCGCTTTGGTGCGCATCAGGCCCAGATCCGTGCCGCAATGCGGTTCGGTCAGGTTCATCGTGCCGGTCCATTCGCAGGTCGTCATCTTGGGCAGATACATCTGCTTTTGCGCGTCCGTGCCGTGGATATAGATCGCCGAGTAAGCCCCGTGCGTCACGCCCTGATAAATCTGGAACGCCATGTTTGCGCTGACCAGCGTTTCCTGTGCTGCTGTGTGCATGATGTATGGCAAGCCCTGACCGCCGTATTGGGGGTCACAATCCATCGCCGTCCAGCCGCCGTCTTTTATTTGCTTAAAGGCTTCTTTGAAACCTTTGGGCGTGCGCACGGTTCCGTTTTCCAACACACAGCCTTCGGTGTCGCCAACGCCATTGAGCGGGGCGAGCACTTCGGAGGCAACTTTGCCTGCTTCTTCCAGCACGGCACCTGTGAAATCGCGATCAAGTTCGTCAAAGCCTGGGATGTCTTGCTCGGACACTTTCAGCAAATCGTGAAGGATGAATTGCATGTCCTTGATGGGGGCGTTGTAAATGGGCATGTGGTGTCTCTCCGTCGGTGAGGTGTCAGGATGCGCCTTTAGGCGACGTTATGTTTCGCGTTTAGTTTGGCAAGTTGCGCCTTGCCCCAGACCATTTGGTCTTTCAACTCGCCGATGGCTTCGTCCAACTCGGCCTTTTGGGCCTCCATGTCGAACAGGTGCTTTTCGGCCAGTTCATATGTCTTGGCGAGTTGTGTCGCCTGCTGGTCACCCATGTCATAAAGGTCGAGCAGCTGCCGGATTTCTTCGAGGGAAAACCCAAAGCGTTTGCCGCGCAAGATCAGTTTCAGCCGCGCACGATCGCGTTTCGTGAAAAGGCGTTTTTGGCCTTCACGGATCGGGAACAAAATTTCCTTTGATTCGTAAAACCGCAACGTGCGCGGTGTTACATCATAGGCTTCGCACATTTCGCGAATGGTCAGTGTTTGGTCAGTCATATCTGTTCCTCCGGCAAGATCGTGTTGCCAGTGACGTGCGGTCTCGGGCTCCACCTTACAAGTAAAGCTGACGTAAACGTAAACGTAACGCGGCGTCATTTCGGCGCGCGCGAAATGTCCGGCAAGTTAACCCTAAGTAACGCGCAATTTTCTAACGGAGGGGGCGGGTAAGAATTTGCCCGGCGGCCAATAAAAGAAGGGCGTTGTGGTAAAACGCCATGCCGATAAGCGGCGTCGTCGGGGCCAAGCAGAATCCCCATTCAGGCGGCCTGACGCGGCTTTGCGCAGGCGGCTTGCCGCTGCGTCACATGTCAAAGTAATAAATGTCCGGTGCTGAACGGGGTCAAAACGGATGATGTCGCGGTCGCAATTGGCGGGCTTCATCGGGTCGTGCAGATCACCCCAGCGAGGCGGCGGTTTCGTCGCGCAGGGTCTTCAATTCGGTCATGGTTTCTTCGATTTGGGTCTTTTGCTCGCCCAGCTCGGCCATTTGTTTGTCGGCAAGCTCAATCCACGCGCGCATTTGGGCGGCGTTGCCTTCATGTTCGTAAATCAACAGCCATTGGCGAATATCTTCGAGGGCAAAACCAAACCGGCGGCCGCGTAAGATAAGCGTCATACGGGCCAGTTCGCGCGGGCCGTAAAAACGCGCACGGCCTTCGCGATCAGGTGTGAGCAGTTCGATGTATTCGTAGTACCGCAGGGTGCGCGGCGTCACGTCGAAATGGGCGCACATTTCCTTGAAATTGAGGCGGGTCTCGTCCATCGTTATCTCCCTGTCGCTTATGGTATGCTGTCGGGCGTCCGCGAGCAACTGCGATAGCGCGCGCGGGCCTGCGCAAAAGATAGCGCGCGGGCCTACGCAAGAGGCGCCTTTAACATATGCGGCAGTTCCGTCGGCGACTATCCGCAGTGGGGCGAAACTGTCATGAAGAAATATCCGCAATCGCTTATAATGCGCTTGCACCGGATGCGACAAATGCCAAATTGCCGCGCAGCGCAGGAGAGAACATGACAGATCAGTCCGATACCGAAATGACAGCAAAACGCGAGAAACTTGCGCGCCAGTTCATTGAGGCGATTCCCCATTCCCGCGCCCTTGGTATGACCTTGACCGAAATCGCGGATGGGAAAGCGGCAATCAGTATGGCGTATGACGTGCGCTTTGTCGGTGATCCCGAAACCGGTGTAATTCATGGTGGGGCAGTGTCGGCCCTGATGGATACCTGCGGCGGCGCGGCGGTGATGGTTCACCCAAGCGCGCCCGCGGGCACGGCCACGCTTGATCTGCGCATCGACTACATGCGCCCGGCCACTCCCGGCCAGACGATAACGGCCTCGGCAGAATGCTATCACGTCACCCGCTCGGTTGCATTTGTGCGGGCTGTGGCGACGGACGAAGACACAAGCCGCCCTGTCGCCACTGCGACCGGCGCATTCACAGTCGAGCGCGCAAAATGAACCAGACAAACCCAAGGACCGTGACATGAAGCGCCCCGAACCTGTCCAAGTGATCAAACAACGCCGTGATGCCGCCCTCGCAAGCCTTGTTGGTGGCGTGCCCTATATCGGCTTTTTGGGGATGCAGTTTGACCGGCGCGGCGACGAGTTGACGGCTGTTTTGCCCTACGATGATAAACTGATCGGCAATCCGATGTTGCCCGCGCTGCACGGCGGTGTCACCGCGGCATTCTTGGAAACAACAGCAATTATCGCCCTAAGCTGGGCAACCCTTTGGGAAGATATTGAAGGCGCGCAGGCTGCCGATTTCCAGATCGACGCACGGTCCGCGCCACGCTTGCCCAAGACGATTGATTTAACTGTGGACTACCTGCGCACCGGCCTGCCACGCGATGCCTATGCGCGCGCGCGCATAAACCGTTCGGGGCGGCGTTATGCTTCGGTCCACGTCGAAGCATGGCAGGATAACCGCGCCCGTTTGTTCGCCCAAGCGACAGGGCATTTCCTGATGCCAACGCGAGATGGCTAGCACCGCTGATCTGACCCATCGGCGGGTACTAAACATTGCTCTGCCGATTGTCCTGTCCAATGCGACGGTGCCGATCCTTGGGGCCGTTGATACCGGCGTCGTCGGGCAGTTGGGGCTGGCGGCACCGATCGGGGCAGTGGGTATCGGCGCAATCATCCTGACTGCATTTTATTGGGTGTTCGGCTTTCTGCGCATGGGCACGACGGGCTTTGCCAGTCAGGCGCTTGGGCGCGGTGATCTAGCCGAAGGGGCCGCGATTTTAAGTCGTGCTTTGGGCATTGCCCTGCTTGCCGGTCTAGCGATCATCGTGCTGCAGCGCCCGCTGTTTTTCCTGTCGTTCCTTATGTCCCCCGCCAGTGGTGAAGTTGAAGGCATGGCGCGCAGCTATATGGGCATCCGTGTTTGGTCTGCGCCCGCGCTGATCTCGCTATATGCCATCACCGGCTGGCTGATTGCGGCGGAACGCACCCGTGCGGTGCTGGTGATCCAGCTTTGGATGAACGGGCTGAACATCGGCCTCGATCTGTGGTTTGTACTGGGCCTTGACTGGGGCGTTGAAGGTGTGGCGATTGCGACGCTGGTCGCTGAATGGAGCGGTGCCGCCCTTGGCCTGTGGTTCTGCCGCGCTGCATTCGCCACGCCCGCGTGGCGCGACTTTGCGCGCGTGGCTGACCCCATCAAGCTACGTAGGTTTGCCCAAGTGAACCGCGACATTTTGCTGCGCTCGCTGATGCTGCAGGCGATTTTCGTAAGTTTCCTGTTCTTTGGTGCGCGCTTTGGCGATGTACAGCTGGCCGCAAATCACATCCTGCTGCTGTTCTTGAACATCACCGCCTATGCCATGGACGGGCTGGCGTTTTCTGCCGAGGCCTTTGTGGGCCAAGCGCTGGGAGAGGGTCGTCGCGCGGCCCTGCGCCGTGCGGCTGTCTTGACCAGCATTTGGGGCTTTGCGGTCGGGGTCTTCCTTGCCGCAGTGTTCCTGATCGCAGGTGGCCAGATCATCGACATCATGACAACTGCGCCCGAAGTGCGCGCAGTCGCGCGTGTCTATCTGCCATACATGATCCTTGCGCCGATCCTTGGCGCCGCCGCCTGGATGCTCGACGGTATTTTCATCGGCGCGACCCGCACCGCCGATATGCGCAATATGATGTTCCTGTCCGCGGTGATCTATTTCGTCGCCGTGTTGGTGCTGATGCCTATGCTGGGCAACCACGGGCTTTGGGTCGGGTTTCTGATCAGCTTTGTGGCGCGCGGGATTACGTTGGGCTGGAAATATCCGGCGCTAGAACGGTCAGTCACTTAAAGGATGGTCAGCACATTTTCCGGCGGGCGACCAATCGCGGCCTTGCCGTTCGCAAGCAAAACGGGACGTTCGATCAGGATCGGGTGGGCCGCCATGGTCGAGAGGAGTGCGGCGTCACTCGCGTCTTTCAGACCCAGCTCCTTGTAAACTGCCTCGCCCTTGCGAATTATAGCGGCGGGTCCGCCAAACAGGGCGGCGACTTGCGTTAGTTCGGCCAGCGTGGGTGCGTCCTGCAAATAGAGGCGCACCTCTGGGTCATGTCCGTTCTCGGTCAATAACGCCAAAGTTTGGCGTGATTTGCTGCACCGTGGGTTGTGCCAGAGAATCATAGCCATGCGCCTTTGTCAGTGCCGACAGCATCTGCAACGTTTGCAAAGCCATCCCGTTCAAGCAGATCATCCAACCCCCGCGCGATGTCTTCGGCAAGGCTGATGCCGCCAAAAACCAGTGCTGTATAAAGCTGCACAGCGGACGCGCCCGCGCGAATTTTCGCATAGGCCTGTTCAGCGCTGCCAACGCCGCCAACCCCGATCAGCGGTAGATCGGTGAGCGTGGATAGTTTTGCCAGCACGCGAGTCGATTTTTCAAACAACGGCTTGCCCGACAGCCCGCCCGCTTGATCACGATGCGCGCTGGTCAGCTCGTCACGCGACAGCGTGGTATTGGTGGCGATGATCGCTGACAGTCCGGATGCATTGGCAACCTCAGCGACCTCGGCCAGTTCGTCGCCATTTAGATCGGGGGCGATTTTTAGAAAAATCGGGATTCCCGTGACGTTGGCCTGCATAACACCGCGCAGCAAAGCAGCCAGCGCGGCCTTACCCTGCAAATCCCGCAGCTTTTCGGTGTTGGGGCTGGATACATTCACGGTCGCGAAATCGATATGCGGGCCACAATGGGCCAACACCCGCGCGAAGTCGGCGGCGCGGTCCTCACTGTCTTTGTTCGCACCAAGGTTCAGCCCGATGACTGCGCCACTTGGGCGCTGGGCGAGCCGATCCGCAATCGGCTCCATCCCTTCATTATTGAATCCGAATCGATTGATCGCCGCCGCGTCCTGCGTCAGGCGAAACAGACGCGGCTTGGCGTTGCCGATCTGCGGGCGCGGGGTGGCAGCGCCGACCTCAAGAAATCCAAATCCGGTGCGCGACAAAGCATGCAGCGCCGTCGCGTTCTTATCAAACCCCGCAGCAAGACCGACGGGGTTAGGCAACGAAAGCCCTGCCAAGGTGGTCGCCAGACGCTTTGAGGTCACAGGCCCACCCCGTGGCCCAAGCCCTGTGTTGAGCGCGCGCAGTGCCAACCCATGGGCGCGTTCGGGATCAAACCCCCGCAAGACGCGTAACCCGATCTGCTCAAGCGCTCTCATGCGAAATCCAAGACGTGTTTCCCGTCAACCAGCGGCATCGGGCGGGCCCAAACCACGTCCTTCACGGAAATATCGCGAAAGATGTGCGGGAACAGGGCATCACCGCGCGATACCTCCCATTTCAGGTCATCGCCAAAGCTGTCAGCCTCCAGTGCCGCCAAGATTAGCCTATCTTGACCCGCGAAGTGCTTGTCAGCGGTTTCCTGCGCCTGCTGGGCGGTGGACGTGTGAATATAGCCGTCCGCCAGATCAATCGGCGCGCCGGTGAAGGTGCCAGCGGACTGCCAAGCGGCCCATTGATCACCTGTAAGAATTTTGTAAATCAACATGCGCTTCACATGCCGATTTGGCGCGTGCGGGTCAAGGTTTCGCGCCCCTGACAAAGCGACGTTAGGCCATCGCAGACGCGAAGGCTTTGACTCTGCATGCGGTTCTGGCCAATCTATCGACATATCAACAAGGGGGTTTCCCACTATGCTTGCTCGTATTCTCACATCTACCGGCGTTTTAGCGCTTTCTGCGGGGGCGGCGGCTGCCGATTACTCGCTGACGATTCTACATACCAATGATTTTCACGCGCGCTTCGAGCCGATCAGCAAGTATGATTCGCCCTGTTCTGCCGAAGACAACGACGCCGGCGAATGCTTTGGCGGCACAGCACGCCTGATCACAACAGTGGCCGAGGCCCGTGCGCGCACCGACAATTCAATTCTTGTGGATGGGGGCGACCAATTCCAAGGCACGCTGTTTTACACCTACTACAAGGGTGCGATGGCGGCTGAATTCATGAACCAGCTTGGTTATGACGCGATGACCGTGGGTAACCACGAATTCGATGATGGCCCCGAAGTGTTGCGCGGCTTTATGGATGCGGTCGATTTCCCGATCCTGATGTCCAACGCTGACTTTTCCGGCGAAGAACTGCTGGCTGGCGAACTGCTGAAATCCACGATCATCGAACGCGGTGGCGAACAAATCGGCCTTATCGGCCTGACACCGCAAAACACCGATGAATTGGCCAGCCCTGGCCCCAACGTGATCTTTACCGATCCAAGTGACGCGGTGCAGGCAGAGGTTGATAAACTGACCGAAGCTGGCGTGAACAAGATCATCGTGCTGTCCCATTCTGGCTATGGCGTTGATCAGATCGTTGCCGCCAATACCACAGGCGTTGACGTGATCGTCGGCGGTCACACCAATACACTGCTGGGCGATATGGATGGCGCGGTTGGGCCTTATCCAACGATGGTTGGCGATACCGCGATCCTGTCAGCCTATGCCTATGGCAAATTCCTTGGTGAATTGAACGTTACGTTTGATGATGACGGTGTCATCGTTGAGGCCAGCGGCCAACCGCTGCTAATCGACGGCACCGTTGCCGAGGATGCAGCCGCCGTTGCGCGTATTGCCGAACTCGCGGTGCCGCTGGACGAAATCCGCAACAAAGTCGTTGCCAGCGCTGGCGAAGCGATCGAGGGTAACCGCGATGTCTGCCGCGCCATGGAATGTGCGATGGGCAACCTTGTGGCTGACGCCATGTTGGACCGTGTGGCCGATCAGGGTATCCAGGTGGCCTTTGCCAACTCGGGCGGGCTGCGTTCCAGCATCGACGCGGGTGACGTAACGATGGGCGAAGTACTGACCGTGCTGCCGTTCCAGAACACGCTGTCGACGTTCTTTATCAGCGGGCAGGACCTGCTCGATGCGCTCGAAAATGGTGCGAGCCAACACGAAGAAGGCTCGGGCCGGTTCCCGCAGGTTGCGGGCATGACCTTTGCGGTTGATCTGTCCATGGAGCCGGGAAGCCGGATCAGCGATGCGATGGTTGGTGGGGCAGCGATTGACCCTGCCGCGACCTATGGCATCGTGTCCAACAACTTTGTGCGCAATGGCGGTGACGGTTATTCCATGTTCGTGAATGCTGACAACGTCTATGACTTTGGCCCCGATCTGGCCGATGTCGTCGCCGAATATATGGCCGCGCAGGGCGATTATATGCCCTACACCGATGGCCGTATCATGATGAAATAAAGATCGTTTTGATCTATAAAAAGGGCGCGCCGCTGGCGCGCCCTTTTTGCGTTATGCAGGGCTTGAACACCGATGAAGTATCAATCCTAAGTCATTTGCAATGTTCCGCGCAGCGGCAGCACGATGCTGTGCAAAATGCTGGGCGCGACCGGCGTCGCGGGACTGCCGGAGTCCTATTTCCATGGCCCCAGGGTCGCCGACTGGATGCGCGGGATTGATCTGACAGCGACAGGGACGGAAACGCTGGCCGAGATTTTCGCCGCCGTGCGAGACCTTGGCACCGCAAGCACAGGTGTCTTTGGCATACGGATGCAACGGGGCAGTTTTGCCCATTTCCGCGAGCAAGCGCGCACTCTTTACACAGACGCGCAAACCGATCGCGCGCTGTTTCAAGCAGCGTTCGGCGATGTTTTGTTTATCCACCTGACGCGGCGCGATAGGTTGGAGCAGGCTATATCCTGGGTCATGGCATCGCAAACTGGCCTTTGGCATAGGTCTGCGGATGGAACCGAGTTGGAACACCTGGCCGAACCGGCCCTGCCTGCATTCGACGCCGATGAAATCGCCGCTCAGATGGCGCGGCTTTCGAGGTTTGACGCCGAATGGGACCACTGGTTTGACGCCGAAGGGATCACGCCGCACCCGATTGCTTACGAAGACCTTGCGCACGCCCCGCGTGGCGAACTGGGCGCTGTCCTAGATGCACTCGGTCTTGATTGCACCATCGCTGAAAACATCGCGCCCGCTACCGCAAGGTTGGCCAATGCTACCTGCCTGGAATGGTCTGTCCGCTTTCTAGCTGCGCGCAGCAAAAATACAGGTGCAGCCCCGCCCAACGGCAGCTAAGTTGTGCGAATGGTAACAGTCTCTGATCAATACGAAGCTTTCCCTTATCCCGCGCGCGATCCCACCGACGAGCGCACGCGCTTGATCACGGGATCACCCTCGGACCCTGTTGAAATGGATCACTACCTGTTTGGTGGCGCGCGTGATTGGTCGAAACCACTGCGGGCGATGGTGGCAGGGGGTGGCACAGGTGACGGGCTGATCCAACTTGCGACACGGCTAAGCCAAGCAGGCCGACCATTTGAAATTACCTATCTTGACCTATCCCGCGCGTCCCGTGCGGTTGCCGAAAAACGGGCGGACGTGCGTGGGCTGACGGGGATTTCGTTCCACACCGCGAGCCTTTTGGACGCGCCGGATTTCGGTGAATTCGACTACATTGATTGCTGCGGTGTGCTGCACCATTTGCCCGACCCTGCGGCGGGTTTTAGGGCCCTGCGCGCAGCCTGTGCCCCGACCGGTGGGCTTGGCTTTATGGTCTATGCGCCTCTGGGACGGTCCGGTGTTTATCCGCTCCAACAGGCATTTGGTGCGCTTTTCGCGAACCTTGGCCCAGCCGAAAGGCTCGCAGCTGCGCGGGCCGTTTTTGCCAAACTTCCTGACGGTCATCCGTTCAAAACCAACCCTCACCTTGGGGATCACAAACAATCGGACGCAGGGTTTTACGACCTGTTGTTGCATAGCCAAGACCGGTCTTATGACGTGGGTGAATTGCTGGACGAACTGACAGGGGCGGGGTGGGATCTGGCGTCTTTCTGCCAGCCCGGGCGCTATGATCTGGCGCGCTTTGCGGAGGTGCCAGCGACGACGGACGCAGCGCAGGCCATGGTCATTGCAGAAAAACTCAACGGCACGATGAAAGTGCATTTGGGTTACGCGGTGCCGGCGGGGGCCGTGCGACCCGTGGCATCGGCAGCCAAACGATCGCTGGTGCCACATCTGCGTGCTGCCACGCCTGCGCAATTGGCCAAAGCCGTCAGCACGGGCAAGCCGTTTTCAATCAAGTCAGGTGGTGAAACCATCCGCATTGCCCTGCCGAAATCTGCTGTACCGCTGATTGCCAGAATCAACGGCAAACGCAGCCTGAATGACATCGCGTCCGGCATGGACCCAATCACATTCGGTGGCATCTGGTCACAAATCGAGGCCGCGTTTACCCCTTGGGATGTGCTGCTGTATTCGCGCCTTTTGACTTAGCGGTCGGTGCAGCGCAGCAGCTCAGTCGTGCCTGTTGCCGCGCTGTCATAGGTTAGCCCGCCAGTCTCCGACAGGGCTTAGACTCAAGTTTCGAATGCAACACCCCAGCCCAACGGGCATAGGATGTTGTTATGAACAGACAAAACAAGCACCTCAATAGTGAGGAACGTGGCGTGATATTCGCTGAACATCATCGGGGCAGCAGCCTACGTGCCATTGGGGCGCTTTTGTGCCGTCCGGCCAGCACGATCGGGCGTGAATTGGCGCGGGGACGGCAGGTGGATGGGCTCTATTGCCCGTCAGCCGCACGGCGCGTTTATAGTGAGCGTCGCGTGTGTTGTCGGCGCAAGCGCAAGTTGGTTGAGGGCGGTGAACTCTACCGTTTTGTCCGTGATCATCTCGTGTATCACAGCTGGTCACCGACGCAGATTTCGCACAGACTGCGGCGCATGAAACCGGATGATCCCGCAAGCCACGTGAGCCCCGAAACCATCTATGCCGCGATCTATGCCCAGCCTCGGGGTGGTCTAAAGGCTGAGATGATTGCGGCGTTACGGCAGGCGAAACCCAAGCGCGGGTTGCGACGTGCGACGTCGAGCAGTAGCTCTATCGTGCCGGAAACATTGCGTATTATCCACCGCCCCGAAGAAATAGAGGCCCGGATTGTGCCGGGGCACTGGGAAGGAGATCTGATCAAAGGGGCCTTCAACCGCTCTTCGGTGGGCACTCTCGTCGAGCGTAAAACGCGCTTTGTTGTCCTGTGCAAAATGAACGGCAACGGCGCGGCTGCCGTCCTCGATAGTTTCTCGCGCCAGATGAAACGACTGCCTGCGGCCTTGCGCAAGAGCATGACCTATGACCGTGGTTCCGAGATGGCTTGCCACCCAGAATTGGCACGGCGGCTGAAAATAGACATCTGGTTTTGCGACCCGCACTCGCCATGGCAACGCGGCAGCAATGAGAATACAAACGGCTTGCTGCGCCAATTCATGCCGAAGGGCGCGGACCTGAGTGACGCCAGTCAAACATGGCTAAACGAGGTGGCTGCGCTGCTGAACAATCGCCCCAGAAAGACCCTCGGCTGGAGAACGCCCGCCGAAGCAATGGCCGAGGAAATCGAGGCCTTCAAACCACGTGTTGCGCTTGCAACTTGAATCCAAGCCTTGTTCGTCGTCATGCTATAAGGCGCTGTCGTCCACGCGGCCTTGCCGGATTGGTCGCGAAACTTGGGCCAATTGACTACTATAGTGTTGCACATAGCAATTTGGCGCCGGCTGCGCTGCGCCCGTTTTCTCGCGAGGGTCATCGCGTTAACGTTCTCATTCACGATATCATTCCACTCGAATTGCCGCAGATGCAGCGGGCTGTAACCGTAGCAGCGTTTCGGGCCAAGATTGGTGCTACCATCGGGTTCGCTGACCGCATCATTTTCAACTCACAAGACACCAAGGACCGGCTGGATGCGTATGTTGCGGATGCGAAGCTGGATTCCTGCAAAAGCGCAGTTGTGGCGCATCTGGGCGTTGATCTAACGCCACCTGACGCGACCAGCTTGCCCAAATCGCTTGATCTCACGCGTCCATATTTCATTACCGTCGGAACGATAGAGCCGCGCAAGAACCATGGGCTCTTGCTAGATGTCTGGGAGGCGCTGGGCGCTGATGCGCCCCGTCTTTTCATCTGTGGAAGCCGCGGGTGGCAAAACGAAGATGTATTTGCGCGGCTTGATCGCGGGGTCGAAGGCGTCACAGAACTGTCGGGCCTAAGTGACGGTGCGATAGCCGCGCTTTTTCAGGGGGCGCATGCGATGTTGTTTCCGTCTTTTGCCGAAGGGTTCGGGTTGCCGCCAATTGAGGCCGCAGCGCTGGGCACCCCTGTGATTTGTGGTGACCTTTCCATTTGGCGCGAAGTGCTTGGAGACACAGGCGTTTACCTAGACGTCACAGACCGCTATAAATGGCAAAAGGCAATTATAAAGATCGCAGAGCAGAAAAACGCCTCTCCTAAAGATAAGATGGTCGCTCCAACATGGGCGGATCATTTCAAGATCGTGTTAAGTATGACATGATACGGCGGGTGGGCGAGGCTGAACACCTCTGAGGATCGAGGGAAGTAGATGGGCGTCTGGCAGTCATATCGGCTCAGGTTGCAGCGTAAGCGCTGGCGCATTCGCGCGTTCCGTAAACGTCGCCAATTGAAATCCATTCAGGACCGCACGAAGCAGATCAAAAAGGGCGATATTCTAGTCTTTTCAACCCTTCGCAACGAAGATATCCGCCTGCCGTATTTCCTGAAGTATTACCGCGAGATGGGCGTAAACCATTTCATCATGGTCGATAACGACAGTGATGACGGGGGCCGTGACTATTTGGCCGATCAGTCTGACGTGTCACTTTGGGCAACCAAAGGCAGCTATAAGCGGGCCCGATTTGGTGTTGACTGGCTGAACTGGTTACAGATGAAATATGCCCATGGGCACTGGTGTCTTGTGGTCGATCCAGATGAATTCTTGGTCTACCCGTTTTGTGATACCCGCCCGCTTCGGGCGCTGACGGATTGGCTCGATGCATCATCGATCAAATCATTTGGTGCGATGTTACTTGATATTATCCCAAGGGTCGCATTGATGATGTGCCTTACCAGCGCAATCAGAGCCCGATGGACATTGCCATGTGGTTCGATGCGGGCAACTATTCAATCTACAAGAATAAGAAGTTCGGCAATTTGTGGATTCAAGGCGGGCCGCGTGCGCGCAAGTTCTTCCCGAACGAACCGTGGCGTGCGCCTGCGCTCAACAAGATACCGCTGGTAAAGTGGGACCGTAACTATGCCTATGTCAGCTCGACCCATATGGTGCTGCCGCGCGGGCTGAACCTTGTTTACGACGAATGGGGTGGCGAGAAGGCGAGCGGTGTTCTGCTACACACCAAGTTTCTTGATACCTTTAGCGTCAAAGCGGCCGAAGAATTATTACGCGAGCAACACTATGCTAATTCGCACGAATACAAGGCCTATGCGTCTGGCCTGTCGGACGACCCTGAACTGTGGTGCAAGTGGAGCGAGAAATACATCAATTGGCGACAGCTTGAGATTCTAGGCCTCATGTCCAAGGGAAACTGGGCATGACCGTCGGCATTGTCATGCTGGTGCACGATGCTTTGGATCGCGCCGAACAGGTGATCCGCCATTGGAACGCCGGTGATTGCCCTGTCGTGATTCATGTGGACAAATCTGTCGATCGCAAGACCTACGACCGCTTTGTTGCTGCCGTCGCTGATCTGCCAGATGTCCGGTTCTCTAAACGGCATCGCTGCGAATGGGGCGCATGGGGCATCGTTGCCGCGTCGCAATCCGCGTCCGAACTGATGCTACATGCCTTCCCGCAGGTCCGTCACGTGTATTTGGCGTCGGGATCGTGTATGCCGCTGCGCCCTGTAAAAGAAGTCCAAAGCTATCTGGATGCGCGCCCGCGCACCGATTTCATCGAAAGCGCGACAACTGCGGATGTGCCTTGGACAGTTGGCGGCCTGGATCACAAACGGTTTACGCTGCGCTTTCCGTTCTCATGGAAAAAGCACCGCTTTCTGTTTGACCGGCATGTTGAATTTCAGCGCCGGTTCAGGCTGTATCGCAAGACGCCTGCCGGCATCGTTCCGCACATGGGAAGCCAGTGGTGGTGTCTTACGCGGCAAACCCTGTCGGCAATCCTGCAAGACCCTGACCGTCCGACCTATGACCGATTTTTCAGCAAGGTCTGGATCCCGGACGAAAGCTATTTCCAGACTATCGTGCGACTTTATTCGCAGAACATCGAAAGCCGCTCACTTACCCTGTCCAAGTTCGACTTTCAGGGCAAACCACACATCTTTTACGACGACCACCTTCAACTTTTGCGTCGTTCCGACTGCTTTGTCGCGCGCAAGATTTGGCGTCACGCGGATCGGCTTTACGATACGTTCCTTGGGGATGATGTCGGTGCCATGAAGGGTGCCGAACCGAATCCCGGCAAGATTGATCGCATTTTTGCCAAGGCCGTCGACCGCCGCACGCGCGGTCGTGCGGGCCTTTATATGCAAAGCCGCTTTCCGAACGAAAACTGGGAAAACGGTTTTACATCCGCGCCATATTCGATGCTTCAGGGTTTTGGCGATCTGGTTGAAAACTTTGACGCTTGGCTGGCCAAAGCAACCGGCGCGCGGGTGCATGGCCATCTGTTTTCCCGGGATCGGGTTGAATTCGAAGGGCGTCTGGAAACGTTTAGCGGGGCGTTGTCCAATAGCCCTGCCATGCGCGATTACAATGCGCGTATGTTCCTGACCAACCTGATTTGGAACACACGCGGCGAACGCCAATGCTTTCAGTTTAGCCCGCGCGACAGCCAGATTATTAACTGGGACATCGCCAAAGACCCGAACGCGCAGATCAGTGTGATTTCGGGTGCATGGGCTGTGCCGCTGTTTCAGTCCAACCGCAATTTTGCCGACCTTCGCGCCGAAGCAGCGGCGCTGCAAAGAATCGAGAGCGATCACCTAAATGTCCTGCGGTCGCCTTATGTCAAAGCGCGTATCCGCATCTGGACCATGGCTGATTTTGTCGAAAGTCCGATGGAAGCTCTGCAAAGTATCGTGGATGAAATGGGCGGCCGAAGCTTGCGGCGGCTGGCCGAGGCACCGCGCATGGTTGATTTGTCAGGCTTTGGTCAGTTTCTACAAAACCTCAAGAATCAGGGAATGCATCCTTACTTGATGGGTGATTTCCCCGCGGACGCTGCACCTGACAACGCACAACCCAAACCTCGGAAACCATATTTGGTTAGGTAAAGCATGGCGAATTTTGACTATTTTGTAGTGTTTGCCGAAATGCGGACAGGGTCCAACTTCCTAGAAGCGAACATCAACGCCTTTGATGGACTGGCCTGCGTGGGCGAGGCATTTAACCCGCATTTTATCGGCCATCCAAATCGTGAGGAAATTCTTGGGGTGACCCAAGCTGAACGCGATGCTGATCCCGAAGGGCTTGTCGGTCGCATAAAGGACAATCCCGATACCCTTACGGGGTTCCGGTTTTTCAATGATCACGACCCACGCCTGCTGGACATATGCCTGCCCGATCAGCGTTGCGCCAAAGTGATCCTGACCCGCAACCCCGTAGAAAGCTATGTCAGCAGGAAGATCGCGCAGGCCACAGGCCAGTGGAAATTAACCAACGTAAAACATGCACGGGCCGAAAAGATTACTTTTGATGCTGCCGAGTTCGAGGCGCACCTTGCTGTGTTGCAAACCTTTCAAGTGTACCTTCTGAATGCGCTTCAACGATCCGGTCAGACGGCATTTTATGTCGCGTATGAAGACCTTCAGGATGTTGAGATCATGAACGGACTCGCGGCGTATCTGGGGTGTGATGCGCGGCTTGCCGCGCTCGACAAGAGCCTTAAAAAACAAAACCCAAGCCCGATGTCCGACAAGGTGATGAACTACGAAGAAATGGAGGCCGCGCTGGGCAGACTTGATCATTTCAACCTGACACGCACCCCCAGCTTTGAACCGCGACGGGGTCCGGCTGTGCCGACGTTCATCGCCGCACCGCAAAGCCCGCTTTTGTTCATGCCTGTCCCGTCCGCGCCGTGCGATGCCGTGTGTCAGTGGTTATCGGCCATGGATGGTCAAGACGACGCGGCTTTGGTGACGGGATTTAGTCAAAAGACCGTGCGCCAATGGAAACGCCAAAGACCGGGGCATCGCAGCTTTACGGTTGTGCGTCATCCGGTCGCGCGAGCACACGCTGCGTTTTGTGACCGTATTTTGCAAACTGGGCCCGGCTCGTTCCTCGAAATACGTGCAACCTTGCGCCGTCAGTTCAAGCTGCCCATCCCTAAGGAAATGCCCAGCGAAAGCTATGATCGACAGGCGCATCGCGCGGCGTTCTTGGCATTTCTCGATTTTCTTAAAGGCAACCTCGCGTCGCAAACCGGCATTCGTGTTGATGCCGCTTGGGCCACCCAAGCCGAGGTGATGCAGGGTTTCGCAAAATTCGCCGTTCCCGACATCATCCTCCGAGAAGACAGTCTTGGCGAAGATCTTGCAATATTGGCTGCGCAAATTGGCAAAGAAACGATGCCACAGCCCGCTGATGTGACTGATCCACACGCAGCACAACTGGCAGATATATATGACGACAAGATCGAATCCGTCGTTCGCACCGTTTATCAGCGCGACTATATGACATTTGGCTTTGGAGACTGGGGCTAGGCGGCTTGTGAAGTGTGTTCTTCTGTCAGGATCGAATGCAGCGTGTCAGATTCGGAATTTGCCCGCAACTTAGCGCAGATATCACCGTCCCGCATGGTGCGCGCAACAAGCGCCAGCGCCTTGAGGTGTTCCGCACCCGCGGCGGCTGGCGCGAACAGTGCAAAAACAAGATCGACGGGCTGACGATCAACAGAGTCGAAATCGAGCGGTTTTTCCAAACGAACGAACAGACCCCGAACCGTGGTGATGCCAGAAAGTCGTGCGTGGGGCAGGGCCACACCGTGTCCAACGCCTGTCGGCCCAAGCGCTTCACGCTCAAGGAGGGCTTCAACTACATCTGTTTGGCCAAGGTCAAAGCAATCTTGCGCCATGAAACCAAGATCATGAAAAAGGCGTTTCTTACTGGTGGCGGCGCCTAATACTTTGACGCCGTCCAACTGCAAAATTTGTGCTAGCCGCATTGCTCTTGTCCTTTAGCCGAACAAGTGCCGACCGTTAGCCTGTGTTGCGGGGATCAACCCAGCCGATGTTACCATCGTCGCGCCGGTATACAACGTTGACTCCGCCATGTCCTTCATTTCGGAAGACCAAAACCGAGGCATTCGCCAGTTCCATCTGCATAACCGCTTCGCCGACTGATAGCGAAGGGATCTTCGCTTCCATTTCGGCCACGATCATCGATGTGACGTTCTCCGGTTCGGCGCCTTCCGACTCATCCGATGCGGCGAGGATATATGAGCCTGCATCCGAAAGTTCAACAGGCTGTGAACGATCCTTGTGATGGTCTTTCAACCGGCGCTTGTAGCGGCGCAGCTGTTTTTCCATCTTTTCGCTACAGCCACCGAAAGCTGCATAGATTTCATTAGCATGGGCCTTTGACTGTGCCGTGAGTCCAGTAGACAAATGCACAACAGTCTCGCATACAAATTCGTGCCCGCTCTTGGAAAAGACAACATAGGCGTCGGTCGGTCGACCTGCATATTTCTCGAAAATCGCTCCCAATTCGGTTTGCACATGAGTTTGTAGCGCTTCGCCAATGTCGATTTGCTTGCCACTGATTTGATACCGCATCGTTCCTCCTTCGTATTTAGGCACGCGCAATTCCTTAACCGACATTCCCCAAGTGGCTTGCCGTTTGACCTCAAGATTGCCCAACGAGGCCACCCGATCAAGCGTTTTTTGCCCCGCGCGGTGTCTGCGGTCGCGGAAACAACCCGGATCGGTCGGATCGAGCCGCGACTCCTTGCCGTGCTGGCGCGGCGGCCCTGTTTTTCAGTGCGGCGGACAGGCCTGTCGAGCCGCTTTCGTTCAGTTTGGGTCCGGATCGCGGTCATGCGCATAGCGGTGGCGCTCGCAATCGGCGGATGGCGGCAAGGATGGTGCGCACCATTTGGCCAGTGACCGCGACCTCGGCAAGCTGGAAGGTGATGGCGCGGGCGTGGCTCACGACGCGGGCACCGATCTTGATCAGCTTGAGCTGGAGGCTGGTCAGTGACCAGTCGGCCATGGCCTCTGGCAGTTCGATGCAGCGCAAGAAGGTAGCCAGGTTGTAGGCCAGCACGTGCAGCTGCAGCCGCACTTCGTTGTCGCGGAACCTCCTGCATGACAGCCGCGTCCAGTGGAAGGCGTACTTCCCTTCCTTGATGTGCTGCTCAGCTGTGCCGCGTCGATTATAGAAGCGGGTGACCTCGTCCGGCTCCATGGGCAGGTTGGTGACGATGAAGCCCACGCGGGGGAACAGCTCGCCCGGATGCCACTCGATCTTGGCAATGACGCGGCGCGCCTTGTCCCAGGACGCAGCCTGATACTGGAAGTCCTCGTGAAAGCGCTTGACCTTGGTCTGTGACGGACGCCCTACGGGCCGCGTCAGCCGATGGGCGATCTGCTCGCGCAGGACGTTATTGGCGCGCAGCCGGATGGCGTAGAAGTAGCCCGTCTCCTCAAGCCGTTCATAGAGTGCCGGGATCGCATAGGCGGCGTCAGCGCGGAAGAAGCGACCCCCAAGGTTGCGGCCAGCGTAGCGGGCAATCACCGGATCCAGAACCTCCTGCCAGCCATCGGCACTATGGACGTTCCCGTTGCGCAGGGCGCAGCGCTCCAGCATGCCGAACTGGTTGAACAAGAAGTTTGGGTGGTAGCAGGTGCATCCGAAATGCCCATTCCAGGCCGCGCCCTCCTGGTCCCCGTGTGTCGGACTGACCGAGCTGTCCATGTCCAGCACGATGTATTTGAGCCCGTTGCGATCATGAAAGCGGTCAATCCACGCGCCGTTCAGATCGGCCAGCGCCGCCCGGTTCTCGGGCAAGGCCAGCGTCTCGGTCTCGAACCGCCCCATCTGCGTTGCTGAGGCCGCTTGCGCATCGACTGCCCGGCCACCTACGACCTGTCGCATGACCGGATCGAGGGCCAGCCGGTCGGCGTCGTTGACATCCTCGTATCCGGCCAGACGACCGAACACCGATTGCCGGAACAGCCCATCGAGTTGATGGACGGAGTTCTTGCCTGTGCGGGTGTCGCGCAGTGCTGCTGACGCCAGATCCGACAGCCCGAGCGCGTCATCCAACTCGCGCATTACCAAGAGACCGCCGTCGGAACTGAGCTGCGTGCCATTGAACTCTAGCCGCACACGACGGTCGAAATCCACCCGATCAGCCCGCTGCAAGTCCGCACCCTCCGGGTGATCCATAAAATGCTCCCTTCTCAGCCGTCAACACCATGATTTATATACGAAATACGATAATATGGATAGCAAAATCAGAGATTTACTTGGGGAATGCAGGTTATAATACATAATTGGAATTAGCGACCTAATTGTCAGTAACCTAACTAAAAGTGTAATTGATTTCCGGCCGGGCCTATTATGCCGCGACAGTCGCCGGATCTACCAAAGTTACAATATCATCCATGATCCGATTCAATTCGAAATCTTTCGGAGTATAAACGCGCGCGACGCCCATGGCGCGCAATTGCGCCGCGTCATCTTCGGGAATGATACCGCCTGCCACGACCGGGATGTGCCCAAGACCGGCAGCGTTCAATTGCGCGACGACTTCGCCAATCAGCGGGATATGCGAGCCCGACAGGATCGACAGGCCAATCACATGGGCATCGTCGTTTAGTGCGGCAGCGACGATTTCAGCCGGAGTCAGGCGAATGCCTTCGTAGCTGATATCCATACCGCAATCGCGCGCGCGTGCGGCAATTTGTTCGGCGCCGTTTGAATGACCATCAAGCCCCGGCTTGCCTACAAGGAATTTGAGGCGGCGGCCAAGCCGCTGGCTAACAGCGGCAACACGTTCGCGGATTTCGTCCAGCCCTTCGGTCCGGTTGGACGGGTTGTGGCTAACGCCTGTCGGCCCACGATACTGGCCGTGCACGGCGCGGATAACATCGGCCCATTCGCCCGTCGTGACGCCTGCCTTGGCGCAGGTAATCGACGGGGGCATGACGTTGTCGCCGGCGCTGGCGGCGGCGCGCAGATCGGCGAGGGCCTTGGTGACTGCATCATCATCGCGCGCGGATTTCCATGCGGCGAGGCGCGCGAGCTGATCGGCCTCGGCGTCCTTATCAGAGACCATGATTGCATCGTCTCCAGCCGTCAGAGGAGAGGGTTCGCCCGTCGTCCATTTGTTCACACCAACGACTGTGGTTTCGCCGGTTTCGATGCTGGCAATGCGGGCGGCGTTGCTTTCGACCAGCCGCGATTTCATATATTCGATCGCGCCCACGGCCCCGCCCATCGCGTCGATCTGCGCAAGTTCGGCGCGCGCGCCGTCTTTCAGGGCGTTAACCTTGGCCGTCACCACAGGGTTGCCATCAAACAGATCGCCGAATTCCAGAAGGTCGGTTTCATAAGCAAGGATTTGTTGCATCCGCAGCGACCACTGCTGATCCCACGGGCGGGGTAGGCCCAAGGCTTCGTTCCATGCGGGCAGTTGCACGGCGCGCGCACGGGCGTTTTTCGACAGGGTCACGGCAAGCGTTTCAAGCAGGATGCGATAGACGTTGTTTTCGGGCTGCTGTTCGGTCAGACCAAGCGAGTTCACCTGCACGCCATATCGAAAGCGGCGGAATTTCGGGTCGGTCACGCCATAGCGTTCTTGGCAAATCTCGTCCCACAACTCGACGAATGCGCGCATTTTGCAGAGTTCAGTGACGAAGCGGATACCGGCGTTGACGAAAAAGCTGATCCGTCCAACCATTTCGGGGAAATCGTCGGGAGCGACTTTGCCCTTGAGATCGTCGAGCACGGCGGTGGCAGTGGCCAAAGCGAATGCCAGTTCTTCCTCGGGTGTCGCACCTGCCTCTTGCAGGTGATAGCTGCACACGTTCATCGGGTTCCATTTGGGAAGGTGTTGGCGGGTATAGGCGGCCACGTCGGTGATCATCCGCAAGGACGGTTCGGGTGGGCAGATGTACGTGCCGCGCGACAGGTATTCCTTGATGATGTCGTTTTGCACAGTGCCTTGCAGGGCGGTTACATCGACACCCTGTTCTTCGGCCACGGCAATATAGAGAGATAGCAACCAAGGGGCCGTCGCGTTGATCGTCATCGAGGTGTTCATCTGATCGAGCGGAATATCGGCAAACAGCGCGCGCATATCACCCATGTGACAGACCGGCACGCCGACTTTGCCGACCTCACCGCCAGCCAGTTCATGGTCACTGTCGTAACCCGTTTGGGTTGGCAGATCGAATGCCACCGAAAGACCCGTCTGACCCTTGGCGAGGTTCCCGCGGTAAAGCGTGTTCGAAGCCTTGGCGGTCGAATGCCCAGCGTAGGTGCGGAACAACCATGGTCGATCTTTGGGGCGGTCCTTGCTGCGGTCTTGCTGCGGGTGCGACATGATTGGCCTCTCGACTAGGGTCGTGGTAATTATATTTCTCGGAAGCACGGATATTCGACATTTTATGGCGTTGTCAATTCGCTGCATTGCGGCATGGGTGGATTTACGGCAGCGTAGAACACTGTAAGGTCACGGTATGATGCAAACCGTGCAATTGCCGCTGTGGCTCCTGATCTTGATTGTGCTGTTTGCGGCGGTGACGTTTGCGTCGCATTTCCTGTTCCCGTCTGTGCTCTGGTTTTTCCGTCGCCGCGCAGAACGTGTAATTGCCAAAGTTAACGCGCGCCTGCTCCGCCCTATCGAACCATTCAAGCTGGCGCGCCGTCACGACATGATCCAACGGCTGATTTATGACGCCGAGGTTGTGCAGGAGGTCGTTGAATACGCCCGCACGGAAGGCATTCCCGAAAACGTCGCGTTTGAAAAAGCGCGCAGTTATGCTCGCGAGATCGTTCCATCGTTTTCGGCCGCGGCCTATTTCACGTTTGGTACGCGGTTGACGCGTTGGTTGTCGCGCTCGCTATATCGCATCCGGTTGGGTGCTTTCGATCGCGCCAAACTTGAGGGGATGAACCCTGACGCGGCGATCATCTTTGTAATGAACCACCGCAGCAACATGGATTACATGCTTGTCACCTATCTGGTGTCGCGGGCATCTGCCTTGTCTTATGCGGTGGGCGAATGGGCGCGGGTCTGGCCGCTGTCAGCTGTCATTCGCATGATGGGGGCGTATTTCATCCGTCGCAAATCGCGCGGCGCGCTCTATCGCAAAGTATTGGCCCGCTATGTGCAGATGGCCACGGCAGGCGGCGTCACGCAGGCGGTGTTCCCCGAAGGCGGGTTAAGTCTGACAGGCGCGGTCGCGGAACCGCGCCTTGGGTTGTTGAATTACATTGTGTCGGATTTCAAACCGGACGGGCGCGAAGTGATTTTTGTTCCGGTCGCTTTGAATTATGACCGTGTGCTTGAAGACAAGTTTCTGATTGCCGCCGACAAATCAGGTGTGCGCCGATTCCGCCCGCCGTTGGCAACTGTGTGTCGCGCCGTTCTGGCGCATCTTTGGCAACGGGTCACGGGACGGTTTGATAAATTCGGCACCGCTTTCGTCAACTTTGGAGAGCCGCTGTCGCTGGGTGAATTCATGCAGGGTCACAAGGGTGACCAGACCGAGGCCGTCGGTCACGAATTGATGGCACGGATTCGCCGTGCGATGCCGGTGCTGCCTGTGCCGCTGATTGCCCGCGTGCTGCTGGCGGGTGTGGTGGACGCCGATGACTTGCGCGCCAAAGTGCAGGCCGAACTGTCGCTGCTTGCGAGCACAGACGCGCCTCTGCCGCGCCGTGGCTTGGACAAGGTGATCGAGGACGCCCTGAAGCGACTGCGCGAACGTGGGCTTATCAGTGATGATTTGCAGGTTCCCGCAGAATCCCATGATGTGTTGGCGTTCTACGCGGCGTCGATTGCGCCGCATTTTGATGCGGATTGATCAAAGCCACTGGTATCACGAAATTGCTGCGGGAATCGGGGGCCCAGCCTTACCCTAGGTTATTGTCGAACAAAAAGGGGATCGATTCTAGGGCATTTCACTTTAAGTCCTTGGCGCTTGCCGCCGCGACGGCGCTCGCGCTGACTGGCTGTATGGAGACCACGACGACGACAACCGTTGTTGGGGCCGCAAACAAGAACGTCGTTATTCAGAACAACACCGGCCGCACGATCTGGCGGTTTTACGGATCACCTGTAAACGTAGGTAGCTGGGAAGAAGATATTCTGGGAACGAACGTGTTGCCATCGGGTCGCTCGGTGAATATCAACTTTTCAGACGGTCGCAGGATTTGCAATTTTGACATGAAGGCCGAGTTTCAGGACGGAAGCAGCATCGTCAAAAACAATATCAACGTTTGCCGCGTTTCTACGGTTTCGTTCCCGTAACGGCTACGCTGCGACGCGGCGGACATATAATTACAAAAATGTCCGCCGTGGCGTTGCATTATTACTTTCTCGCCTTTAGTTCTGTTTTTAGCGCGCTGATTCTGCAGTGCGGCAATAATTGAGAATCCGGAACGGAGATAAGTGAGATGGCCTTGGATACGAATGCAGATATCGCGACTTACGCCGCCCCCGAAAAAGACCTGTACGAGGTGGGTGAAATCCCACCCATGGGCCATGTTCCGGCACAGATGTATGCATGGACAATCCGGCGTGAGCGGCACGGTGAACCTGAACAGGCCTTTCAAGTCGAAGTGGTTGATGTGAAAAAACCCGACAGCCATGAAGTGCTGGTTCTGGTGATGGCCGCCGGTGTCAATTATAATGGTGTTTGGGCCGGTCTTGGCATCCCGATCAGTCCGTTTGATGTGCACAAAGCCGACTATCATATTGCCGGTTCCGATGCGGCTGGCATCGTTTGGGCCGTGGGTGACAAGGTCAAGCGCTGGAAGGTTGGCGACGAGGTCGTTATCCATTGCAACCAAGACGATGGCGACGATGAAGAATGCAACGGTGGTGATCCGATGTTTTCCGAAAGCCAACGCATCTGGGGTTATGAAACGCCAGACGGATCGTTTGCGCAGTTCACAACAGTGCAGGCGCAGCAATTGATGCATCGCCCCAAGCATCTGACATGGGAAGAAAGCGCGTGTTACACACTGACGCTCGCCACCGCATATCGGATGCTGTTTGGTCATGAGCCCCATGATCTTAAGCCCGGTCAGAACGTGCTGGTGTGGGGCGCGTCGGGGGGTCTTGGGTCATATGCGATCCAACTGATCAACACGGCGGGTGCCAATGCGATCGGTGTCATTTCAGATGAAGACAAACGCGAATTTGTAATGGGCCTAGGCGCGAAGGGTGTGATCAACCGCAAGGATTTCAACTGCTGGGGTCAACTGCCCACCGTGAACACGCCCGAATATAATGACTGGCTGCGCGAGGCGCGTAAATTCGGCAAGGCGATCTGGGACATAACCGGCAAGGGCGTCAACGTCGACATGGTGTTTGAACACCCCGGCGAGGCGACGTTCCCGGTGTCCGCGCTGGTTTGTAAAAAGGGTGGCATGGTCGTGATTTGTGCGGGCACCACAGGTTTCAACTGCACGTTTGATGTACGCTATATGTGGATGCATCAGAAGCGTTTGCAGGGGAGCCACTTTGCACACCTCAAGCAGGCCGCCTCGGCAAACCGATTGATGATCGAACGCCGTCTTGATCCCTGCATGTCCGAAGTGTTCCCGTGGGACGAGATCCCTGCTGCCCACACCAAAATGCGCAAGAACGAGCATAAACCGGGCAATATGGCGGTGCTGGTTCAATCGCCCAGAACGGGCCTTCGAACCCTTGAGGACGCCGTAGCCGCAGGCAAGAGCTAGGCGCTGCGAGCCGCATAACATGGAAAAGGGGGCGCGACCGGTATCAGGGCCGCGCCTTCTTTTGTTTCAATGGGTTGGGTTATTGGGCCTCCTCATATCTGGTGGGTCCGATTTGGTGAATATGTTTCGTTAATCCTCCGATGCTACCATAGGTTGTTAATCAATAATTAATCTCTCGTAAGGAGACTGCCCATGGGACAGAAGTGGATCATCGACGTATTATCCGACCTCCAGGCCTTTGCGCGGCAGAACGATCTGCCGTTGCTTGCAAACCAGCTTGAGCAGGCCGTGCTTGCCGCACGGGCTGAGATTGCGCCGATGCCTAAGGGGACACCGCCTGCGGTGATTGGTGACGGCGCTGAAACTGGAAACATTTCTAGAGAAGCTGAACCAGGCTCGCGGACTTGATGACATCCAAAACCTGATCGTCGTATTGCGCGATCACTACAGCGTGAAACACATCGTTTATCACTGGGTCAGTTCTGATGGTGAACAATACGGCTGCGGCACCTACGATCCGGTCTGGGTGCAGCGCTATGTGGATCAGAAATATCTGCGGGTGGACCCTGTGGTCATCGGCTGCTTTCAGCGGTTTCATCCTATTGAGTGGAAACGGCTGGACTGGTCTTCAAAGCAAGCCCGAGAACTACGACGTGACGCGATCGCGCATGGCGTAGGAGATCAGGGCTATTCAGTGCCGGTGCGTGGGCCGAACGGCCAGTTCGCGATCCTTTCTATTTCCACGAATTGCAACGACGATGACTGGGCTGCATTCACCCAAAGAAACCAACACGATTTCATTCTCATTTCTCACTATTTCAACAAGAAAGCGCTTGATTTTGAAGCCGACCGCACCCCTGAACCGCCCAAACCGCTGTCGCCGCGCGAAGTCGATACCCTCACGTTTCTGGCGATGGGATATGGGCGTGCGCAAGTTGCCGAGATGCTTTCGATTTCGGAACACACCCTGCGGGCCTATATCGAAAGTGGGCGATTCAAGCTGGGCGCGATCAACACGACTCACGCAGTTGCGCGCGCGATGTCCGAGGGCCTGATTTTGATCGGTGGTTCGACGCGAGCGGTGAACGGTGCTTGGCCCGGACGTGCAACCATTCCATCGCGACAAGCCGCCGAATGACTCCACCGTCACGGGCCTTGGGCCATGCGCCACAGATTGCACCTTGGGCCGCTTGACCTCTGGCACGCGCTGCGCCTGCCCTATAAGGTCGCGCCATGTCGCCTCCCACGCTCACATTTTCCGAAGATCAAGCCGAAGCATGGGACGCCATCGCCGCGGCCCTGCGTGGCGCCGGCGTCAATTTCGACGACCACCTGTTAATGCCGCCCTCGGGCGATCGGACGTCGTCAGTTCTGGCTGTGGTAGGCAAGGCCGGATCGGGCAAAACGCTGCTGCTGGCCGAATTGTTCAAGGCGCTGCGCGATGCAGGCGTTGATGTTGTGTCCGGCGATTGGGAGGGGCGCAAACGCAAGGACCGACGCACGTTGGCGATCCTTGCGCCGACCAACAAGGCTGCGAGTGTGCTGCGCAATCGCGGCGTCCCCGCAACGACGATCCATCGCATTCTCTATACACCTGTCTATGATCCCGAATATGAAAAGGTCGCCGAATGGCTGGCCGGACAAGGGGATCGCCCTGAAATCGAAGGGCTGACCGATGTGGCACTTGAACGGGCTTGGGTGTCGTATCAGGCGAATACATCTGTGCCCGCGGCGCTTGCGGCGGCCGGTTTGCGTGGCAGTGATTTCATCACCGGCTGGAAGCGACGCGAAGACCCGCTGGATATCGGGTTTGTCGATGAAAGCTCGATGCTGGATGCCAAGCAGTTCGAAGACCTGACAGAGATTTTTCCGACGCTTCTGTTGTTTGGTGACCCCGCGCAGCTGCCGCCCGTCAAGGGCGAGGGCGGCGGTATGGTGTTCGATACTTTGCCAGATGATCGCAAGTTGGTGCTGCACCGCATCCACCGCCAAGACGCAGACAATCCTATTCTCGATCTGGCGCATGCACTGGGCGATCCGGCGCTTGAATTTCACCACTTTGAACAGATGATCCAAGAGGCCGCCGCGCGCGATGAACGGGTCGTGATGGCGCAGCGGGTCGAAAGCGATCTGATGGCGCGGTCGCCTTGTCTGGTTTGGCGCAATGCGACGCGGATCAAGTTGATCCATGCGTTTCGCAACGCCTTTGGCGCGCCCGTGGACGAGCTGATGGAAGGCGAACCGCTAATTTGTGACGGGATTGAATTGCCTGCAAAGCATCGCAAAAAGCGGCTCGATCTTGAGGCGCGTGGGCTGATCAAAGGTGCGCAAGTTATCTACCTTGGGCCAGGGCGAAAGCCGGGGTTTTCGCGCCTACACGTGATGGGTGCCGAGGATCCGCAGGTCAGCGCGGCCAGCATCGTCAAGATCGAACACGAGGGTGACGAAGAGCCGTTTATCCCGTTTGCCGCCCGCATGGGGGCCACGTTTTTGCATGGCGCTGCGGTGACAATTCACAAGGCCCAAGGGTCGCAGTGGGACACGGTGCAGGTGTTTGCGCCCGACATTTATGCCGCGAGCCGTATGGGCCGAATGGAGGCAGGCACGCAGCTTTGGAAACGGCTTGCTTACGTGGCGATCACACGGGCGGAAACGCAGTTGCGGTGGGTTGTGCGCAACCGTCTGGCGCGACCCTCTGGGACGCTAAGCACCGATGATCTACGCACCGCGCCGGTGCTGCTTGAGTTGGAAGCCCAAGGAGACGCGCCGTGAAAAGCATCGTGATCACAGGGGCGAGCGGCGGCATTGGTCGTGCTTGCGCCGAGGTATTTCTGGCGCACGGTTGGCGGGTCGGATTGATCGCGCGGCGTGCAGAATTGCTTGAGGAAATAGCGGCGGGGCGCGACGGTGCTGTGGTCCTGCCCTGTGATGTAGCGGATGAAAATGCTGTTGCTGCGGCGTTTTCGGAATTTGCAGCCAAGGCAGGTAGGCTTGACGTTCTATTCAACAACGCCGGTATTTTCACGCCTGCTGCACCGATTGATGAAATTCCGGTCGCGGACTGGACGCGCGCCGTGGCCGTGAACCTGACGGGGATGTTTTTGTGTGCCCGCGCCGCGTTTGGCCAGATGCGCCGCCAGTCGCCGATGGGCGGGCGGATCATCAACAACGGGTCGATCAGTGCGCATGTGCCGCGCGAAGGCTCGGTGACCTATACCACAACGAAACACGGCGTGACGGGCTTGACCAAGACGCTGTCGCTGGACGGGCGGCCGTTTGATATTGCCTGCGGACAAATTGATATCGGCAATGCACGCACCGATATGGTGGCCCAATTGGCAAAGTCGCAGCCTGACATGGCGACGATGGATGTGGGGTTGGTTGCGGATGCGGTACTACGTATGGCGCAATTGCCAGCTGAGGCAAACGTGCAATTCCAGACGATCATGGCGACCAAGATGCCTTTTATCGGGCGTGGTTAGCGGCGCAGGGCCGTAAAAATCGCCGAAGCACCCCAACCGGCTGCGATGGCGATCGCCAGCGACATCAGACCATAAAGCAGCGGTTGTTCATGCGCGAGATTATAGAGCCAGCGTTCCAGCCCGACTTTTTCTACCGGAATAATCGCTTCGTAATCGTCCACGACAACGCCATTACGGGTGAGGTAGATGCGCGCATGATAATCGCCTTCGGTAAGGTTCGCAGGTAGGCGGAATGCGGCGCTAAACAGCGTGCTTTCTTCAAAGTCTACCACACCTTCGCGCACTTGATATAGGTCGTTGCCTGACCGAATACGGATCAATGCTTCGGTGAATTTTTCGGCGTCCACCACGGTCATTGGCGCGCCGACCGACCGGATCGCGCGGGGGATGCTGATCTTGTAGCGCAGGTCTTCGACATCGCCGAGGATATCTTGCAAGGGGGCTGTGGTTGCGACCGCGTAAAACGACGGCGCAGCATCCACTTCGACAACATCGGTGTTGATCCAGATACCCAATCGGCGGTCCTTGCGGCGCATGGTGACGGGCAGCGAAGGGCCAGCGATGGTGATTATGACTTCAAGATCGCTGTCCAAATCGATCGGGCTTTCGCGCTTGACGGCGCCGAACAGCAAGATGTCAGACCCATCAAACGTGGCGGTAATTGCGACCGCGTCTTGGCTGAGGCCAAGCACGACCTCCTCGGCCTTGGCGGGCAAGGCGAGAACCATCATAAGGGCGAATAGGCGGATCACGAATGCCCGCTTTCACCAATTGAAAAAAGCTCGGACGGCATGACAAGCAGGTCAATCGCCAGTTTTCCACTTACCACCAGAACCATGACCGCAAGCCAGATGCGCAGCTGTTCGGCCTTCATCTTGACGCCGATCCGCGTGCCGATCTGCGCGCCGATGACTCCGCCAATCAACAGCAGCACGGCTAAGGCGATATCGACAGTAAAATTCGTTGTGGCGTGTAGCATTGTGGTGAAGGCACTAACGAAAATAATCTGGAACAGCGATGTCCCGACGACCACTTTGGTTGGCATCCCCAAAAGGTAAATCATCGCGGGGACCATAATGAAACCGCCACCAACGCCCATGATCGCGGCAAGGATACCTACAAGCACGCCGACTAACAGCGGCGGAATGACTGAAATATATAGCCCCGATACGCGGAATTTCATCTTGAACGGAAGCGAGTGGACCCAAGTATGTTTGCGCCGTAAGGGCACGCCGCCGGTGCGCCTACTGCGCCGGATTGCGCGCAGGCTTTCAAAGAACATCAGTGCGCCAACCACGCCAAGGAACAGTACATAGCAAAGCTTGACTAGCAGATCGACCTGGCCCATCGCCTTGAGATAGTTGAACACCACCACACCCAGCGCCGCACCAAAAAGGCCGCCGATCAGCAGCACCGTTCCCATGCGCAGATCGACGGTTTTCCGTCTTAGGTGGGCCAGAACCCCTGAAAGCGAAGATGCAACGATCTGTGTGCCTTGTGTGGCCACAGCCACGGCCGGCGGGATGCCGATAAAGAACAACAGCGGCGTCATCAGGAACCCACCGCCCACGCCAAACATGCCCGACAAAACGCCGACCAAACCGCCCAACCCCAATAGGAGGAAGGCGTTGACCGATACTTCGGCAATAGGAAGATAGATTTGCATATTCTAGGGTCCGGCGTTGTCTATGGCCGCTTACCTAGAAGACGCGGCTTTTACCACTGTGTCAAATGCCACAGCGGTCAAATCGTTGGAAATACCGCGCAATTCGGCTTTTTGGACCTATGTTAGGTCCGCAACTAGATTCAACCGCGGTCCCGTAGATAGCGGCGCAGCACTTTTTCCAACTTGGCCGCACCGATAGGTGCCATGGCTTTGGTGTGCTCGTGGCTGATGCTTTCATCGCTCATGCCAGCGGCCATATTGGTGATCGTGGAAATTGCAGCACAACGCAGGCCTAGGAAACGGCCAAGGATCACTTCGGGGACGGTAGACATGCCAACGGCATCCGCACCAAGCATTGCAATTGCGCGAATTTCGGCGGGCGTTTCAAACGACGGGCCGGAATACCAAGCGTAGACGCCGTCGGCCATTTCAGTGTTTTCGCCGCTCGCTGCTGCGCGCAGGGCGGTACGGATCGCCGGATCGTAAGCGTCTTTCATCGGCACAAAGCGCGCGTCGGTTTTTTCACCGATCAGCGGGTTGAGGCCGGAAAAGTTGATATGGTCCGACAGGCACATGATCGATCCGGTCACCATTTCGGGGCGCATTGATCCTGCGGCGTTCGTGGCGATCATCGTGTCCGCGCCAAGGTCGCGCAGAACTTCCAACGGCAAACGCATCGCATCACCACGACCGCTTTCGTAATAATGCGCGCGCCCGCCAAAGACAGCCACGCGCACGCCCTCAAGATCACCGATCACAAGGTTCGGATTGTGCCCGCTGACGCCCGCATGGGGAAAGCCGTCCAGATCGCAGTAGGGAATAGCGACACCGTCCACCGCATCAGCCAGATGTCCAAGGCCCGAGCCAAGGATTAGCCCGACTTGGACAGGCGTGTCACCGGCAATGGTGCGGATGTGGGCCGCGAGGCTATCGCTCTTTGACATAGGGTGCTCCGCCAGCGCGTGGTGGGATCGCTTTGCCGACAAATCCTGCCAAAATGACCACGGTCATGATGAACGGCAGCGCATCAAGCAGTTGGCCCTGGATTTCAAAGCCAAACGAACTTTCGATCAGGTCGGGGCGCAGGGCGATCGCCTGAAGGTAGCCAAACAGGATCGTCGCAGACAGTGCATACCATGGGCGCCATTTCGCAAAGATCAGCGCGGCCAGCGCGATATAGCCACGCCCCGCGGTCATGTCCTTGGTGAAACCGGCCTGAAGGCCTGTCGCCAGATAGGCGCCGGCAATGCCACACAACACGCCGCAGATCATCACGGCCGAGAACCGCAGGCCAATGACAGACACACCGGCCGTATCGACGGCGGCAGGGTTTTCACCGACCGCGCGCAGGCGCAGACCAAAGCGGGTGCGATAAAGCAGCCACCATGTTGCGGGAACGCAAAGCAGGGCGACGTAAACAAGGATCGTGTGCCCCGATATCAGATCGGCATAGATCGGGCCGATGAATGGCACATCGGCCAAGGCCGAGGCAAATGGCAGCTCGATCTGCTCGAATCGAGCTGCACCGGCAAGCTGTGGGGTGCGCCCGCCTTGGGCGAACCAGCTTTGCGCAACGACGACCGTCAGACCCGCCGCAAGGAAGTTGATCGCAACACCCGAGATCAGTTGATTGCCGCGGAACGTGATAGAGGCCAAGCCATGCAGCAACGACAGCGCCATGGACGCTGCGATGCCCGCCAGCAGGCCAACCCAGACGCTACCGCTGGTATAGGCGACGGCGGCAGACATGAATGCGGCGGCCAACATCTTGCCCTCAAGCCCGATGTCAAAAATGCCAGAGCGTTCACTGAACAGACCCGCAAGGCAGGCCAGCAGCAGCGGCGTGGCAAGGCGAATGGTCGAGTCCCAGACCTGAATGTTGAACAAGAGATCCATGATTAACCCTCCGCCTTGGCGTGTGATTTGCTAAAGGCGATGAACGCTTTTTCCAGCGGTGCGCGCACCATGTTATCAAGCGCGCCGGTGAACATGATCACGAGCGCCTGAATGACGACAATCATTTCGCGCGGGATGCTGGTCCATAGCGCCAGTTCCGCGCCCCCCTGATACAAGAACCCGAACAAGATTGCTGCCAAGAAAACGCCGAACGGATGGCTGCGCCCCATCAGCGCCACGGCGATGCCGATAAACCCGGCACCTTCGACGGCGTTGAGAACAAGGCGCTCGGCCTCGCCCATGACGTTATTGACGGCCATCATGCCTGCCAAACCGCCCGATATAAGCATCGACACCATGATGATTTTTGTCGGGCTGATCCCTGCGTATTTGGCTGCGGATTCGGAATGACCGAACGCGCGAATTTCATAGCCAAGCCGTGTTTTCCAGATCAGCACCCAGACAGCGATGCAGGCCAGCACTGCGACGAAAAACGCCACGTTGGCAGGCGTGCCACGAAACAAAACCGTGTCGCCAAAGCTGAACATGTCCTGAAACGACGGGAGGTGCGTGGCTTCGGCGAACTTTGGTGTGGCCGGTTCCATGCCCGGCGCCTTGAGTTGGTTCACCAAAAGGTAGTTCAGCAAAGCGGCGGCGATAAAGTTAAACATGATCGTGGTGATAACGATGTGACTGCCGCGCTTGGCCTGCAGGAATGCCGGGATCATCGCCCAAGCGGCCCCGAACAACGCAGCCCCCAGCGTCGCGCCGATCAGTGCCAGCGACCAATGTGGCCAAGGTATGTAAAGGCAGACAAGGGCCACGCCCAAACCGCCCAAGATGGCCTGACCTTCACCACCGATGTTGAACATGCGCGCATGAAACGCGACGGCGACGGCAAGACCGGTGAACATAAAGTTGGTGGCATAATATAGTGTGTACCCCCAGCCATAACTGGAGCCGAGCGCACCGTCGACCATCAACTTCAAAGCGGCCCACGGGCTTTCGCCAATCGCAAGGATCACAAACGCCGAAATGATCGACGCCAAAAGCAGCGAGACCAGTGGCACCAGAACGACGTCAGCCCATTGTGGCATCTTTTCCATTACGCGGCCTCCCCCTTGGTCATACCGGCCATCATCAGGCCCAGTTCTTTTTCATCGGTGTCAGCAGGCAGGCGTTCGCCCATCATTTTACCGTCAAACATCACAGCGATCCGGTCGGACAATGACAGGATTTCTTCGAGTTCGACCGAGACCAGCAGGATCGCTTTGCCTTGATCGCGCAGGGCGATGATCTGCTGGTGGATGAATTCAATTGCACCGATATCGACGCCGCGTGTGGGCTGACCGATCAGCAATAGATCAGGGTCGCGCTCCATCTCGCGGGCGAGGACGATTTTTTGCTGGTTGCCGCCGGAAAAGCTCTTGGCTTGCAAAAAGGGATCAGGCGGGCGCACATCAAAGCGCTCCATCTTGCCAGCGGCGTCTTCCTTGATCGCGGCATTATCCATCAGCAGGCGGTTACGCTGGTATTTCGGATCGTGGTGATAGCCGAACACCATATTTTCCCATGCGAAAAAGTCCATAATCAGACCTTCGCGCTGGCGGTCTTCGGGGACGTGGGCAATACCGCGAGCACGCCGACTTTGGCCGTCAGAGTTGCTGCCAGTAAGGTCTATCTTTTGGCCGTTTACCATGATTTCGCCGGTGGCTTTTTCGTAGCCGCCAAGCACTTCGAGCAGTTCGGACTGCCCGTTACCGGCCACCCCGGCGATGCCAAGAATTTCACCAGCGCGCACGTTAAATGAAACACCCTTAAGGCGGTGTACGCCTTTGTCGTCGGTGATGTTGAGGTCGCGCACTTCAAGGACCTTATCGCCAACTTTGGCGGGGGCCTTATCAACGCGCAGCAGCACTTTGCGCCCGACCATCAGTTCGGCCAGTTTCGCGGGATTGGTGCCGGCGGTTTTTACGGTTGCGGTCATTTCGCCGCGCCGCATAACGCTGACGGTGTCGGTGATTTCCATGATCTCGCGCAGTTTATGGGTGATCAGAATGATCGTCTTACCCTCTTCGCGTAGTCGCTCGAGGATGCGGAACAATTGATCCGCCTCGGCAGGGGTCAAGACGCCGGTAGGTTCGTCCAAAATCAGAATGTCGGCCTTACGATACAAGGCTTTCAAGATTTCGACGCGCTGTTGCATGCCAACGCCGATATCTTCGATCACCGCGTCCGGTTCAACGTGCAGCCCGTATTCCTCGGCCAGCGCCTTAAGCTCGCGGCGGGCTTTGGCCAGACTGGGGCGCAGCATCGCGCCATCTTCGGCCCCGAGAATCACGTTCTCGAGGACGGTGAAATTTTCGACCAGTTTGAAGTGCTGGAACACCATGCCGATGCCCGCAGCGATGGCCGCCTGACTATCGGGGATGACTGTCTTTTTGCCGCTAATGAAAATCTCGCCCTTATCGGCCTTGTAGAACCCATAGAGGATCGACATGAGCGTGGATTTCCCAGCGCCGTTTTCGCCGATGATCCCATGGATTGTGCCGGGCATCACGCGGATCGCGATGTCCTTGTTGGCTTGGACGGGGCCAAAGGCCTTGGAGATGCCTTTGAGTTCGATGGCGGGGGCGATATCGGACATATGAGAGTTTCCGCTGCTAGGTATGCGTGGGGCCGCGCCATGGTCTGGCGCGGCCCCATTTGGTTTGGCCGGTCTAGTTTGACTTAGAAGTCATAGACGGGGCAGGCCTCGTCGGTGTTGTAGTTGTGAACCATGATTTCACCGGATTCGATGCCGGCAGATGCTGCATCTAGTGCGGCCTTCATCTCGTCCGTGATCAAGGCTTCGTTGTGTTCGTCGAGTGCATAGCCCACGCCGCCGTTGGCAAGGTCCATGACGTTAAAGCCAGCCTCAAGTGCGTCACCAGCCATCAATGCGTCATAAACCGCGTTATCAACGCGCTTGAGCATGGATGTCAGAACCATACCTGGGTGCAGGTAGTTCTGGTTGCTGTCCACGCCGATTGACAGGATACCTTCGTCGGCTGCGGTTTGCAGAACGCCAACACCTGTGCCGCCAGCGGCTGCATAGACAACGTCAGCGTCTTGGCTGATCTGAGCAAGTGTCAGTTCGGAGCCTTTTACCGGATCATTCCAAGCGGCAGGCGTGGTGCCTGTCATGTTGGCGATGACGGTCGCGTCGGGGTTCGCAGCCAACACGCCTTGCACATAACCACATGCAAAGTTGCGGATCAGTGGGATGTCCATGCCACCGATAAAGCCGACAGTGCCTGTTTCAGACGCCATCGCAGCGGCGACGCCGACCAGATAAGAACCCTGCTCTTCGGCAAAGACGATGGAGCGCACGTTTGGCGCGTCCACAACCATGTCGATGATCTGGAACTTGGTGTCAGGGTAGTCAGCAGCAACTTCGCCAAGTGCGGAGGCCCACGAGAAGCCCGCCATCACGATAGGGTTGTTGCCAGCTTCTGCGAAACGGCGGATTGCCTGTTCACGTTGTGCGTCGGATTGGATCTCGACTTCGTTGTAGGAGCCGCCGGTCTCTTCGGCCCAACGCTGTGCGCCGTTAAAGGCACTCTCGTTGAAGGATTTGTCGAACTTGCCGCCAAGGTCGAACAGAACGGCAGGATCGGCCATTGCAGCACCAGCCGTCAGGGCCAGAGCAGCCGAAGCGCTAAGAAATTTAGTCATGAGGGTCATTTTTGTCTCCCAGGTCTTTGATTTTGGGGCGTGTCCGGTTTCCCGCCGCCCCCGCGAAAAGCGAGCTGAACAAGTCAGCATCGCAAGATAAGGCAACGCGCGGCGGGAAGGGTCAACTGCTTTTTGGGTTTTGGCCCACCGAAAAGGCATATTCGCGAGATCTGGCCAGTTGTGACGTGGGGTCAGCTGGCCGCAAGGTCTTTGCGAAGAATCAGTGCGGTAACGGCCGCGCCATCGCTGCGGCGGTAGTAATTCGCGCGCTTACCCGCTTGAATATAGCCAAAGCCCCTATAAAGCGCCTGTGCGGCGAGGTTATCGGCGGCGACCTCAAGAAACACGCTTTGCACGTTATGGGCGCGCAACTGTGTTTCACAGGTCTGCAATGCGGCGCGTGCCAAGCCTTGGCGGCGCTGATCGGGATTGGTCGCGAGGGTCAGGATTTCGGCCTCGTCCAGCACAATGCGCGCAATAACCATGGCAAAGGCGTCACCACAGAGAATCACTTGGGGGTCGGCGATTAGGGCTGCAAACTCGGATTCTTGCCACGGGCGCGACTCGGGAAAGGCGCGCGCATAAAGGCGGGCGGCTGCGGCGGGTGTCACGGCAAGATCAGTGGCGCAGGGTCGCTGGGTGGTGCAGCATCGGCGGGGCGCAGATATAGCGGGGCAGGGCGCGCAATCGGGGTGCCGGATGCTAGGCGATCAGCGGCGATCAATGCGATATTGGTGATCAGCATGGTCGGGTCGGGGGCCACGGCTGCACCTGGTTCAAGCGAAGGCGTTCCCGTTTCAGTCGCGTTGGAAACCTGCGCATAATGGTGATCACGCGGTGCAGGCAGGCGGGCGGTGAATGGGCGGGGTTGATTGTGGGCCATCGCATCAAGAGACGACACACCAATGGCAGGTTTGCCCAGCCCAAGTGCCAGACCGCGGGCTGCAGATACGGAAATTCGGATGCCGGTGAAATTTCCTGGCCCAATACCGACAGCGACACCATCGAGTGCGGACCAGTCGATATCCGCCTGCGCCAGCACGTCGGCCAGCATAACCATCAGGTGTTCGGCCTGCCCGCGCGCCATCAGGTCAATGCGAGTCGTGATCTTTCCATCCAACAGCAAAGCGGCGGCACAATGCGCCGCCGAAGTGTCAAATGCGAGGAGTGTCGGGTTAGGCCGCATAGCGTATTGCGCGTCCGCTCAGGCCGCGACTGGCCGCACCTCGACCACCTCGGGGATGTAGTGGCGCAGCAGGTTCTCGATGCCCATCTTCAGGGTCAACGTGGATGACGGGCAGCCAGCGCAAGCGCCCTGCATGTGCAGATAAACGATCCCGCGGTCAAAACCGTGGAACGTGATGTCACCGCCATCTTGCGCTACAGCCGGGCGCACACGGGTATCAAGCAGTTCTTTGATTTGGTTGACGATTTCACCATCTTCGCCAGTATGTTCCGCGTGACCGGATGCAGTTTGCTCGCCTTCCATCACGGGCTTGCCGGACTGGTAGTGCTCCATAACCGCGCCAAGAATTGACGGTTTGATGTGGTCCCAATCGGCGTCTTCGGCCTTTGTGACTGTCACGAAGTCCGCGCCGAAAAACACTGCGGCCACACCCGAAACAGCAAAGATACGCTGGGCAAGGGGGCTTGCCCCTGCGGCCTCGGCGCTCGCAAAATCAGCGGTGCCCGATGCCAGAACAGTCTGGCCGGGCAGGAATTTCAGCGTTGCCGGATTCGGCGTTGATTCAGTTTGTATGAACATGGGACCAACCTTTTTTGTCAGGCTTCTGATATGCGCTCGCGGACCCGCGAAGTCAAGGTTTGGAACGATTCTAAATGGCAACCGAAAGGCCGGCCCCGATGGGCCGGCCTTGCTTTAGAGTGGGAGGTGTTCAGCGTTTAACGAGGGTCGACGTCGTAATCTTGGGTCGCAACAATCTGGCCGTCGACCTTGAGGACGGCGATCACGTCATTGCGGTTGGTCAGACCCAAGTTGATGCGCACGTCGGCGTTTGCACCAGCGTGGACGTCAGTCATGCCCAGCAGCGCGCCCTGTTCGCCAGTGTTGAAGTCGTAGAGTTCTACAACGCCGTCACCCGAAGCGCGCACTAATGCCAGCGTAACGAGCGAGCCTTCGTCCAGATTGCGTCCGAACCCGAATGTGTCGGCATCGGCTGCGGCCAAAGTTGCGGAACCCATCAAGGCGGCGAGTGTCAGTGCGATTGTCTTGGTCATGGTATGTCCTTTCAGAGACTTGGTTTTGTGTTTGTCTGAACCGGCAAGATTGCCCGTTTCGATGACACCAAGCTGACCATTTGATTGCGGTTTCGGAAGGGTCCGGACGGTCACGAAAAAACGATTGCAATGTGATAGGCGTGCCCTCTTGATTTGACCAACGGCGCTACGGGGGCGGGCTTCTTCGCGCCTGTGAACAGCCAGCGTGCGCGAATGCACGCAACCCTGCCGGTTTTGGGCAGGATCAAGCCAAAGCCGTTCACGCAGACAATCCGCACGCTTTTTTGTGATGTAGGGATACTTCCGTTTCCTCACGCAGACGCGAGGAAAATGACATGTTTTCAGACGGATAAAGTGTCAGGTAATCGCTTCGAGCCGTTCTTTGGACATCTCGCCGGGCACGATGGTGATGGGAATCTGCAAGGCACCGGAATTGCGGGTCAGTTGCGTCACCAAGGGGCCGGGGCCCTTTTTGTCGCTTCCCGCCCCAAGGACAAGAACGCCAATATCGGGGTCTTCGTCGATCTGCGCCATGATTTCGGGCACGGGTTCGCCCTCGCGGATAATCAGTTGTGGATCAACACCCTGCTTGTCGCGCATCCACTTGGCAAACACCTCGAAATGCACCTCGATCCGCTCGCGTGCCTCGGCGCGCATAACTTCACCGACACCGATCCAGTGATTGAATTCATCGGGCGGGATAATGGATAAAACAGCCACACCGCCGCCGGTTTTCGCGGCGCGCATCGCGGCAAACCGCATCGCGTTCAGGCATTCGCGGCTCTCATCCAGCACGACCAAGAATTTACGCATGACGGTCCCCTTTGTTGGCGGCAAGTGTGGCGCAGCATCGCGTCGCTGGCAACGGGTTTGCGCGTTGTTATGCGGTCGACGCCGCCCAATCCCAATACAAGTCCCGCACGCGTCGTGTGACGGGACCGATCTGGTATTGTTGCGCATCAAATGCGGTGACGGGCGTAACTTTGGACATATTTCCGGACAGGAACACTTCGTCTGCGTTACGGAAATCGTCGAATGTCAAAACTGCTTCGTGCACCTTAACGCCATCATTGGCGAGGTTGGAGATGTGACGCGCGCGGGTAATTCCGGCAAGGAACGTGCCATTTGGGATCGGCGTGAAAACCTCGCCGTCCTTGACCATGAACGCATTGGCCGTGGCACTTTCGGCAACGTTGCCCATGGCATCCGCGACCAGCGCGTTACCAAAGCCTTTGGAGTGTGCCTCGGCCAGCATGCGGGCATTGTTGGGGTAAAGGCAGCCCGCTTTGGCATTCACAACCGCGCTTTCCATGACGGGGCGGCGGAACTGCGTTGTGGTGAGCGTTGTTGATGATTGGGGGGTGGCCATCGGAATTTCTTCAAGGCAGATCGCAAAACCAGTTTCGCCGCCTACTTTTGGCACGATTGCGCTAAAGCCGGCCTCGATGCCCCAATACATCGGACGGATGTAAACCGGCGTGTTGGCGGGATAAAGCGCAAGCCCTTCGCGCACGATAGCAACCATATCATCGGTGCTGACGTTTGGCGTGATCATCAATGCGTTGGCCGAGCGGTTCACGCGCGCGCAATGCGCCTGTAAATCAGGGCACATCCCATCGAAAAACCGCGCCCCGTCAAATACGGTGCTGCCCAGCCATGTGCCATGATCCGCAGCCCGCATGATTGCCACATCGCCGTCATGCCATGCGCCATTAAAGTAGGTCTTGATATTCGTGCCCGTCGCCATGCTGTACCCCGCTTTTGGGGCAAGCTAGGCGAGGGAATGGGCAAGGTCCAGTGCAAGGAATGCTGAGACAGCCCTTGAAACCTGACCAAGCGGGCGCAATTGTCCCCCTAACCACGCAAAGGATGACGCATGACCTATACGCCCCCCAAAGTCTGGACTTGGGACCAAGAAAACGGTGGCCAGTTCGCCAGCATAAATCGCCCCATTGCAGGCGCAACCCATGACAAGGACCTGCAGGTTGGCAAGCATCCGTTGCAGCTTTATTCGCTGGCCACGCCCAACGGGGTCAAGGTGACTGTGTTGCTCGAAGAATTGCTCGCGCTGGGTGTAACAGATGCGGAATATGATGCCTGGCTGATCAACATCGGTGAAGGTGATCAGTTTGGTAGCGGGTTTGTAGATCTGAACCCGAACTCGAAGATACCGGCGCTGATGGATCATTCTGTTACGCCACCCCGGCGGGTATTCGAAAGCGGCGCGATCCTGCTGTATCTCGCGGAAAAATTCGGGCATTTCGTGCCGACAGATCTGGCTGCGCGCACCGAGTGTTTGTCATGGTTGTTTTGGCAGATGGGATCGGCGCCATATTTGGGCGGCGGTTTCGGGCATTTTTATGCCTACGCCCCTGAAAAATTCGAATATCCGATCAATCGTTTTGCGATGGAAACCAAGCGCCAGCTAGATGTGCTGGATCGCCAGTTGGCGGATCATCCCTTTATTGCCGGAGCTGACTATACGATCGCCGATATGGCGATTTGGGCGTGGTACGGGCAGTTGGTTTTGGGCCGCCAGTATGGTGCGGCTGAATTCCTGGACGTTGCCAGCTATAAAAACGTCGTCGCTTGGGCTGAAAAGATCGACGCGCGCCCAGCGGTGCAGCGGGGCCGGATGGTGAACCGCCCATTTGGTGAGCCGGAAACGCAATTGCACGAACGCCATGACGCTGGCGATTTTGACACGCAAACGCAGGATAAGATCGGCGATACCCCCTCGTAAGATCCCCTGATTGGGGGTAGGCACGGGCATGTTTGATATATTCCTTGTGGCCGCCCCCGGCCTTGAAAATACACTTCGCGACGAGGCTGTCGCGCGTGGTTTCGCAAACCCTATCGTGACGCCGGGTGGCGTGACCGTGCAAGGTGATTGGCCCGAGGTCTGGCGCGCGAATTTGCAGCTACGCGGGGCCGGGCGTGTATTGGCGCGGATCGGTGAATTTCGGGCGTTCCATCTGGCGCAGCTTGATAAGCGGTCGCGCAAATTTCCATGGGGCGACGTGCTGCGCGCCGATGTGCCTGTGAAGGTTGAAGCGACCTGTAAGGCGTCGAAAATCTATCACGCAGGCGCCGCTGTTCAACGCGTGGAAAAGGCGCTGGTCGAGGAATTGGGCGCGACGATTGCCGCCGATGCGCCGATCCGGCTGAAACTGCGGATCGACGACGATATGTGTACGTTTTCCGTCGATACATCTGGCGAAAGCCTGCACAAGCGCGGCCATAAAGAGGCCGTGGGCAAAGCGCCAATGCGCGAGAATTTGGCGGCGATGTTTTTGCGCGAATGTGGCTATGACGGGTCCGAACCGTTGGTTGATCCGATGTGCGGGTCGGGCACGTTTGTGATTGAAGCGGCGGAGATGGCCGCAGGTCTGAATGCAGGTCGGTCGCGCCATTTCGCGTTTGAACAACTGGCGACGTTTGATGCAACGGCATGGGACGCGATGCGCGCTGATCAGCCAACAACGCTGCCGCCGCTCCGCTTTTTTGGTAGCGACCGCGATGATGGCGCGATCCGCATGTCCACAGCCAATGCCGCTCGCGCGGGTGTGACCGATTGCACCCAATTCATCCGCGCCGCCGTGAGTGATTTGCAGCGCCCCGCAGGCCCGCCGGGATTGGTTATGGTTAACCCGCCATACGGCGCGCGCATCGGTGACAAAAAGCTGCTGTTTGCGGTCTACGGCGCGCTGGGCAAAACCCTGCTGGAGCAGTTCAAAGGCTGGCGTGTCGGGATGGTGACATCGGACAACGGGCTGGCGAAATCATCCGGGCTGCCGTTTAAACCCGCTGGGCCGCCCGTGTCGTTTGGCGGGTTGAAGGTGAAGCTGTTTCAGACAGACGCCCTGCGCTAGCTGCGCAACATTCCGACGATGTCATAGGTCTTGGCCAGAATAGGTGCAGCAATCGCGCGGGCCTTTTCAGCGCCGGCTGCCAGCGTGCGGTCAATCTCGGCGGGATCAGCCATGAGGCGGGCCATTTCCGTGCTGATAGGTGCCAGCTTTTCCACCGCCAAATCGGCAAGCGCCGGCTTGAACGTGCCCCAGCCTGCGCCGGGATATTGCGCGATCACATCAGCCGGAGTGGTGTCAGACAATGCCGCGTAGATATCGACCAAGTTGCGCGCTTCGGGGCGGTCGGCCAGTCCTTCGACGGTTTCGGGCAAAGGTGCGGGATCAGTGCGGGCTTTCTTGAATTTCTTGGCGATCGTGTCGGCATCATCGGTCATGTTGATGCGTTCCATGTCGCTGTCGCCTGATTTGGACATCTTCTTGGTGCCATCACGCAGGTTCATCACGCGGGTGGCGGGGCCGTCGATTACGGGTTCGGGGATCGGAAAGAAATCAACGCCGTAGTCGTGATTGAATTTGCTGGCGATATCACGCGTCAGTTCAACATGCTGCTTCTGGTCCTCGCCCACGGGGACGTGTGTGGCGTGATAAAGCAGGATGTCAGCGGCCATCAGCGATGGATAGGCATAAAGCCCAAGCGAGGCTTTCTCGGCGTTCTTGCCAGCTTTGTCTTTGAACTGCGTCATCCGGTTCATCCAGCCAAGGCGGGCGACACAGTTGAAGATCCAGCCAAGTTCAGCGTGCGCCGACACTTGGGATTGGTTGAACAGCACCGATTTGGCCGGATCAATGCCCGAAGCGATCATGCCAGCGGCGACTTCGCGCGTGCCGTTTGTCAGGTCTTTGGGATCCTGCCAAACGGTGATCGCGTGCATATCGACCACGCAATAGACGTTTTCGAAATCGCCAGCCTGCATGTCCACCCAGCGCTTGATCGCGCCAAGGTAGTTGCCAAGTTGCAGGCCACCTGACGGCTTGATGCCGGAAAAGACGCGGGGGGTGAATGTCGCATTTGTCATGATCATGTCCGGGGCTGGATTTCGGGTTCCCTCTCGCTTACCCATGGCGCAAGAGGCCGTCAACCAAAGGACCATGCCCCATGAGCAGTGAAAACCCATTCAACGCGATCCCGCCGATCATTCTGGCGCTGGTTGTCGTGGTCATCGGCGTCGAGGCGGTGCTGAGTTTGGCTGATCAGGGCTGGCTTGGCGGGCGCACGGGGATTGGTTGGCGGCCAGCCGCGATTCAGGATTACGGCATGTCACCGCGTGTGGTCGAGGTGATCGTGGATCAGGGGAACTATAGCTTTGATTTGTTGAAACGCTTTGTGACCTATCCGTTTGTGCATGGTTCGTTTACCCACACGCTTTGGGGCGCGGTGTTGCTGCTGGCCCTTGGTAAATATGTTGGCGAGGTGTTTCACCCTGCCGCCGTGATCATCCTGTTTCTGGCATGCACGATTGGCGGCGCGCTGATTTATGGTCTGACGTCACCGCGCAATGTCGGGCTGATCGGAGTGTTCACGCCGGTCTACGGCCTTATCGGCGCCTATACCTATTTGATGTGGCTGACTTTGGGGCGGATGGGTGAAAACCAGCTCCGTGCGTTTTCGCTGATTGTCGTGCTGCTGGGGATCATGTTGGTTTACGGGATGCTGTTCGGATCAAGCCCTACATGGATCGCGGAAATCGCGGGTTTTGTGATTGGCTTGGTGCTTGCACCGATCCTGTCCCCGGGGGGCTGGCGCGCGTTTGTTGTTCGCTTGCGCCAGCGGCGTTAGCGGCGCATCGCCCGTTTAAATTCACCTAACCGGAATGCGCCAAGGACATGACCCAGCGCGAAATACGCAGTGATCCCGATCAAGACGAGGGTCGCGAGTGCGACGTAGCGCCATGTGGGAATTGCCAGGAACGGCCCGATAACCAGCGTCAGCGCCCAAAGTATTGCTCCCATCAGCAGTGACACGGCGATGATCCGCCAGATGCGGCGTTTGAAGCGGGCGTCGAAATGCGCGGCTTCGCCCATGTCGCGTGATCCATGCCAGAGCAACGCAACCATCGCCCAGCCTGCCAGCGTGGTGCCGATCGCGGCGGCGATATAGCCAATGTATGGTGACAGCCCAAAGGCGATGCCCGCGTTCACCACCAGCGAGGCGATGGCGTAATAGAACGGGCGGCGCGTGTCTTCGCGCGCGAAAAACAGTGGTTGCAGGGCTTTTTGCATCACAAACGCGGGCAGGCCAAGGCCGTAAACCGCGACAGCAAGTGCCGTGGCGGCGGCATCATCAGCGCCAAACGCCCCGCGTTGAAACAGCACCGAAACCAACGGCAGCGGGATGACCATCAACGCAACAGCGGCAGGAATCGTGAGGGCAAGGCTAAGTTCGCAGGCGCGGTTGAACGCGTCACGCCCGCCCGCCAGATCACCTGCACGCAGGCGGCGCGACAGGTCGGGCAACAGCACCACGCCAATGGCGATACCGACCACGCCCAGCGGCAGCTGATAAAGGCGATCCGCATACGACAGCCACGCGATGGCCCCGTCGTAAAAGCTGGCAACTTGGCGACCGACCAGCAGGTTGATCTGCACGACTCCACCCGCCATTGCGGCAGGGGCGGCAATAATCGCGAGACGTTTCAGATCGGGTGTCATGCGCGGGCGACGCGGGATCAGGCGGAACCCTGCGCGCGACGCGGCAATCCAGACCAACACCAATTGCGCGATACCAGCGAGCGGCACAGCCCAAGCGAGCGTATCGCCGACCGGCCAGCCAAGCCTGTTGCCGAGCAAAATCGCCGCGACAAAGATCAGGTTCAACAGCACGGGTGCGGCGGCGGCGGCCACAAACCGTCCCGTGGCGTTGAGCACGCCGGACAAGAGCGCGGCCAGCGAGATGAACAGGATATAGGGAAAGGCGATGCGCCCGTAGTCAACGGCCAGATCAAAGCGTTCGTCGCCCAGAAACCCGCTGGCCATGGCCATGACAAGGAATGGCATGAACACGGTGGCCAATAGGGTGAATACAATCAGGATCGTCGCCAGCCCCGTGAAAGCATCGCGCGCAAAGGTTCGCGCGTCATCACCGCCTTCAAGTTTCTTGGAAAACATTGGCACGAAGGCCATGTTGAACGCGCCTTCGGCAAAGAAGCGACGGAACATGTTGGGCAGGCTGAACGCAACCAAGAACGCCTCGGCCACGGGGCCGGTGCCAAGGTAGGCGGCGATCATGATATCGCGCACAAAGCCCAAAATCCGGCTAAGCATGGTCCAGACGCCAACGGTCAAGAAGCCTGAGACAAGGCGAATAGGTTTCAAGAGGGTGCGTCCTTGCTGGGTTTGGGTTGCCACTTCATTCCCATGTAGCCGTGTCCGTCTGCAAGCTCTGTCAGCATTTTTTCCAGCCGTCGTTGCCGCGTATCATCGCGTTTCGGGCAGGCGATCCAGCTCAGCCAGTCGTTGCGTTGATAATCCGGGCGGGCGTCAAAGGCGGCGCGCAGGTCACGGGTTGCCAGTGCCGTTTCCACAATTGCGGGCATCGGGTTGATGTCGCGTGTTAACGTCACTTGTTGCCGCCTCCTGTGCCGGTTGCACTTGGCTCCTTTTAGGGGGAAGACCGTGCAAACTCTATGATGGAGTTGTGCACCGCTTGTGCAGCACTGCCCCAACCGCAACCCGAAAGAGAGCCCATGCGCGCGACCCGCGACCGTATTCGCCATGCGATCAGCTTTGAGGTAATCGGGTTGATCCTTGTGACCCCGCTGGGCGCGTGGGGATTTGGGATGCCCCTGCACGAGATCGCTGTCGTCACGCTGGTCAGTGCAACAATCGCGACCCTGTGGAACTACGTCTATAACATCTGGTTTGACCACGCGATGCTGCGTCTGCGCGGGGATGTGCGCAAATCGATTGTCCATCGGGTCTTGCATGCGGTGCTGTTCGAACTGGGCCTGCTGACTGTCCTTGCGCCCTATATCGCTTGGCAGCTTGGAGTCGGGTTGTGGCAAGCGGTCATCATGGATGTGGCGTTTTCGGCGTTTTACCTTATCTATACGTTTGCCTTTAACTGGATCTACGACGTGGTCTTTCCTGTGCCGGACCCGCAGTCTTAGGATCGCGCCCTTTGCGCACCCAGCGTAATCGCCTCGCGTAGTTTCTTTTCCAGCGCCTTTTGTTTGCTTTCGGCGTGGAATTTCAGGCCAAACATGTCTTTGACGTAGAAGGTATCGACCACCTGTTCGCCATAGGTCGCGACCACGGCACTGGCGATATAGATATTGGCGTTCGCCAATGTGCGGGTCAGATCGAACAAAAGACCGGGGCGGTCGCGGGTGTCGACTTCGATGATGGTATAGATTTCCGAGCCGTCGTTATCAAAGGCGATGGAGGTCGCAACCTTGAACGCGCGCTCGCGCTTTTTCATCTTGTCGCGGTCCTTCATCGCTTCGCCGGTGACGACCTCGCCCAGAAGGGTTCTGTGGATCATTGTGCGCAGACGGGACAGGCGACTTGGATCATAGGGGTGGCCGCTGGCGTCTTGAATCCAGAACGCGGCAGTGGCGTAGCCGTCCTTGGATGTGAACGTGCGCGCATCGACGATATTGGCCCCCACAAGCGCCAACGCGCCACACATCCGGCTAAAGATGCCCGGATGATCCGCCATAGCAAAGCAAACGCGGGTCGCGTCGCGATCAGGGTCAGGCGTCAGTTCAAGGCGGACTTCGTCATCGGCAATTCCGCGCAGCAGGTTGGCGAAATCCGCGTGGGCGGTCACATGCAGGCCCTGCCAATAAGGCGGGTAGTGGCGCGCCATTTCGACCCGCAGGTCTTTTTCGTCCCAATCGGTCAGCTCGGCGCGCAGATTTTTCTTGGCTTCGGTGCCGCGTTCTTCACGGTTCAGCGCCTCCATCCCTTCTTCAAGGGCGCGACTGGTCTGGCGGTACAGGGCGCGTAGCAGCGATGCTTTCCAGTTGTTCCATGTGTTGGGACCAACGCCGCGAATGTCGCAGACCGTCAGCACACACAGCAAATCCAGCCGTTCCTTGGTTTTCACAGCTTTGGCAAAGTCGCGCACAGTACGCGGATCGGCGATATCGCGTTTCTGGGCCATATCCGACATGAGCAAATGATAGCGCACCAGCCATTCGACGGTGTCGCATTCCTTGCGATTGAGACCCAGACGCGGGGCGACCTTGCGGGCGATCTGCGCGCCCAGCACTGAATGATCTTCGTCGCGCCCTTTGCCGATATCATGCAGCAGCAGCGCCACATACAGCACCTTGCGGTTGATGCCGTTCTTGATAATCGCGGCAGACACGGGCAGTTCTTCGTCCAGTTCGGCGCGTTCAATGCGGGCAAGGTGGCTGATGCATTGGATCGTGTGTTCGTCCACGGTGTAGTGGTGGTACATATTGTATTGCATCATCGCGACGATGGCGGCGAATTCAGGGATAAATGCGCCTAGCACGCCCAGTTCGTTCATGCGGCGTAAGGCCCGTTCGGGGTTGCCGTGCTTCAGCAGCAATCCAAGAAAAATCCGTGACGCTTCTTTGTCATTCTGCATGTTGCGGTCGATCAGGCCAAGATTGGCCGAGATCAAGCGCATGGCATCGGGGTGCAAGAGCGTGCCGGTGCGTAGGGCTTCTTCGAATATCCGCAGCATGTTCAGACTGTCGGACAAAAATAGTGCGTCGTCGTCGACCGTGAGCCGGTTTTGCAAAATGGCATAAGGCGCGCGCGCTTTCTTGCGCCGCTTGAGCAGGCGGGTCAGGAGTGGTTCGGCCTTGGTGTGGGTCGCTTCAAGTGCTGTGAGGAAGATGCGGGTCAATTCTCCCACTTGGGTTGCGCGGCGAAAGTAGTCCTGCATGAAATGCTCAACGGCGCGACGCCCGCCGTGATCCTTATAGCCCATACGTGCGGCCACTTCGACCTGAAGATCAAAGGTCAACTGGTCGGTCGCGCGCCCTGTGATCAGGTGCAGATGGCAGCGCACGGCCCACAGGAAATCCTCGGCGGCGTGGAACGTGTCATATTCGTCTTGCGTGAACACACCGGCATCGACCAATTCGGCGGCCGTGCGCACGCCGTTCACATATTTACCAATCCAATACAGCGTTTGCAGATCGCGCAGCCCGCCCTTGCCCTCTTTGACATTGGGTTCGACCACATAGCGTTGGCCGCCCTGCTTGTGATGGCGTTCCGTGCGTTCGGCCAGTTTGGCCTCGACGAATTCGGTGGCAGTAGATTTGAACAGGTCGTTCCACAGTTGATCGGCAAGGGACTGCGCAAGATCCGGATCACCTGCCAAATAGCGGTATTCGACCAGTGACGTGCGGATTGTGTAATCTTCGCGCGCAAGGCGCAGGCAGTCTTTGATCGTGCGGGTCGCGTGGCCCACCTTGAGCTTGAGATCCCAAAGAATATAGAGCAGCGATTCAATCAGGCTTTCGGCCCAAGCGGTGGTCTTGTAGGGCGTGAGAAATAGCAAATCGACATCGGATTTGGGCGCCATCTCGCCGCGCCCATAACCGCCAACGGCGACGATGGAGATGTTTTCGGCAGTGGTTGGATTAGGGTTGGGATGCAGGTAGTCCAAGGCCACACCCAGCGCTGATGTAACGATCTGATCGGTCAGCCAAGCATAGGCGCGCGTCGTCGGGCGGGCGGCGAACGGGTTTGCTGCAAAGCTTTCGGCGATTGCAGTGCGTCCGCGTTTTTGCGCGTCGGCCAGAACTGCCACGACCGCAGCGCGGATCGCCTTAGGGTCGGTTTGATCCACCAGCGCGGCTTCAAGCGCTGCGGCGACCGTAGGCGCATCAAAAATTGACTGCGGCGGGCAGAGAAAGCTGTCCGGTGTCGCAGGGTCCGTGCTGATCGGGTCTGTGCTAGTGGGAAGGGCGTCAGAGCCCTGCGCCACCAAAGTTTCTTGGAGCTGGGTCAACGATGACAACCTGACTATTTTGGATTTGTGCGACCGCAAGGCCGCGCTCGTTTGTGCCGTTTGGCAGCAGGCGGAAGATACCACTGGTGCCTTGGAAGCCGGATCGCTGGGTCAGTGCGGCCGCTGTCAGGGCATCACGATTGCCTGCAGCCACAAGCGCGCCGACCGCGGCAATCCCGTCGTAGGCCAGACCGGCCAATGGATGGGGGGCTTCGCCATAAGTTGCGGCGTAGCGGCTCTCAAACGAGGCGATCTTGCCTTGGTCGGGTAGGGCAAAATAGCCATTCTGAAGGCCGGGAAGGGCCATTGCTTGGGGGGTGGCAATCCAGCGGGTTAGGCCTATCAACGGCGTTGCTTCGGTGTCGATCCCACGATCAGTAAGCGCTGTGGCAAGGATCGGTAAGTCAGCATTTACGCCGGCGGTAACAAATACGGCTTCTGCGCCAGTGGCACCAACCGCTGCGACAATGGGACCAGCGGCTGCAAAAATACCGCCTTGGTTAAAGGCATAGCTTTGCACGCCTGTCACCGTCGCACCGGCACCGCGCGCTGCAGAAACGATGGCATCACGGCCAAGGCTGCCCTGCAGATCATCAGCGTGTGCGATCAGGATACGGTCGAGCCCCTGCGCGGTTGAATAGCGCACCAAGCGATTGGCGGTATTATCGAAAGTCGCACCAAGCACGAACACATTGCCGCCGGCAATTGTTGTGTTGTTAGAGAATGCCAAAACACTGACGCCAGCCTGCGCCGCGGCAAGACCGGCGGCATTTGCGGCCTCTGCGTAAAGTGGGCCGATGATGATCTTGGCGCCGTCATTGATTGCTTGCGCGGCCATTGCTGCAGCCTGATTGGGATTGCCTGCGGTATTGTAAACACGCAGGTTGATCGCCACACCATTCAGGTCGGCAATCGCCATACGGGCTGCGTTTTCAAGGTTCAGTGCTAGAAAACCGTCTGTCGCCTGACCTGATCCACCCGGAACAAGAAGCGCAACCTGCACCGGCGCGCCTGGATCAATAGTTGGGCTGCCACCGCCGCCGCTCATCATCGAAGGATCACAAGCTGCGAGCCAGACAAGGGACATTGCAGTAAACAATTTCAGGGCAGCTTTGCGCAGGCTGGGCAAACGGGTAAACATAGACTATCTCACTTCTTGTGGTGGCGCATTGGTGCGCAAAGCTGGGCGGTTCATACGATACACGCTCTTGCTGGGACCATAATAGGGCAGAGGGCACAAGGGTCGAGTCATGATTTTTGAAACCAAGCCACTCTCCGCTGGCCTATATTTTGTTGCCACACCGATTGGCGCTGCGCGTGATATCACGCTGCGCGCACTTGATATTCTGGCCAGCGCCGATGTGATTGCCGCCGAAGACACCCGCACGGCGCGCAAGCTAATGGACATACATGGCGTGCCATTGGGGTCGCGTCGGGTTGTGGCCTATCACGATCACAGTACCGAAAACGTGCGGGCGCGGCTTATGGCAGAAATCGCGGCTGGAAAATCGGTGGCCTATGTGTCCGAGGCTGGAACGCCGTTGGTCGCTGATCCCGGTTTCGCGCTTGGCCGTGCGGCGATTGCCGCAGGATTTCAAATCATTGGCGCGCCGGGGCCATCGGCTGTGTTGGCTGCGTTGACTGTGTCGGGCCTGCCGAGCGACCGGTTTTTGTTCGTTGGATTTTTGCCCACCACGGCGGCGGCGCGGCGCACGGAATTAGCTGCGCTCGCCGACATCAGCGCGACGCTTGTTTTTTACGAATCACCCAAGCGAGTTGGCAAATTGTTAACTGCCATGTGCGAAACCTTGGGGGCCGGACGGTCAGGCGTGGTATGCCGCGAGTTGACCAAAAAGTTCGAAGAAGTGCAGCGCGGTACATTGGGTGAACTTGCGTTGGCAATTGGCGATGCCCCGCTTCGGGGCGAAGTTGTTGTGCTTGTTGATCGCGGTGATGGTCGTGAAACGGACGATGATGAGATCGAGGCTGCCTTGCGTAATGCGATGAAGACGATGCGGGTGAAAGATGCAGCAACGGCTGTCGCAGGTGCGTTCGGATTGGCGCGGCGTGATGTCTATCAGGCTGCCCTGAAACTAGAGAGTGACGAATGAGCGGGATCACATCATATTACGCGGGCCTTTGTGCCGAAGACGCAGTTGCGCAGGACTATGCGCGGCGTGGTCGTTGGGTCGTGCAGCGCCGTTGGCGTGGTAAGGGCGGCGAGATTGATTTGATCTTCGCAGACGGCGACGGGCTGATCTTTGTAGAAGTCAAGAAAAGCCGCAGCCATGGGCGCGCCGCACAAAGCCTGTCGCGCCGTCAGATGGACCGGATCAGCATGGCCGCGTCCGAATTTCTGGGTACACAGCCACGGGGGCAGTTGACCGATGTGCGGTTTGATCTGGCAACTGTGAACGATGTTGGCGAAATAGCGATCCTTGAAAACGCCTTTCAGGAATTCTAGCACGCGCGCCTTGCACCTGTGGCAGCACTGCGCCATCTAAGTCTGGCAAGTCTTAGCCACAGGATGCCCGCGATGACCCTTAAAGTTGCGTTTCAGATGGACCCGATCGGGCCGATTAACATCAACGCTGACAGCACCTTTCGCATTGCCGAAGAAGCGCAGGCGCGGGGACATTCCCTGTTTTATTACACACCTGATCGGCTCGCCTACCAAGAGGGGCGCATTACCGCGCGCGGCTGGCCACTAACTGTGCGCCGCGAAGTAGGCAATCACTTCACGCTCGGCGACGAGGTCGAGGTTGATCTGGCTGATTTCGACGTGGTTTGGCTGCGTCAGGATCCACCATTTGACATGGGCTATATCACGACGACCCACCTGCTGGATCGCATCCACCCTGACACATTGGTCGTCAATGATCCGTTTTGGGTGCGCAACTACCCTGAAAAGCTGCTGGTTCTGGATTTCCCTGATCTTACGCCGCCCACTGCGGTGGCGCGTGATCTTGATACTCTCAGGGCATTCCGCGCGCGGCATGGCGATATCATCCTCAAGCCGCTCTATGGCAACGGCGGTGCGGGCGTTTTCAAACTCCCCGAGGCTGACGGAAACCTTGCTTCGTTGCACGAGATGTTTACCGGCATCAACAACGAGCCGCTGATTATGCAGAAATTCCTGCCTGCCGTCGCGGCGGGCGACAAGCGCGTGATTCTGGTCGATGGCGAACCTGTTGGCGCGATCAACCGTGTGCCTGCCAAAGGTGAAACGCGATCGAATATGCATGTGGGCGGACGCGCCGAAAAAGTAGATATGACCGAACGTGATCTTGAGATATGCGCGCGGATCGGACCGCTTTTGCGAGAAAAGGGTCAGGTTTTTGTCGGGATTGACGTGATCGGCGACTGGTTGACCGAAATCAATGTGACCTCGCCGACCGGCATTCAGGAACTGGAGCGTTTTGACGGCACGAACATCGCCGAAAAAATATGGCAAGCGATTGAACGCCGCCGCGCCTGACCGCACCGCGCCAAGCCTGCGCATGCGGGCAATGTCGCTGATGATGCGCGTGATCGCGCGGCCAAAGCTGACCCGCCTAACGACACCTGTTGCTGCTGCGCGTCAGTTTGAACGCACCGCCCGTCGGCTTTTCCGCTGTCCCCCGTATATGTGCCATTTGACTGAAAGCGGTACCCCGACCCTGCAATGGCTTAGCGTCGGCAAATGCCACGCGCGCCGCGCCCTGCTTTATCTGCATGGCAGTGCTTATGTCGCGGGCAGCGGCACCCGTCATTCTGGTATGCTTGGACGGATTTGACGCACCGCATGTCTGGCAGATCATGGACGGCTGGATCCTCGAGACGCGCGCGGCGTTGCGCGACGCCGGAGTATTCGTTCAAACCTCGCTGGACAATGCCAACCGGTAACTGACCGCTTCGGCCACATGTGGTTGGCGCACGTCGCTTTCCCCTTCAAGATCGGCGATCGTGCGGGCCACGCGCAAGACACGGTGATAGCCCCGCGCGGACAGCCCAAAGCGTTCGGCGACCTTCGTCAGGAGCGCGCGCCCTTGGCTGTCTGGCGTGGCGATTTCTTCCAGCAGGGCGCCTTCGGCGTCCGCGTTCACGCGAAGTGTGTCGTGATCTTTGAACCGCGCCGCCTGCACATCACGTGCCGCTGCCACCCGTGCTGCGACGTCGGCGGAACTGTCGCCAGACGCTGGCAAGTCGAGGTCGCAAAAGGCGACTGGCGGCACTTCGACCCGCAAATCGAAGCGGTCCATGAGTGGCCCGGAGATGCGCCCCAGATAATCCTCGCCACATTGCGGAACGCGCGCGCAAGCCCGCGCAGGATCGGCCAGATAGCCGCATTTACAGGGGTTTGCAGCAGCGATCAGCATGAACTTGCAAGGATAACGCACGTGGGCATTGGCGCGTGCGACGACGACATCGCCGGTTTCAATCGGTTGGCGCAGGGTTTCCAGCACGGTACGGGAAAACTCGGGGAATTCGTCCATGAATAGCACGCCGTTATGGGCAAGGCTGATTTCGCCCGGTTTGGCACCGCGTCCACCGCCGACGATCGCGGCCATCGATGCGGTGTGATGGGGTTCACGAAATGGGCGTTCGCGGCTTATCCCGCCCTCATCCAGCAGCCCCGACAGCGAATGAATCATCGACGTCTCAAGCGCTTCGACCGGATCAAGGGGCGGCAGGATACCGGCAAGGCGTGCGGCCAGCATTGATTTTCCCGACCCGGGAGAGCCGACCATAAGCAAATGGTGCCGCCCTGCCGCTGCGATCTCCAGTGCGCGTTTGGCGCGCTCCTGCCCTTTGACATCGCGAAGGTCGCGGGTCCGGGTTGGGCGTGTCACTTCGCCCGGTGTTGCAGGGGCGATCAGCGCTTGCCCGCTGAAATGGCGCACCACATCTGCCAATGACCGCGCGCCGATGACTTTGGCAGCACCGACCCATGCAGCTTCGGCCCCGCAGGCCTGCGGGCACAGGAGCGTGCGGTCTTCGCTCGCGGCTGTCATCGCAGCGGGCAGCGCGCCGACGACTGAAACCAGCGACCCATCCAGCGACAGTTCTCCAAGGGACATCGTTTCTTCGGCCTTGTCTTGCGGGATAATATCGAGGGCCGACAACAGCGCCAAGGCGATGGGCAGGTCATAGTGCGAGCCTTCTTTGGGAAGGTCGGCGGGTGACATATTGATTGTGATCCGCTTGGAAGGTAGCGCGATGGCCATTGCCGTCAGCGCTGCGCGCACTCGTTCGCGGGCTTCGGAAACGGCCTTGTCTGGTAAGCCGACAATCGAAAATGCGGGCATTCCGGGCGAAATGGCGCATTGCACCTCGACCTGTCGGGCTTCGACCCCTTCAAAGGCCACCGTATAGGTCAGTGCGACCATGTCTTCCCTTCCTCCGCTAATGGTTAACGGTTTGACAGGAAAGGCGTTTAGGAATGGTTAACGAAACATCTTAAGGCATTGGGAAAGGGCAGCGTTCCAGCGGCATTTCGTATTGGGAAAGCTCAGCATCGCGGGCCAATCCCTCGGCGCGCCATTCCTGAATTGCCGCAAGCGACAGCTGTGCGTGAACGTATGCCATCGCAGTATCAGATACCGGCAACGCATAGCCCGCGATCCGGATTGCAACGGGGGCAAAGAACGCATCGACGATACCATAGGTGCCAAAAAGGAACGGGCCGTCGGATGCATCAAGCGCGGTTGACCAGATTTCATCTATTCGCGCAAGATCGGCCTGAACCGCTGCGTTTGGTTTGAAGCCAGCCCAGCCGGTCGCAAGGTTCATCGGGCAAGCACCGCGTAGCGCGGTAAAGCCAGAGTGCATTTCAGCGATCAGGCTTTGCGCCTTGGCGCGGTCTGTCGGATCGTTTGGCAAAAGGCCGCGTTCCGGAAAAGCATCCGCAAGCCCCCAGCAGATTGCCAAACTATCGGACAACATACCGCCGTGTGGCGTTCGCACCACAGGCACCGTCCCAGAACCGCCGAAACTAGAAACGTCGGTTGAAAACGTATCGCTGTAAATCAAAGTGTCGTGGACCGTGACAGGAATGTCGTGGACCGCGAACGGCAGCCAACCACGCAACGACCAACTTGAATATAAACGCTGCCCGATCAATATGTTATATGTCATCTTGAAATTATTTCAGACCTTGGTGTTGGGATCAAACGATAAATTGTGACGGCTCCCATCACGGCAGATGATTGATCCGCGCGACGCCTAATGTAGGCCACATCTGGATTTCGGTAATCGAGAAGTTATCGATATGATGCCCCATGGCCTGATAGGCGGTGCGTCCGCTGGCACGCTGGATTTGCGTCATGATCACACCGATGTGCGCAACGGCGATGACATCGCGACGCGGGTTTTGGGCGATGATTACGTCGATTGCGGCGTCGACACGCGCGGCGACCATGTTCCAGCTTTCGCCGTTTGGGGCGGTCAGATCGCCCGGTTCCTCCCAGAAACGGCGGGACAGATCAGGGTCACGGGCGGCAACCCCGTCAAAGGCCAAGCCGTCCCAGTCGCCGAAATCAAACTCGCGCAGGCCCGCGTGGTGCGGCAGGCGGGTGCGGGTGCCCTGAAGGGCCGTGGCCGTGTCAGCGGCACGCGACAGGTCAGAGGAAACAACGAAGGCATCATCAGGCAAATAGCTGTCGATACGCGCGATCTGTGCCGTGTCGGATAGGTCAGCGGGAACGTCGCGATGTCCGACGAACGTTTTCTCGTGGGTCGGACCGTGACGCACCCAAAAGACAGTGGTCATCCGAGCTGCCCCTTGAGGGCCATTGGCAATCCGGCGATCACATTCACAACCAGATCGGCGCGCGCGGCTACGGCCTGATTAAGCGCGCCCTGTGCGTTGCGGAACGCGCGTGCAAGGGCGTTCTCTGGCACAATCCCCGCGCCGACCTCGTTTGAGACAATCACAAGCGGTGTGGTGCGCGCAGCGATGGCGTTAACGAAGTTATTAACTGCGTCGGCGGCAGGCACATTGGCAAGCAGGGCATTGCTAAGCCAAAGCGTCGCACAATCGAGCAGAACGATTTGGCTTGCGGCAGCATTCGCCAGCGGTGTGGCGATGTCATGCGGGGCTTCGATGGTGTGCCAGCCTGCGCCGCGCTGCGATTGATGGGCCGCAACTTTGGCCGCCATTTCCGCATCATACGCCTGCGCCGTCGCCAAATAGACCCGTGGACGCCCTGTTTGCGCAACCAAACGCTCGGCAAATGCGGATTTTCCGGACGCAGCGCCACCTAGAACCAAAGTAAGCGCGGGCAAGGGGAAATCTGACACGGTTCGTGATCCAATATCGTTAGCGTTTCGTAATACCTCTTAAGAACACGTTGACGCCACACAATACAATACAGGGGTTTTCGACATGGCATTTGACGGACTATCCGATCAAACCTACAAGCGCCGCGCAATGAAGGCAGAAATGCTTGACGCAGAGACGGAACTGGCACTGGCCTACGCATGGCGCGACCATCGCGATGAGAAAGCGTTGCACCGGCTGATCACGGCGTACATGAGGCTGGCGATCTCAATGGCCAGCAAATTCCGCCGCTATGGCGCACCGATGAACGACTTGATCCAAGAGGCGTCACTGGGCCTTATGAAGGCCGCTGACAAATTTGATCCCGATCGTGGCGTGCGGTTTTCGACCTATGCGGTTTGGTGGATCAAAGCGAGCATTCAAGATCATGTCATGCGCAACTGGTCGATGGTGCGCACAGGGTCTACATCATCGCAAAAGTCGCTGTTTTTCAACCTGCGCCGCGTCCAGGCCCGCCTCGAGCGCGAGGCGGCAGCGTCTGGTGAAACCCTGCAAGGCCACACGTTGCGCGATATGATCGCGACCGAAGTCGGGGTGCCGTTGAAAGACGTCGAAATGATGATGGGGCGGCTGTCCGGGTCTGATTTCTCGCTTAATGCGACGCAGTCAAGCGAAGATGAAGGCCGAGAATGGATCGATGCCCTCGAGGATGATGGCCCGCAAGCATCTGAAACCGTTGAGAATAACCATGACAACGATACCCTGCGTCATTGGTTGATGACGGCACTGAATGATCTCAATGAGCGCGAGCGGTTTATCGTGCGCGAACGCAAACTGCGTGAGGAGCCGCGGACGCTTGAAAGCCTTGGAACCGAATTGGGTCTGAGCAAAGAGCGTGTGCGCCAACTTGAGGCGGCGGCGTTCGGCAAAATGCGCAAGACACTTGAAGGTCAGTCATCGGAAGTGCATCACTTCCTCGCATGAGGTTAGTCGCGATATTCTTGATCTGGGCCGGGTCGGTCACTGCTGAGGGGGCGGACCTTGTTGGGTTCGTGACCCCGGACGTGGATATATACGTGCTGGGCGAGGTGCATGACAACCCTGCCCACCACGAGCGGCAGGCCGCCATGATCGCCCGGATTGCGCCAAGTGCGATCGTATTCGAGATGATCACGGCCCAACAAGCGGCGGGCATAACACTTAGCTTGCGCCAAGACGCGGATGCTTTGGCTGATGCGTTGGGCTGGGGAGCGTCTGGTTGGCCGCCGTTTTCGATGTATTATCCGTTGTTCGCGGCCGTTGGGGACGCACCGATATTTGGCGCACTCGTGACACGCGAAGTTGCCCGTGATGCGATGCGTTTGGGGCCTGACGCTGTTTTTGGCGACGATGCACAGCGGTTTGGGCTGACCGCACCGCTGGCACCTGATCAACAGGGCGCGCGCAATGCCCTTCAGGATGATGCGCATTGCAACGGGCTGCCTGCCGAAATGCTGCCGGCGATGGTTGACGTTCAGCGGCTGCGAGACGCCCAATTGGCAAGCGCAGCGCTCGCAGCGCTTGATGGGGTTGGCGCTCCGGTGGTGGTGATTACCGGAAATGGCCACGCAAGACGGGATTGGGGTGTGCCTGCGATGATCGCGAGGGTGCGCCCTGATGCTGTAGTGATCAGTGTCGGACAAGGCGAAGACGGTATCGCGCCAGAGGGCGGTTTTGATGTTGTCTTTGATGCGCCAGCGCCCGAACGCGATGATCCTTGCGCGGCCTTCCGCTAGCTTGTCATTTCGGATCGGCGCACCTACTCCTTATGTAACGAAAAAGGGGTGGCAAAGATGGCCAAACATATCCTTCTGATCATTGGCGGCGGGATCGCTGCGTTCAAATCGCTTGATCTGATCCGCCGCTTGCGTGAGCGCGGGCATCAGGTGACGCCGGTGTTGACGCGCGCAGGTGCCGAGTTTGTCACGCCGCTGAGTGTGTCGGGGTTGGCTGCAAGCAAGGTCTATCAGGAGCTCTTTGATCTGACGGACGAGGCCGAGATGGGCCATATCGAACTGTCCCGCGCGGCTGATCTTGTCGTCGTCGCGCCTGCCACTGCTGATCTGATGGCGAAGATGGCCGGTGGGCATGCCAATGATCTTGCCTCGACCTTGCTGATGGCTACGGACAAGCGCGTCTTGATCGCGCCCAGCATGAATGTGCGGATGTGGGAACATGCAGCGACCCAGCGCAATCTAGCGACATTGGTTGGCGACGGTATCTTGGTTGTCGGCCCCAACGTAGGCGACATGGCTTGCGGCGAACACGGGCCGGGCCGCATGGCCGAGCCGCTCGAGATTGTTACCGCGATTGAAAGCGCGCTAAGCGATGGGCCTTTGATGGGCAGGCATGTGTTAGTGACCTCTGGCCCGACCCATGAACCGATTGATCCGGTGCGCTATATTGCTAATCGTTCGTCGGGCGCGCAGGGGACAGCAATTGCGAAGGCGTTATTGGCCTTGGGCGCGCAAGTGACGTTCGTGACGGGGCCAGCCGATGTGCCACCGCCGCACGGGGCAAAGGTTGTTGCCGTGCAGACAGCGGCGCAAATGCAGGCGGCGGTACGTGATAACCTGCCCGCAGACGCGGCGATCTTTGCGGCAGCTGTTGCGGATTGGCGCGTGACCAGTGCGAGTGAGAGCAAGATCAAGAAAGACGGCAACGGTCTGCCTAAGTTGGAGTTTGCCGAAAACCCCGATATTCTGGCCGAGGTAAGCGCGCTGCGCGAAGGCCGCCCATCGTTGGTCGTCGGCTTTGCCGCCGAGACCGATGACGTGATCGCCAACGCGACAGCGAAACGCAAGCGTAAGGGCTGTGACTGGATTGTCGCCAACGACGTGTCCCCCGCAACAGGAATCATGGGCGGGACTGAAAATGACGTGACCCTGATCAGCGCCGAAGGCGGCGAGGATTGGCCACGCATGAGCAAGGACGCCGTGGCGGCGCGACTGGCACAAAAGGTGGCCGATGCGCTGGGTTGATCGCGCGGAGCCTCCGGCGGAAGTTATTGTGGAAGAAAAAGCGAGGGCGGAATGGCAGTGATTTCCGTTAGTTGGGTTGAGGGGGCCGATCAAAGCCTGCCTTTGCCGTGCTATCAGACTGCAGGTGCGGCGGGGGCTGATGTTCGTGCCAATCTGCCCGACCGCGGTCAGGTGATCCTTGCCGCAGGTGCGCGTGTACTGGTGCCGACCGGGTTGCGGATGCAAATTCCCGAAGGGTTCGAGATGCAAGTGCGCCCGCGGTCTGGCTTGGCGCTGAAACACGGGATTACCCTGCCCAATAGCCCCGGCACGATTGATAGTGATTATCGCGGGCCGTTGGGGGTGATCGTGATGAATGCCGGCGAGGCAGACTTTGTGATCAAGCATGGTGACAGGATTGCACAGCTGGTCGTTGCGCCGGTTGTACAGGCCCGGTTCGAGCTGGCCGAGGGGCTGGATGAAACCGCCCGCGGCATGGGCGGATTTGGATCGACGGGGCAAAACGGATGATCATGGTTCTGGCCATGGCGGCGGCGCTTTGGGTTATCGGCGCTGTAATGGGTGCGCCGCTGCGCGCGCGCTGGGTCATGATCGCTACGTTGTTTGCTGGCGTGATTGCCGTGCAGTTGGCGTTGCCCGACGGGCATCCGCTGCGCGTGGCCACGGGCGGGGATGTGCGGTTGTGGTTGCTGATCGCCGGATTGATTGGCTTGGCGCTGATTTATCGCACAGGGCTCGCCCGCGTGAAGGCGCATATTGCGGCGCGCGAACAGCCCGTGATCGCGGGGACATTTGGCGCCGGCGAGCTTGAACGTTATGCCCGCCACATTGTGCTGCGCGAAGTCGGCGGGCCGGGGCAAAAGGCGCTTAAAAACGCGCGTGTTTTGGTTGTAGGTGCCGGTGGGTTGGGATCGCCCGTGTTGCTGTATCTCGCGGCAGCAGGTGTGGGCACGATTGGCGTGATTGATGATGATCTGGTCGATAATTCCAATCTCCAACGTCAAGTGATCCATCGTGACGTCGATATTGGTCTGCCCAAGGTTCAGTCAGCCGCCAACGCAATGCGCGCGCAAAATCCGCGCGTTGAGGTGAAAACCTATCAGCGACGGTTGACGGAGGATATCGCGGGCGCGTTGATCGGCGAATATGATCTTGTGCTGGACGGCACCGATAATTTTATCACGCGCTATTTGGTCAATGCCGTGTGCGCCAAGGCAGGTGTGCCACTGGTCGCTGCGGCCCTGACCCAGTGGGAAGGTCAGATCAGCGTTTATGATCCTGCCAATGGCACCCCATGTTATCAGTGCATATTTCCGCAAGCGCCCGATGCGGCCCTTGCACCTTCGTGTAGCGAGGCGGGTGTGATTGGCCCCTTGCCGGGTATCATGGGCGCGATGATGGCCGTCGAGGCGATCAAGGTGATTACCGGCGCGGGCGAAGGGCTGCGTGGGCGTATGATGATCTATGACGCGCTTTACGGCGAAACCCGTACGATCACGATGTCCCCGCGCGATGATTGTCCGGTGTGTGGTCACTGACCCTTGCACGCGGCGCGCGTTGCGCCATACTCGCGCGGGTTCAACACTTGGGAGACTTCCATGAAACTGCTTGCCCCTCTTGCCGCTGCTGCGGCTCTTTTTGCGACAACTGCGCTGGCCGACGGCCATATGCCTGACCTTGATGGCCGCGAGATTGTTATCGTCACTGAGAATGCCTATCCGCCGCTGCAATTCATTGCCGACGGTGAAGCGATTGGCTGGGAATATGACGCGATGGCCGAAGTGGCTGAACGTCTGAATGCCACGATCGTTTATGAAAACATCAGCTGGGATGCGATGATTGCTGCCGTCTCAGAGGGTCAGTATGACATGGGCATGACCGGAATCACGATCCGCGAAGACCGTGCCGAGGTCGTTGATTTTTCCGACAGCTATATGACGAGCCAGATGGTCATGCTGGTGCGCGGCGATGAGGAACGGTTTACCGATGCCGCGTCCTTTGCTGCAGACGCTGATTTGATGTCTGCCGCGCAGCCCGGCACCACGCCGTTTTATGTCACGGTTTACGATGTGCTGGACGGTGACGAAGCCAACCCGCGTATCCAGTTGATGGAAACCTTTGGCGCGACCGTGCAGGCGCTGCGCACAGGCGACGTTGATATGGTTCTGACGGACGGCACTGCTGGTGTTGGCTATGTCGAAGCGTCCGATGGCGGGCTGAAAATCATCGGCGAGCCGCTCGGCACCGAAGATTTCGGGTTCATCTTTCCCAAAGGGTCTGACCTTGTCGCGCCGATCAACGCCGCGATTGCCGATATGGCTGCCGATGGCACGCTAGAGGCGCTTAATACCAAGTGGTTCCTTGAGTATAAGTTGGGCCAGTAGACCCATGAAACGGGGCTGGCCATTGGCTGGCCCCGATCGACTTACAAGATGATCCCCCAATCCCCCCAAGATCGCGATTTCCCGTGGTGGCTGCTGGTTGCAGCCAGTATCGCGGCGTATCTGATGTATCGTGTGGTGTCGGATGATCTGTACCACGCGGTCCTGACGACGCTTTCCAAGGGCATTTGGGTCACGATATTTGTGACGACTGTCGGCTTTAGTTTGGCATCACTGATCGGGCTGCTGCTGGCGACTGGATCGCTTTCACGCTTTCTGGTGATCCGGCAACTGTGCCGGTTCTACATTGAAATCGTGCGCGGCGTGCCGATCCTTGTGCTTCTTCTATATGTGGCCTTTGTCATCGCACCGGGCATGGTTGCATTGGTCAATTGGGCGCTGGAAGGGATCGGCGCCGACCCGATCCGCACCCGTGACTTCAGCCTCATGTGGCGCGCGATCATCGCGCTGACGATCGGTTATTCCGCGTTTATCGCCGAAGTGTTCCGCGCCGGTTTGCAAAGCATTGAGCGTGGCCAGATCGAAGCCGCCGAGGCGCTGGGCCTTGGGTCGTGGAACCGATTTCGTCATATTGTGTTTCCGCAGGCATTTCGCCGTATTATGCCGCCGCTTGGCAATGACTTCATCGCGATGATCAAGGATTCCTCGCTGGTGTCCGTGCTTGGCGTGTTGGACGTCACGCAATTGGGTAAGGTCACGGCGGCGGGCAATTTCCGCTATTTCGAGACATATAACGTGGTGGCACTGATCTATCTGATCATGACGGTGTCGCTGTCGCTTGTGTTGCGCCGGATCGAACGACGCCTGCGCCAAAAGGAATTTGACTGAGGACTTCGCGCTGGCTGTGGTGAATCGCGCCAAAGGCTCCTATCGTGACTGCAAAGGAGACTTTAATGACCAACCCGCTTTTGCAGACTTGGGATACGCCCTTTGGCCTGCCGCCGTTCGACAAGATTTCCGATGATGATTTCGCCCCCGCCGTGGATACCGCACTGACCGAGGCGCGCGCGAATATCGCAGCAATTACCGCAAATGAGGACGCGCCGACATTTGCCAACACAATTGAAGCGCTGGATTTATCAGATCGACTGCTGGATCAGGCGCTGGGTGCGTTTTATGCGCTGGCCGGCGCAGATAGCACCCCGGCGCGCGAGGCACTGATGCGTGATTTCGCGCCGCTCCTGTCGGCGTTCAGTTCTGAAGTGTCATCGAATACGGCCTTGTTCGCGCGGATCGAAAGGCTTTGGCAGGATCGCGAAAACCTTGATCTGAGCGATGAGCAGCAGCGGGTCTTGATGCTGTCGCGCCGTAATTTTGTGCGCTCTGGTGCGCAGCTTGAAGGCTATGCCGCGGATCGGTTGACCGAAGTCAAAGGGCGGCTTTCGGTGCTTGGCACGCAGTTCACCCAGAACCTGCTGGCGGATGAACGGGCTTGGTATATGCCGCTGTCAGATGCTGATCTGGCAGACCTGCCCGATTTTGTTATCGCTGCCGCACGTGCCGCTGGCAAAGATCATGATGTGGATGGTCCGGTTGTGACATTGTCACGGTCCCTGATCGTGCCGTTCCTGCAGTTTTGTCCGAACCGGGCATTGCGGCAAAAGGCTTACGAGGCTTGGGGCGCGCGTGGTGCCAATGGTGGCGAAACCGACAACCGTGATATCGCCGCTGAAACCCTTGATCTGCGGGCGCAGCGTGCGGATCTGTTGGGCTATGACAGCTTTGCCGATTACAAGCTTGAGACCGAAATGGCTGGTACGCCTGATGCGGTGCGCGATCTGCTGATGAAGGTCTGGGAGCCTGCCAAGGCCGCCGCCGACGCGGACGGGATGCGGCTGCAAGCGATGATGCATAATGACGGTGAAACCGGCCCGCTCGAACCTTGGGACTGGCGGTATTATTCGGAAAAGCGGCGCAAAGACGATCACGATCTAGATGAATCCGCGTTGAAGCCCTACCTGCAACTTGATCGCATGGTCGAGGCGGCGTTTTCTTGTGCGCACCGTTTGTTCGGGCTGGAATTCGCGCCGATCGACGCGCCGCTGTATCACGCCGATTGCAAAGCATGGGACGTGACCCGTGATGGCAAACATATCGCCGTGTTTATTGCCGACTACTTCGCACGGACCTCGAAACGTTCCGGTGCATGGTGCAGTGCGATGCGTGCGCAGCAAAAGCTTGCCGGTGACATTCGCCCGCATGTTGTGAACGTCTGCAATTTCGCGAAACCACCCGAAGGTGATCGTGCGCTGCTGTCCTATGACGATGCGCGCACGCTGTTTCACGAATTTGGTCATGCGCTGCACCAAATGCTGTCGGATGTGACCTATCAGATGATCAGCGGCACATCCGTGGCGCGTGATTTTGTGGAATTGCCCAGCCAGTTATTCGAACATTGGCTGTCGGTGCCCGAAGTGTTGCAGGAATTTGCGACCCACGCCGAAACAGGCGAGCCGATGCCACGCGATTTGCTGGACCGGATGTTGGGGGCCGCGACCTATGATATGGGGTTCCAGACGGTTGAATATCTGTCGTCAGCTTTGGTTGATCTGGCGTTTCACGAAGGTGATGCTCCCGCCGACCCGCTGCAGAAACAGGCTGAGGTTTTGGAAGATATCGGCATGCCTCACGCGATTGGGATGCGCCACGCGACCCCACATTTCGCGCACGTCTTTGCCGGTGAAGAATATTCTTGCGGCTATTACAGCTATATGTGGTCCGAAGTCATGGATGCCGATGCGTTCGAGGCATTCGAGGCTGCGGGTGGACCGTTTGACGCGGACATGGCCGCAAAGTTGGAGAAACATATCCTGTCGGCAGGAGGGTCACAGGACGCGGCGGCGGCTTACCTCGCGTTTCGGGGCCAGATGCCCGATGTCGGTCCGCTGCTCAAGGGGCGCGGTTTGGCGCCCTAGCGGCTGGGGTCGTCAGGGTGTGGTTCAACGCCCAACGGGTCTTTGTGGATCAACACGTCGGCGCGCGGATAAGCGTGCAGGATTGCGCGGCGCAGGGCGGCACCGATGGCATGGGCTTCGTCCAGTGTCTGGCTGCCGTCCAGTTCGATGTGTAGGTTCACGAAGACGCGGCTCCCAGCGACCCGCGTCTTGAGGTCATGAAATCCGTGTACACTCTCGAAGTTTTCCGCAATCGCGGCGATGTCGTCGATCATTTGCGGGTCTGCCTGTCGGTCCATCAACGCGTCCCAAGCGCCTTTGCCGATTCGTAACGCACCGACCGCAAGCAGGGCCGCGGCACCCAAAGCCACGACCGAATCTACCTGCCCAAGCCCCAGCGCCGCCGAGGCCCAAAGTGCGAGCAACGCACCGATATTCGGGATCAGGTCGCCCAGATAATGCAGGCTATCGGCCATGACCACGCGGTTCCCTGTGGCGCGGGCCACGCGGCGTTGCCACATCACAAGACCCAGTGTGAGGACAATAGAAAATACCATAATCGCCATGCCGCGTTGTTCTTGCTGCGGCAGGGCGACATTGTCGTCCAGCAGGCGGAACACAGCGGCCACGGCGATAACGCCAGCGGAAACCAGAATGAAAAGCGACTGGCCAAGGGCCGCAAGATCTTCGGCCGAGGTATGGCCGAAATTATGATCGTCGTCGGCAGGTTTGGCGGCATACGCGATGGCCACCAGCCCGCCCAGCGACATCATCAGGTCCATCGCGCTGTCGGCCAATGTAGCGGCGACAGCAAGCGATCCGGTCTGACCCAGTGCCCAGAGCTTCGCCAGCACAAGAATAAGTGCGACCAGAACGGACATCATCCCAGCCGAAAGATTCAATTTTGTATCAGTGGTGCGCGCCATATCCTTGCCTAGCGCGCCGCGCGGGCAAGGAAAAGGCCGCTAGTCGCGCAATTCATCCGCGCCAACACCCCAGAGCCCGGTTTTGGGTGCCCAACCGCGATAGCCTCCGGCGCTTAGCCAGCACCAGTCATCATTACATTCGCCAAGGCGCGCGATCACACCGACCTCAAGCATCGCTGATTGCGGTGAGGTCGTGTCAGCCCGCGTATGAAGCGCCAACATGTCTTGGTCGATAATTACTGTGCGCGTGCCCGACAGCAGCGAATAGTGTACCCAGCCGCCGACCCCATCGCGGTCAATCACACGTCGCCAGTGGCCGTATTCATCGACGATCTGCAGTGGCATGTCGCGGCGATTGAAAACCCAGTCGATTCGGTGGGTGAGGGACGGGCCGCGGCGCACGTTTCCTTCGTTCGCCTTCATCGAGACGAATCGGGGGATCGGCAAGTTCGTTTCGGGGCCACGGTTTTCCACCGTGTCTTGGGCGGATGCCATAACGGATACCGTCACGAAGACGAGCAACAATAAACTGCGTGCCAAACCGATCATTGGATCACCTGTAACCTTAAATCTCTGCTCTGCGGCATCGGGGTTCTTGTGCCTCGTGCGCCTGACTGTCAACCTGCCAGAAGACGCGCCAATTTGAAAGCGAGAGGAAGCGGATCATGCCAAGCAAACGCCTAAGTGTTGTTGTCACGCGACGGTTGCCAGAGGTCGTTGAGACCCGCCTGAAAGAGTTATTCAACGTTGAACTGCGCGAAGACGATGCGCAGATGAGCCACGACGAGCTTGCCGCGGCCATGCAGCGCGCCGATGTGCTGGTCCCTGCGGTAACTGATACGCTTGATGCGCGGCTTTTGGCGCAAGCGGGAGATCGCCTGAAGCTGATCGCGAATTACGGGGCTGGGGTCGATCATATCGACGTCCACACCGCCCGTCAGCGCGGAATTCTGGTGTCCAACACGCCCGGTGTTGTCACCGAAGATACCGCCGATATGACGCTGGCGCTGATTTTGGCTGTTACGCGGCGTATTCCTGAAGGGTTGGCGCTGATGCAGACGGGTAATTGGGGCGGTTGGGCACCGACCGCGATGTTGGGTGGCCGGATCGGTGGTCGTCGATTGGGAATCTTGGGCATGGGGCGCATTGGTCAGGCCGTTGCACGCCGCGCCGCCGCTTTCGGGATGCAGGTGCATTACCACAACCGTAAACGCCTACGCCCTGAAATCGAGGACGAGCTTGAGGCGACCTATTGGGAGAGCCTTGACCAGATGGTCGCACGGATGGACGTGATTTCGATTAATTGCCCGCATACGCCCAGCACGTTCCACTTGATGAATGCACGGCGGTTAAAGTTGATGAAACCGAATGCGGTGATCGTGAATACCTCGCGCGGCGAGGTGATTGACGAAAACGCCCTGACGCGGATGTTGCGAGCGGGCGAACTGGGCGGGGCGGGCCTTGATGTGTTCGAGCATGGCTCTGAAATCAACCCGCGCCTTCGCGAACTGCCAAACGTAGTCCTGTTGCCCCATATGGGATCAGCCACCATCGAGGGCCGCACCGAGATGGGCGAGAAGGTCATCATCAACATCAAGACGTTTAACGACGGGCATCGCCCGCCAGATCTGGTCGTGCCGGGAGTCATGTGAGGTCAGCTTAGACACAGCTTTGCGCCACTTTGGGTTAAAGCGGGTCATACTACTATCCGCAGCGGAGCTATTTTTGGCGCCGCCCTCATTTGTTTAACTACCGGTTATATAGCACGAATCTGTCCGTTTTCGGGATGGGGCTGCGAGCGATTGCTTCGCCTGCGTCAAAAATTCTGCGCGCTTCAACTTGGGGTTGCCTCAATATTTTGGAGTCTACGCTTAGCGATAAACCTCATCCTCGCTTGGGAAAGACCGGCTTTTGACGTCTTCGGCGTAACGTTTCACGGAGTCCTCGATCATCGGGCCAAGTGAGCCGTAAACCTTGACGAACTTCGGGGTCCACGGGTTCATGCCAAGCATGTCTTCTAGCACCAGAATCTGGCCGTCGCATTCTGCCGATGCACCAATTCCGATCGTCGGAATGTCGATCTGTTTGGTGATTTTCGCGGCCAGCGGTTCAACCATGCCTTCCAATACCACGGCAAAAGCACCAGCTTCGGCCACGGCGCGCGCGTCTTCTTCGTGCGCCGCCCATGTATCCTCATCGCGCCCTTGGGTCTTGAAACCGCCCATGACGTGAGATGATTGTGGCGTCAGGCCAGTGTGCGCCATGACGGGAATCCCGCGTTGCACAAGGAAATGGATCGTTTCAGCCATGCGCGCCCCGCCTTCAATCTTCACCGCACCACAGCCGGTTTTTTTCATGATCTTGGCCGCATTTCTAAAGGCGATGTTGGGTGATTCCTCATAGGTACCGAACGGCATATCAACCACGATCAGCGCTTTTTTGGTGCCGCGCACGACCGCCTTGCCGTGCATAATCATCAGATCAAGCGGCACACCCACGGTGCTGTCCATCCCGTGCATGACCATCCCAAGGCTGTCACCAACCAGAATGAAATCCGCGTATTTGTCTACAATTGCAGCCGTGTGTGCGTGATACGATGTCAGTGACACAATGGGGTCGCCGTTCTTACGGCTGGCGATCTGGGGCACTGTATTGCGACGGATGGTTTCTGCTTGGGTGCTCATGGGGTGATCTCTCTTTGGTCAATCAGCATAACTGGGTTGTCGTTTGGGCCGAATTCAACGGATAGCATAATTGCAATCGGTCCTTTCATCAGCCCAGCTGCGGGGGCAAAGGTTTCAGGGTCAACAATATCCACGGCGCGCAGACGGGCGCGCGGTTCGGCGTTGATGGTTGTGCGTAGCGCCTGGTCAATCCGGTCGATAGGGACACGGCGGCCTGCTTCGTTTTCGGCTTTATCCAAAGCGCGCGACAGGACAACAGCGGCCCTGCGATCGTTCTCCGTTAGGCGCACGTTGCGTGATGACATCGCAAGGCCGTCGCTCTCGCGGACAGTCGGGACGCCATGCACCGCGATCGGCATATGCAAGTCCCGCGCCATGCGTTTGATGACCTGCAATTGCTGGTAGTCTTTTTCACCAAAATAGGCGGCGTCGGGTTGTGTGATATTGAACAGCTTGCTGACCACGGTTGTTACACCGCGATAATGACCCGGGCGCACGAGGCCGTGCAGCACATTGGCGAGCCGTGTGGTCTCGACGATGGTTTCATCGCCCCCGGGATAGATTTCGGCTGCGTCGGGGATCAGCACGGCATCGACGCCTGCATCACGCAGCATCGCCAGATCTGCGTCTTCGGTGCGCGGGTAGTTTGCAAGGTCTTCCGCGTTGCCAAACTGGGTCGGGTTTACAAAGATCGTGGCGACAACGCGGGTCTGTGCTGCCTTGGCCGCAGCGACCAGCGCCATATGCCCTGCATGCAGCGCGCCCATTGTCGTTACCAGCCCCACGGTTTCGCCCGCCGCGCGAAAAGCCGCGACAGCTGCGCGGATGTCGGAAATGGTTCTGCAAACCTGCATACGGGACCCTAAAGCAACAATCTTACGTAAGTCATACGGTCCCGCTTGGCGCTTCACAACTGTCTGCTGTCGCATTCGCACCAAAGGTGGTCGGGACACTCCCGCCCCGCGCGCGTAAATCGGCCAGATTGCGCACAACTGAATGCGCTAGCGAAAGAGTCGCCCCATGAAAACGAATGTCAAAGCCCTTGTTGTCGGTGGTGGTGCCGTCGGCACCTCGATTGCCTATCATCTTGCCAAAGCGGGCTGGGACGATGTGATGTTGCTTGAACGCGACGAACTGACGTCGGGGTCCACTTGGCACGCCGCTGGATTGTTGCCGTTGTTCAACATGTCATTCGCGACGACCCATATTCACAAGTATTCCGTCGATTTCTACAAAGCGCTTGAGGCTGAAACTGGCCTGAACGCGGGCTTTGCGGTGGTGGGTAATCTACGCATGGCGCAAACGCAGGAACGCATGGATGAATTCATGCTTTATGCGTCCACGGCAGAAACCTGCGATGTGCCGTACCAATGGCTGACGCCGGACGAGATCAAGGAACGCTGGCCGCTGATCCGCACTGACGATTTGAAAGGCGCGCTTTATCACCACACGGATGGTTATATTAACCCTGCCGACATGACGCAGGCCATGGCCAAGGGCGCGCGCCAGCATGGTGCCGTGATTGAACGCAAATGGCAGGCGGATGCGTTTCATTGGAACGGCACGCATTGGGAAGTGACCTGCACCAAGATGGTGGAAAAGGGCGGCAACCTTGTGCCGTCGGAAGAGCAGATCGTCATTACGGCAGAGCACGTAGTTACTGCGTCGGGCAACCACGCGCAGACCACTGCGAAAAAGCTGGGGATCAAAATTCCGGCCATTCCGGTCGAGCACCAGTTTATCGTCATGGACCAAGACCCCGCGCTGGTCGAATACCGCGCTGCGGGCAACGCTGAGCATCCCGTGGTGCGTGACGCTGATGCGCAGTCTTATGTACGCGAAGAACGTGGCGGCTGGATTCTTGGCGTCTACGAAAAGAACGCGCCGGCGGTATTTGAACATGGGGTGCCTGATAGTTTCCGCGCCGATCTGTTTCCGCTCGATCTGGAGCGGATCGAAGAGCAGTATATGGCGATGATCCACCGCGTGCCGTCCTGCGAAGACTCCGGCCTGAAGGATGATTTTAACGGCCCGATTTGTTACACTCCTGACGGGAATCCGCTGGTTGGTCCGGCACCCGGTTTGCGCAACATGTGGCTGGCCGAAGGGTTCTCGTTCGGGATCACGGCTGCGGGTGGCACGGGGTATTACCTTGCTCAGTTGATGGTCAACGGCGAGGCCGAGATCGACATGGCAAGCCTTGATCCAAAACGCTACGGCGACTGGATGACGACCGAATTCGCGGCGCGCAAAAACGAAGAATGCTACGACCACGTTTACGTCCTGCACCACCCCGACGAAGAACGCCCCGCCTGTCGCCCCCTGCGCACATCGCCCGCTTATGATCGTCAGGCTGCGCGCGGTGCACAATTCGGCTGGGTCAATGGCTGGGAGCGCCCGAATTACTATGCGCCGATGGGGTTCAACGACCACGACGCGCGCTCTTTCCGCCGTGGCGGATGGTGGCAATATGCCGTCGAGGAAGCAAAAGCGATCCGCGAGGGCGTTGGCTTGGTCGATGCGACTGCGTTTACGAAACACATCGTAAAGGGGCCCGGCGCGACTGCGTTTCTTGACTGGTTCACCACTAACAAATTGCCGCGCGTTGGCCGGATCAACCTGACCTATGCGCTGACGGCGCACGGCACCACCCGCACAGAATACACCATCGTGCGTCTGTCCGACGAAGAATATTATCTTGTGTCTGCAGGGGGTTGGACGGACTATGACGCTGATTACTTGCGCAAGGCGATAGAAGATAAAGAGGCTGAATTTGGCCGGATCGAATGCCAAAACGTCACAACACAGTGGGGCGTGTTCGCCATCGCAGGGCCGAAATCGCGCGATGTTTTGAACGCGGTGATCAAGGACGCGGAGCCGGAAACGGCGCTGACCAACAAGCGCTTTCCATGGCTATCGGCCAAGAAGATCGAGCTGGGCATGTGCCCCGTCAATGCGATCCGCGTGGCCTATACCGGCGAGCTGGGTTGGGAGTTGCACCATCCCATCGAAATGCAAAACTACTTGTTCGATTTGCTGGAAAAAGCTGGCGAACCGCATGGCATGAAACTGGTCGGGGCGCGGGCGCAGAACTGGCTGCGGATGGAAAAATCCTACCGTGCGTTCGGCACGGAACTGGGCCGCGATGCGACCCCGCTTGAGGCTGATTTGCCGCGCTTTGTGGACCTGAACAAGGACTTCCACGGCAAGGCGGCGATGGAAGCGCACGGTATCCGTGCCAAATGCGTGACACTGCTTATCGACGGTCCAGCCGATGCCGACCCTTGGGGCCGCGAGGCGCTTTACTCGGCTGACGGCACGCGCACAGGCCGCCTGACGTCGGGCGGATATTCGGTGGCGTTCGAGAAATCCATCGGCATGGGTTATGTGAAACCAGAGCATGCCGAAGTGGGCACTAAGTTGCAGGTAAAGATGCAAGACAAGCTGTGGGACTGCGAAATCGTCGAGGACAGCCCCTATGATCCGGCCAACGCGACAATCCGCAAAGATGCCTAAGCAAACGGGCGGGCCAAATGGTCCGCCCTTCGCTGCTTAATTTCCGCGACGCCGGAAATCATCATTTGTGATCACGCCGTCACTGTTTTGGTCCATCAACTCGAACCAGCCCGCCCCGCCAGCGGTGAATTCAGCACGCGTGACAAGGCCATCGCCGTCGGTATCATTCTAGTCGAGCGTCAGACCCTGCATCATGCGTCCGCCTCCTTGGCCATTGCCTTGGTCGCCTGCGTTCTGAGCCATGTCTGCGGCGCGTGTTTCATCAAAGTTTGCATATTCCGCTGCGGTGACTGTGCCGACTGCATCAAGATCCCAGTTCTCAACGAAGTGTGTGCCGGGGGTGCCTTGGGCCATGGCGGCAGGGGCTGCTAGGGCAAGGGTGAGGGCGCGAAACATGCGATAATTATTATGTTTGTGATCGTATAACGGCCCAGTTAGGAATTTCCGTCGCGCCGAAGCGACGCAGCCAAAGAATTTCGGAAGTTAGGAGCTTCTGGCGGCTGTCGCCTAGGCGCTGAACCGCAATGGGCTGACGGCTGCAACAATATCGGCGCCGATGTCGGGCGACTTCCCGGCGACAAGATCAGCCAATAGCTGACTTGCTGCTGGCGCGGTTTGAAAACCGTATCCGCCCTGACCCGCGCACCAGATGAAATTGCTGTCAATCTTGTCGCGCCCAAGCACGAGCCGGCGATCCGGCGCAAAGGTCCGCAACCCTGCCCAGTTCGACAGCAAGCGCGTGACGGGTTCAGTGACGTGTTCCTCGTAGCGGGCCAGCCCTTCGGCGAGCACCATGTCATCGGCCCATGCATCATGAGGCTCGCAGAGGTCTTCTTCGGCAGGGGACACGATCAGCGCACCGGCGTCCGGCTTGCAGTACCAATCCTCGCCTGCGCCAAACACCATCGGCCATTTGGAGGTGTCGTGGTCGCCGGGTGCGGGAATCCGCGCCATGGAACGGCGTAGTGGCGTAAATCCAAGCGGGGTGATCCCAGCCAGTTGCGCAATTTGATCGACCCACGCCCCAGCGGCGTTCACCAGCGAGGTGGATTCGTAAACCTGTTCTCCAGACGTCACCTGCCAACCTTTTGCGGTCCGCGTGATTGCATCGACGGGCGCATTTGTAACAACTTGTCCGCCATTGCTGCGGATTTCGCGGGCAAAATTCTGGATCAGCAGGTCAGTATCGATATCCCAAGCAGATGTATCAAACGCGACGCGATCTACAACATCTGTGTTGATGATCGGCATCAGTGCTTGTGCCTCTTGCGGGGTGATTTCGTCCAGGCTCATATCGGCGATATCTTTGCGATAGGCAGCATCGGTTGCAGCGCTTCCCACTAGCATCAGCCCGCGCGGGGATAGAACACCGCCGTTGGCTGTCGCGTGATAGTCTTTTGACGCGCGGTTCAGGGCGATGACCGATGGCTTGCCATAGCTTTCTTCGAACAGCGCGGCCGAGCGACCCGAGGCGTGATATGCCAGCCCGGCTTCACGCTCCAGCACCGTCACGCGGCCTAGATGTGAGAGCCGTGCGCCTGCGGAGATACCGGCGATGCCACCGCCGATAATGATAAAGTCCTGCATGGCGATGTCCCCTCAAAGTCTTGTTGCGTGAACGTAAATCAAACTGACAGCAGACTTTCAATGAAAGTCTGAATCTAAATGAAAAATGGCCCGCCGTTTCGGGCGGGCCATTCATCAGTTTCTAAAGGTCGGCTTAGGACGGGATGTCGCCGTCCACACCTTCGACATAAAAGTTCAGACCAGCCAGCGCGCCATCGTCGGCCACTTCGCCTTCAGCCAGCCAGAGGGAACCGTCCTGCTTGTTGATCGGGCCTGTGAACGGGTGATAGCTGCCGTCTGCGATTGCATCGCGCATGGCCTCAGCTTCGGCTTTGATGTCAGCAGGAACCGCATCGGAAATCTCGCCGATGCCAACCATGCCAGTGCCGATACCGTCCCAACGGTTCGAGGTTGTCCATGTGCCATCCATGACGGCCTGCACACGTTCAATATAGTAGGGCGCCCAGTTGTCGATGATCGAGCTGATCCGCGGCATCGGGCCGTATTCCGCCATGTCGGCAGCCTGACCGAATGTGTAAACGTTGCCGGCCTCTCTTGCTGCGGCATGGGGCGCAGTTGAATCGGTGTGCTGAAGGATCACGTCACAACCCTGTTCGATCAGCGCCTTGGCTGCGTCTGCTTCTTTAGCGGGGTTGAGCCACTCAAAGATCCAGATGATCTTGAATTCCACATCCGGGTTTACCTTGGAGGCGTGCAGGTAGGCCGAGTTGATGCCGCGCACAACTTCGGGGATCGGCACGGATGCGATGTAGCCCACTTTGTTGGTCTTGGTCATCTTGCCAGTCAGGTGGCCCTGAATGGCGCGTCCTTCGTAGAAGCGCGCGGAATAGGTCGACACGTTTTCAGCAGATTTGTAGCCGGTGGCGTGCTCGAATTTCACGTTAGGGAATTTGGCTGCAACGTTAATGGTCGGGTCCATAAAGCCGAACGATGTGGTAAAGATGATGTCAGCGCCGCCAAGAGCCATTTGGGTGATTGCGCGTTCGGCGTCAGGGCCTTCGGGCACGGATTCCTGATAAACCAGCTCAACGGAATCACCAAAGTGCGTGACCATTTCGCCAGCCGAATGGTGGTGATACTGCGTCCAGCCACCATCGTTGATCGGGCCGACATAGATAAAGCCGACTTTGGTTTTTTCCTGTGCGCGCAGCGGTGCGCCAAAGGCTGTTGCAAGTGCAGCAGCGGCACCCGAAGCAAGTAGTGTTCTACGTTTCATATTGTATTCTCCCAAGTGTTGGACCGGCAGCAGACCCGGCGTAAATATGCCCCGTGCATTAGCGCGAAGCGTGGAAAGTCTTGCCCAATGATCCCGGCCCACGGCTGCCCGATAGGACGACAAGGACTACGATTGTGGCAATATATGGAGACATGGAAAGGTATTCCACAGGGATAGCAAGCCCTGTTGCCTGCAAGTTTAACTGCAATGCTGTGACTCCGCCAAAAAGATAGGCACCGGCCACTAGTCTGCCCGGTTTCCAGCTAGCAAAGACAACAATCGCGAGTGCAATCCAGCCCGCGCCAGCGGTGATTCCGTCAGTCCACTGCGGCACCCGCACAAGGCTGATATAAGCCCCGCCGATACCCGCACAGGCCCCGCCAAACAGGATCGCGCCAAAGCGGATCAGGCGGACGTTATAGCCCAAGGCATGGGCCGCCTCGTGGTTTTCGCCGACCGCCCGAAGGACCAGCCCGCCACGTGTATGCCGCAAGAAATATCCAACAGCGGCGACCAGCGCGATAGAGATATAGACCAGCAGATCATGCTTAAAGAAGATATGACCGATCGCGGGGATATCGGACAACAGCGGGATCGCCAATTTCGGGACAAGCACTTGAGTATCCGTCGAATAGCCTTGACCAACCATCGCCGCCAGTCCGACCCCAAACAGGGTAAGTGCCAGACCCGTCGCGACCTGATTGGTCAGCAGAAACAAGGTCAACAGGCCGAAAATCGCGGCGACACATGCGCCGCCTACGGCAGCCCCCGCAAATCCGGCAACGGCCGATGATGTCTCGTGGCCAGCGATATAACCACAGACAGCGCCTGTGATCATCATACCTTCAACGCCAAGGTTAAGGACACCTGCGCGCTCTACGACAAGTTCGCCAATCGCGGCGAGCAGGATCGGGGTTGAGGCGACGATAACCGCGGCCAAGAGGAAAACGATGTTAATATCACCCATGACGCACCTCCATGCAGCAGGTGGCAGTTCCCGCAGATATCAGCGCGGCACCCATGTTCAACGGCATCTTTGCGTGGTTCATCTTCATGCGATGGCCCCTTTGCTGATACGTATGCGGTAGTTCGTAAGCACATCGACGGCCAACAGCGAAAATAGCAGCATTCCCTGAAAGACCTGGATCGAGGCGGAGGGCAGCTGCAGTGGCTGCAATGCAGCATCGCCACCAATATATGTCAGCGCCATAAGCAACCCCGCCAGCATAATCCCGATGGGATGCAACCGACCAAGGAAGGCAACGATGATCGCCGTAAAGCCGTAATAGGCAGGAAACGAGCCAAGAATTTGCCCTGATGGGCCTGCGACTTCGAACATGCCGGCCAGGCCTGCCATGCCACCCGACAGCACCATGCACAGGATGATCAATCTGTTCGGGTTCACACCAGAAAATGCTGCGGCGCGCGGGCTTTGGCCAGCAAGACGCACGTTGAACCCAAACCGGTGCCGCGTGAGGAAGACATAGGCGACGACGACGGCAAACAATGCCGTAATGACGCCCCAGTGAACGCCCGATCCGAATGACCCAAGGTTGGGAAACAGATCACCGTTGGCGGCAGCAGGGTATTCCTTGAGGCTGCGGCTTCCGGGGAATCCCATGCCATCGGGGTTGCGCATCAAACCGACTGAAAAGGCGTTGATCAACACTTCGGCCACATAGACCAGCATCAGTGACACAAGGATCTCGTTTGTCTTGAAATACACCCTGAGAAGCGCAGGGATCATTGCCCATGCCGCCCCGCCCGCTATGCCAGCGACGATCATCAACGGAAAGATCATCCAGCGCGCCTCGAGCGGATAGAACGCCAGCGCGACATCCGCCGCGCAGATTGCGCCAATGATGTATTGCCCTTCGGCACCGATATTCCAGATACCCGCCTGAAAGCCGAACGACAGACCGATCGCAATCAGGATAAGTGGTGCGGCCTTGATCAGAAGTTCGGGAAGATAGAAGGCTGCGAAGTCACCAAAGATCGGATCCCAGAAGATCATTCGTGTCGCAGCGATCGGGTCTTTACCCAAAAGCCAGAACAACACGCCACCCAATAGAATTGTGATAACAACAGCCAAAAGCGGTGCTGCATATGTCCACGCCTTTGAAGGCTGGGGCCGTTTTTCAAGCCTCAACATGGGCTACCTCCATGTCATGTGCGCCGCCAAGCATCAGGCCGATTTCATCGACCGTAAGACCCTGTGCGGGGCGTGGTTCGGACAGGGCACCACCATTCAGCGCTGCAAAGCGGTCCGAGATTTCCATCAATTCGTCCAGGTCCTGCGAGATGCAGATGACCGCTGAGCCATTTGCCGCCAAATCAAGCAACGCCTGCCGGATTGACGCGGCTGCGGCTGCATCGACGCCCCATGTGGGCTGGTTGACGATCAGCACCTCGGGATCTTGCAAAATCTCGCGACCGATCACGAATTTTTGCAGGTTGCCGCCAGAAAGTGATCGCGCGGCGTTGTCCGGGCTGGGCGTGCGTACGTCAAATGTCTGAATGACTTTCTCGGCGTAGGCGCGTGCTTTGCCCCACTGCAAGAAGCCATTCTTCGAAAGACCCATTCGGGTTTCCGCCGTCAAGAAACCGTTCTCAATTAAGGTCATGTCAGGCGCTGCCGCATGTCCCATGCGTTCTTCGGGGGCCGACAGCAAGCCAAGCGCGCGCCGTCCGTTGGGGCGCATCTGGCTAATGTCTTTGTCTTGGAAACTGACCATTCCAGCAGGCGTCGGCATTTCGCCCGATAGGGCCAGCAGCAATTCGTCTTGCCCGTTCCCTGCAACGCCGCCGATGCCCAAAATCTCGCCGCGTCGCACCTCAACGTTGATATTGCGCAACGGGGTGCCAAATTCGGTCGGCGCGGGTGCGCTTAGTCCCTTGAGGGACAAAATAACTTCCCCCGCCTCGGCTGGCGCGCGCTCGGGTACATGCAGGGTGCCACCGACCATCAGCTCTGCCATATCACGGGCAAGGGTTTCGGCGGGCACGCAGGTGCCGACGACTTCGCCCAGCCGCAGAATTGTTGCGTGATCGCAAAGCGTGCGGATTTCCTCGAGCTTGTGGGAAATATACAGGATCGCGGTGCCTTCGTTGCGCAGCTTATTAAGTGTTTCAAACAGAATATCGACTTCTTGCGGGGTCAAGACGCTGGTGGGTTCGTCCATGATCAGCAGCTTGGGGTCTTGCAAAAGGCAGCGAATAATCTCGACCCGCTGGCGCTCGCCTGCGCTTAGGTCGCCGACGATACGGGAAGGATCAAGGGGCAGGCCATAGAGCTCGGACACCTCGGCAATTTTTTCGGCCAGATCGCGCTGCGAGGGCGGGTTTTCCATCCCCAAAGCGATATTCTCGGCCACATTCAAAGCATCAAACAGCGAGAAATGCTGGAACACCATCGCCACGCCGGAATTGCGTGCAGCGCGCGGGTCCGCAGGGCGGTAAGGGGCGTCTTCAAGGGTCATCGACCCGGAGTCAGGATGAACAAGTCCGTAGATCGTTTTCACCAACGTTGATTTGCCCGCACCGTTTTCGCCCAGCAAGGCGTGGACCTCGCCCTTGCGAATATCAAATGTGACATCCTTGTTGGCGACAACCCCCGGATAGCCCTTTGTCAGCCCCTTAAGTTGCAATAATAGATTGCTCATCCTGCCGTTTCCCCCTGTCGGATTGCTACATCCGCTTGTCCCAAAAGCGCAGCCGCGACACCCACCGCGATTGCATATGGATGTTTGCCCAATTCGGGCTGCCCGATCGGGCAGGCAATGCGCGAAATCTGTTCGTGTGTATGGCCCAGCTTGGCTAAACGTCCACGAAACCGCGCCCATTTTGTCGCCGACCCGATGAGCCCGGCACTTGCAAAGCCACGGCGCAGCAACACGTCACACAAGGCAAGATCAATCTCGTGGCTATAGGTCAAAATCAAGTGGTTGGCCGCGTCGGGCGCATGCTGCGCAAGGCGCGCCATTTCGCTGGCTGGCACCGATGTGACACCTTCGGGGATCACCTCTGGAAAGCGCGCCTGCGTCGTGTCGACCCAAGTGATTTGATAGTCGGGCAACGGGGCCATGACCGCCACGATTGCGCGGCCAACGTGGCCCGCACCCCACACCCACAGTGGTGCAGCGGCTGGCGTGACCTCGGCTGCGTTCAACGCCCAATCAAGGGTAACCGACCCACCGCAGCACTGCCCCAATCCCGGCCCCAGCGGCATCGTGCGCGACAGGGTATTTTGCCTGGATTTCAACATGCGCCGCGCTGTATGTGTGGCTTCCCATTCCAATGCGCCGCCACCGATCGTGCCCGTTTGCCCGTCTTCCCAGACAGACATCGTGGCACCCGCGTCGCGTGGGGCGGACCCGGCGGTGCTGGTGATCGTAATCAGGATGAAATCGCTCATCCGCGGGTGCGCCCGATTGCAGCAAGAACTTCTTGTGCAGTCGCAGGGGCGTGTAGGTCGCCATAGGCAGGGCCACAGGCTGCAACCGCATCCGATAGCGCAAGGAATGCCGAAATCCCCAACATAAACGGCGGCTCGCCCACAGCTTTGGATCGATAGATCGTCTCGGCTGGGTTCGCGCCGTCCCAAAGGGCGACATTGAACACATCAGGGCGATCAGAGCAGGCAGGGATTTTGTAGGTCGAAGGCGCATGGGTGCGCAGGCGGCCACTGTCGTCCCAAACCAGTTCTTCCGTCGTGAGCCAGCCCGCACCTTGGACATAACCGCCCTCAATCTGGCCGATGTCCAGAGCGGGGTTCAGTGATGTACCTGCGTCATGCAGGATATCTGTGCGTAGAATGCGGTTTTCGCCCGTCAGGGTATCAATCACGACCTCGGTAAGAGAGGCACCATAAGCAAAGTAAAAGAACGGGCGACCCTTGCCGGCGATCCGGTCCCACGCCACATCGGGCGTCTTGTAGAACCCGGTCGCACTTAGGCTGACGCGGTTCACATACGCCAGTTGCGCAGCCTCGGCAAAAGTCATGGAAACCTCGCCTGCCTGCACCTGCCCGTCGGCAAACACAACGTCGTCGACCGCAACGCCATGCGCTTCTGCCAAGAAGCCCGCAATCCGGTCGCAGATCGTGTCGCACGCGGCTTGCACGGCCATACCGTTCAAATCCGTCCCCGAACTGGCAGCCGTGGCCGAGGTGTTGGGCACTTTGGCGGTATCAGTCGCCGTGATCTTGATTGCGCTCATATCTACGCCAAACCGGCTTGCTGCAACTTGCGCGACTTTCTGGAACAATCCCTGTCCCATCTCGGTGCCGCCGTGGTTCAGGTGGATCGATCCGTCTTGATAGACATGCACCAGCGCACCGGCCTGATTGAGGTGGGTCAGAGTAAAGGAAATACCAAACTTGACGGGGCTAAAGGCCAGCCCCTTTTTCAACACCGCATTGGCGCTGTTCCAGTCTGCCACAGCCTTGCGCCGCGCGTCGTAATCCGCACTTTCCAGCAAGGCGTCCGTCATCTCGTGCAGGATGAAGTCGGTCACGTCCATGTGGTAAGGCGTGGTGTTCTCGTGCTTAACGGCCTTTGGCGAAAAGCTTGCGCCAAAGGGTTTTCCGGTGCCAGCATTTTCTCTTCTGGAATAACTTCCGCCGGAGGCATCTGCACTCACCACCATCGCATCGTAATAGTTGATACGCCGCACCGCGACAGGCTCTTTGCCCAGCACCTGCGCCACGTGATCCATCACGCGCTCGATCCCCAGCATCCCTTGCGGGCCGCCAAATCCGCGATAGGCGGTGGCGCTTTGGGTGTTGGTTTTCAGCCGGTGCGACGTGATACGCGCGGCGGGCAAAAGATAAGCGTTATCTGCGTGCAACATTGCACGGTCGGCCACGGGCAAAGACAGGTCCATCGCCCAGCCACAGCGCGTGTATTGGGTAAAGTCCACACCCGTCAGTCGCCCGTCGTCATCATAGCCCACGTCATAGTCGATGCGAAAATCGTGGCGTTTTCCGGTGATCATCATATCGTCGTCGCGGTCATAGCGCATTTTGCAGGGCTTGCCCGTCAGACGCGCGGCCACAGCACAGCCCACGGCCAGCGCATTACCCTGGCTTTCTTTGCCGCCAAAGCCGCCGCCCATCCGGCGGATTTCAACCCGCACGCCGTGCATTGGCACGCCGATTGCCTCGGCCACTTTGTGTTGAATTTCGGTTGGGTGCTGGGTGCTCGAATGCACCAACATGTCACCGCCTTCTTGCGGGAGGGCCAATGCGGCCTGTCCCTCAAGATAGAAATGCTCTTGCCCGCCCATTTCAAAGCGCCCTTGCAGGCGGTTGGGGGCAGATGCCAATGCGGCGTCGATATCGCCTTTGCCATAGACACGCGGCCCGTCTTCAAAGCGCGTGTTGGCCGCAAGTGCTGCCTCGATTGTCAGGATCGGGGTGCCTGCGTCAATCGTCACTTTGGCACGTTTTGCAGCATGGCGCGCGGCCAGATGTGATGTTGCGATCACCAGAAACAGCGGTTGGCCGATGTAATGCACGGTTCCGTCGCTTAGCAGCGGTTCGTCATGGGCGCTGGGCGACACATCGTTGTCAAAGGGCAGATCATCTGCCGTCAGCACTGCAACGACACCATTGGCGGCCCGCACAGCCGCAAGGTCCATTGCCGTGATCGTGCCACAGGCCACTTCCGACGTGCCAAATGCCAGATGCAGGGTGCCGCTGGGCGTTGGGATATCGTCCACGTAACGCGCTTGTCCGGTCACATGCAGATGCGCGGTGTCATGTGGGAGGGATTTTGCAACGCTCATGCTGATACCTCCAGAACGCTTGTGTCTTGTCCGCCAAGGTCGTGGAAATAACGCTGCAACAGGTTCGCTGCCGTCGTCAGACGATAATCAGCACTCGCACGCATATCGCTAAGCGGTGTGAAGTCTTCACCCATCTTTGCCATGGCCGCTTGCGTGTTTTCGATCGTCCAGGCATTTCCGACCAAGGCGGCTTCGACCGCAGCGGCGCGTTTCGGGGTGCCAGCCATGCCACCAAAGGCGATGCAGGCGTCAGTCACGGTGCCGTTCGTCACTGTCACATTGAAGCAGCCGCAGATCGCGGAAATATCCTGATCGAAGCGTTTCGAGATTTTGTAGCAGCGCAGGGTAGGGGCACTTGCGGGCAGGGTCACGGCCTCGACGAATTCGCCGCGCTGCCGGTCCTGTTTACCGTAGTCGATAAAGAAGTCTTCAATTGCCATCTCGCGCCGTTGATCGCCGCAGCGTAGGTGTAGGGTCGCGCCCAATGCGATCAGCGCAGGCGGGTTGTCACCAATCGGCGAGCCGTTGGCGATATTGCCGCCGATGGTCGCCGCATTGCGGACCTGCTGGCTGCCATAGCGGCGGATCATTTCGGCATAACTCGGATGGGCATCCCGCATCGCGGCCAAAACATCGGTCATCGTCGTCATGGCGCCAATGCGGATTGTGTCGCCGCTTTGCGTGATCCCGCGCAGGTCGGTGCAGCGATTAAGAAACGCGACATCGCCCAACTCGCGGAATTGTTTCGTCACCCAAAGTCCAACGTCGGTCGCGCCTGCAACAAGCGTTCCATCGGGGTGTGCCAAATACCATGCGGCAAGGTCATCGGATGTTTCGGGCGCGAAAGGTGCTGCTTCAACGGTGGGCGCTTTGTCCTTTACCCAAACCGGAACGGCTGCATTTTCGGCGGCCTTGGCGGCGCGGATAATCGGCGCATATCCTGTGCAACGGCACAGGTTGCCTGCCAGCATGTTGTCGTGATCAGTTTGCCCGTTCGCGTGGCCCACGGCCATCGACACGACAAAACCGGGGGTGCAGAACCCGCATTGGCTGCCATGGTTTTCAACCATCGCGGTTTGAACAGGATGCAGCGTGCCATCGGGGCCTGATACCCCTTCGACGGTGCGCACAGCCTTGCCGTGAAGCTGGGGCATAAACAGGATGCAGGCGTTCAGCGCCTTTGCTCCATCGCCATCCGTGACCATCACGGTGCAAGCGCCGCAATCGCCTTCGTTACAGCCTTCTTTGGTTCCGGTAAGGCCGCGCTCGTCGCGTAGCCAGTCTAACAAAGTCCGCGTTGGATCGGTGTCAACGCGCACAGTCTCTCCGTTGAGAAGAAACGTGGTCTTCATGTGATTTCCAGCCGCGGTACCGAATTTGTTTTTATTGGGACTATTGCGTCATCGATGCGGCGTAGACTACGCGCCCCCTGTTGTCGGCTAATCAGAACGACTGAAACGCAATCTGGCAAGCTTTTTTATTCTTGCCCCAAATTTTCCGCGATGGCTGGGCCAGTTGTCCGGTAGTCGTGCCCCAGCCATCGCGGAACCCCATTTTTTTATGTGCTGCAACGGTTTGCGCGGTCCCGTGCAGGGCGTGTGTAGTGTGGAAACAGCCGCCATCGCGGGCTTCATGACGCAATTCGACGGTCAAGTAAAAATCGTCCGGATTGGTGTGCGGCGGGTTGGGAACAAAGGTCGGCCCCAGCGCCGCGGCCCATACAAACCGCTTGTCCGATTCGGCCAGAAGAACACACCCGGACGGTCCGCGCATTTCGCCGTGTTCCGGCACTTTCATGACGATATTAAAGATCCCGCTGGGGGCAAGATCAACCTCGGTTTCGGTAATTTCGACAGGCTTAGGCGCGAACCATTGGGTGAGTGGTTCCGGCTCGGTGATGCCGCGCTGGACGGTTACAGGGCTTGCGTTGATTTGGCGCGTGACGCTGAGAGCGAGGTCGCTCACGAAGTTTTCTGCTACCGGCATTTGGTGGATGAAGTCATCATTTCGCGCACGCCGCAGCAAGGTCAAGAAATCCGTGCTTCACCCCACCCATGTCCCTGCCTATGGTGGCGCTATGTCAAATGCCCCCCGATTCATTCACCTGCGTACGCATACGGAATACTCCCTTCTGGAGGGGGCTGTTCCAGTCAAGAAAATCGCCGGACTGGCGCGTGCCGCCGGTATGCCCGCCGCGGCTGTTACCGATACGAACAACATGTTTTGTGCACTGGAATTTTCGGAAACTGCGGCACGGGAAGGTGTGCAGCCAATCGTTGGTTGTCAGATTGATCTGACCTATACCAAAACCGAGGCTGGCAAGCGTCCCGAGGCGCCCGCCCCCGTGGTCCTGCTGGCCAAAAACGAAGCGGGCTACTTGAATCTTATGAAGCTGAACTCGGCGGCCTACATCGACAAGGGCGGGGAATTGCCACAGATCACGCTGGATGATCTGGCGCTGCGTCACGACGGGCTGATCTGTTTAACCGGCGGGCCAGATGGCCCCATCGGGCGGCTTTTGCGTAACGGGCAGCGCCCTGCCGCTGAGGCGTTGATGACGCGCCTGAAACAGATTTTTGGTGACCGACTTTATGTCGAATTACAACGTCATCCCGAAGATGGCGGGCTGCCTGAAGCTGAGAGATTGTCAGAGCAGGGTCACGTCGAAATGGCCTATGGCATGGAAATCCCGCTGGTTGCGACGAACGATGTCTATTTCCCCAAGTCGAAAATCTACGAGGCCCATGATGCGCTATTGTGTATCGCCGACGGTGCCTATGTGGATCAGCAAGAACCGCGCCGCCGTTTGACGCCGCAGCACTATTTCAAAAACCAGCAGGAAATGGCGACCCTATTTGCTGACTTGCCCGAAGCGTTGGAAAACACAGTGGAAATCGCGCGCCGTTGTGCCTTTCGCACCAAAACGCGCGATCCGATCCTGCCGAAATTTGCCGATGACGAAGTCGAAGAACTGAGCCGCCAGGCCAACGCCGGCTTGCAACGCCGCTTGGCTGTGATCCCCCACGCCGTCAGTGTCGAAGACTACCAAAAGCGTCTTGATTTCGAGCTTGAGATTATCAAGGGCATGGGTTTTCCCGGCTATTTTCTGATCGTTGCGGATTTTATCAAGTGGTCCAAGGACAATCACATTCCCGTCGGGCCGGGCCGTGGGTCGGGTGCGGGGTCACTGGTCGCTTATGCGCTGACCATTACCGACCTTGATCCGCTGCGTTACAGCCTGCTGTTTGAACGGTTCTTGAACCCTGAACGTGTGTCGATGCCCGACTTTGACATCGATTTTTGCATGGATCGCCGTGAAGAGGTGATCCGCTATGTGCAGGGCAAATACGGGCGCGATAAAGTCGGGCAGATCATCACATTTGGCGCGTTGCTGTCCAAGGCCGCTGTGCGCGATGTGGGCCGCGTTTTACAGATGCCGTACGGGCAGGTTGACCGGCTGAGCAAAATGATCCCCGTCGAGGGCGTTAAACCTGTCAGCATCGAAAAGGCGCTGGCCGATGAACCGCGCCTGCGCGAAGAAGCCAAGAACGAAGAAGTCGTCGCGCGCCTGTTAGACTACGGTCAGCAGCTTGAGGGGCTGTTGCGCAATGCATCAACCCACGCAGCGGGTGTGGTGATTGGTGATCGTCCATTGGATGAACTGGTCCCGCTTTATCAAGACCCGCGATCGGATATGCCCGCGACCCAGTTCAACATGAAATGGGTGGAACAGGCGGGGTTGGTCAAGTTTGATTTTCTGGGTCTGAAAACTCTGACCGTCATTCAAAACGCCGTTGATCTGATCTTGAAATCGGGCCGCCCCCTGCATGTGGCTGCTGACGGCACGCGGCTTTATGAACCCGCCGCAGGAACCGAGAACGATATCAACGCGATCCCGCTTGATGACGAGGCGTCGTACAAGCTTTACGCCAGCGCCAAAACCGTTGCCGTGTTCCAAGTGGAATCCAGCGGCATGATGGATGCGCTGCGCCGGATGAAGCCGGACTGCATCGAGGATATCATCGCGCTTGTTGCCCTTTATCGCCCCGGCCCGATAGAGAACATTCCGAAGTTCTGCGAGGTCAAGAACGGACTGTCGGAACGCGATATGCTGCACCCGACGATTGATCACATTCTGGATGAAACCCAAGGTATCATCGTTTACCAAGAACAGGTGATGCAGATCGCGCAAGAGATGGCGGGTTATAGCCTTGGCGGTGCTGATCTGCTGCGCCGGGCAATGGGTAAGAAGATTCAGGCAGCGATGGACGCTGAGCGTCCGAAATTCCTTGAAGGGTCCGCCAAGAACGGTGTCGACAAGCCCAAGGCGACCGAGGTTTGGAACCTTCTGGATAAGTTTGCCAACTATGGTTTCAACAAATCGCACGCGGCGGCCTATGCGGTGGTTTCCTACCAAACTGCGTGGCTCAAGGCGAACCATCCTGTCGAGTTTATGGCCGGTGTGATGAATTGCGATATTCACCTTACGGACAAACTGGCGGTTTATTTTCAAGAGGTTCGCAAGGGGCTGATGCTGCCGTGGGTGCCGCCCTGCGTGAACCGCAGCCAAGCCACGTTTGATGTGATCGATGGCAAGTTGGTCTATGGTCTTGGCGGATTAAAGAACGTCGGCGTCGATGCGATGCGCCTGATCGTAGAAGGCCGTGACGGACGCGATTTTGCAACGCTGTTTGATCTGGCCCGCCGTGTTGAATTAAAACGCGTTGGTAAACGCCCGATGGAAATGCTGGCGCGGGCAGGGGCGTTTGATATTTTGGACCCTAACCGTCGCCGTGTCTTTGATAGTCTGGATGCGCTGGTTGGCTATTCGGCTGCGATCCATGATCAGAAGAACTCGAGCCAGGTCAGCCTGTTTGGCGAAGCAGGCGATGACTTGCCAGAACCACGCCTGTCTGGCGCCGAAGACTGGCTACCCAATGATCGCCTGTCCGAAGAATACAAAGCCATTGGGTTTTATTTGTCGGGCCACCCGCTGGATGACTACCGTGCGGTATTGAAGCGCGCCAAGGCTGTCACATTCGAGGAATTGGCTGCCGAAGCCGAAGCCAAGGGCGCGGTAATCAGAAAAGTTGGTGCCAAAGTCGAGGGCCGATCCGAGCGCAAGAGTGCCAAGGGCACGCGCTATGCATTTGTGCAATTTTCCGATCCAAGCGGCCCGTTCGAGGCGGTCATGTTTTCTGACACGCTTGATGTGAGCCGTGACCATCTTGAGGGCGGCGCGCTTGTAACCGCCCAGATCGAGGCCACCATGGAGGAAGGCCAGCTAAAGCTGCTGTGCCGCGGTGTCGCCCCGATTGATGTGAGCGTGGCAGATGCAGGGGCAACCGGGTTGCGGGTGTTCCTGGATGATGTCAGCGCGATCACATCGGTTGCTGATGTGCTGCAAAATGCTGTGCGTGATGGTGTGCGTGGCGGGCGCGGTCCGATCACATTCTGCGTGCTTGACCCCAGTGAATTGGGCGAAGTTGACGTCACGCTTGAGGACGAGTTTCCCGTAAACCCACAGATCAAAGGTGCTTTGCGCTCGCTTGGTGGGGTGCTGGACGTCCAAGAGCTTTGACGCGCCCGTCATCGCTATCGACGCGCAGACGTGCGGCGTTTGATAGACGTGGGCTGGATAAAGGGCTAAATACGCGCATGCAGGGATCGGACGGAACGCCGCTATGAGAAATAATGGGCTACTTTTGGTTGCATGTGTCGCTTTAGCGGCCTGCGGCGACCCTTTGCGTAATGTTGAACGCCTCAGCGATATCGAAACTGCCGATGCACCCGCTGCCGCTGCTATGGAATCCCCTGACGCCGTAACCGAGGTTGCGCGGGCACCTGGACTGCTTGCGCGCTTGTTTGGTCGCGGCTCCAGGCGGGAAGATGCGGCTGTCGAAGCAGCTGTTGCTGCCGCACTATCCGTTGCGCCACTTGAGGACGTGTCCGGTGAGGGAGCGATAGAAGTCCCGCAGGAGGGTGTTATTGCCGAAGCGCCAGCCCCCGAGCGTCGGGGGTTCTTGGGGCTTTTCAGGGCGCGCACAACGTCTGAACCTGACCCTAGCACTGCTGAAACTACGCTGGAAACGGATGCTGACGGGGTTGTAACTCTCGCAACTGCTCCGGCACCGGCAGCGGGCCCCGATGCGCAAATGGTTGCGCCGGGTGAGGTGGTTGCTTTCGGAGAAATTGCGCGTGCCTGTGACGTATCGCGGCGTGGCCTTGGCACCCAAGTCGCCCGCACGTCCGGTTTCCGGCTTTACGACACAATCCCCAACAGTACCGCGCCACGCACACATTATATCACCGGGTTTCCTGATGATTGCCCGCGTCAATTCACGGCTGCTTTGGCTATTTTTGGCGATGTCGGAACGCACGAAGTTGTTCGCTATCAAGACCACAACGACCACATTCCGTATTCTGTTGTCGACAACGCCTATGAGGCGATCAAAGCGCAGGTGTGTCGCGTTGCGCATGGCCAGCCTTGCGGGTCGCGGCTTGAACGGTTGGGGCGTGATGCGCTGTTCGTTACTGTCTACGAGCGCTTTGGAAATAGCCCGAACTGGGCCGATATCCTGATTTATGACGGCGAAGTTATCGCTATGGATCGCACTGCAATGGAACAGATCGAGGATTGATCCCTACCAGTGTGGTGGGCGATCGTCGGCCAGCGGAATAGTGCCGCCGGATTCCACTTCTCGCGATGCTTCGCGCTCCATCACCATATGCATCCGGCGGTTCAAAACGGCCAGTTGGTTTTCCTGACGCGCGACGATTTCCGACAGGTCATCGACGGTGCGGGTCAGGTGGGCGATTTGTTCTTCAAGGTGTGTCGTATCTGTCATGAGACGCGCCTAGCACGGCCTAGGGGCCTGCCGCAATTCATCACATGCGTTACGTCGGCCAATGGCGTGCAATAACTTGCCCCAGCATTGCGCGGCTTCCGACGCCCCATTCGTGCGGCGTCCCATAGATATAGCCCAGGAAATGCAACCCGTTGCGTCCGCGCAACGCTTCTGCTGCCATTTCATCAGGAAGCAGGGAGGGGCGGCCATAGATTTCGCGCACTGGCCACTGCAATTCTGGCATCGCCACATAAAGCAGTTCGGCGCAGTAAATGCTGTCGGCATCGCTTACGTCAAAATGGTAGTCAAAGGGCGTGCCCACTGTATCAAAAAGGGTCGCGACTATCTCGTGTTGACGCGTGGCGGTCATGTGCGGCGGACGGAATAGTGCAATTGCGTCAATCTCGAATAGGGTGGACTGATCGACAAGCCGGACATCTACCCCGTTCGCTTCGATAACTGTCTGTCCAGCGCGGATTTGGTCATGATAGGGTCGCACGCTCGGATCATCCCACATATCGATTGCGCGCAGTTGTGTTTCGGTGCCCAAATAGATCGCGGTGTGGTTTAGATAGTAGCCCGCGATTTGACCGGATAAGAGGGATTTGATGCTGATAAAGATTAGATCAAGCGGTTCAAGCGTCTCGTAGATCCGATCCTGAGCGGCGATGTTGTTTTGCAAATAACCCTGACGGAGCTTTATGGCGCGGGTTGTATGCACAACAGTAGACGCGCTGCCTTCAAAGAACGCAGAGATTTCGCGTGGCAATGGCTCGGCGCCCTCGCAGCACCCTGCAAGCGCAAGGTCATAGTCAATTGTTTCATGCGGATCCGTCGTTGAATCAACACGCTTTGCACAGCTTGCTGCGAACAGGCCGATGAACAGTGCCAAAGTGATTTTGCGCAGTCGCGTTCTGCGGTTTGTGGCATCATGTTTCATACGGTTCCCCCCAGCAATTTCCCCAATCACAATAATAAACCCAAAGCGACTGGCCACAAGCGAACCTGACAAAATGCTGTGCGGCATAGTGTCGTTGGTCGCATGCGCACACGACCGCGTTGCCCTTGCCCGCGTGGCGCGCTAAAGCCAGCGCTAACATCTGCAAACCCGAGGACAGTATGGCCAAGGATAAGAAACAGCCCCGCCCCAAGGCGATCACGCCCAAAGGCTTTCGTGACTATTTCGGGAGCGAAGTCGCGGCGCGCAACGCGATGCTGGAAAAGATCGCGGCTGTCTATCACCGCTACGGGTTTGATGCTTTAGAGACATCCGCCGTTGAGACGGTCGAGGCTTTGGGCAAATTTCTTCCTGATGTGGATCGCCCCAACGAAGGCGTGTTTGCATGGGAAGAAGACAGTGATTGGCTCGCTCTGCGCTATGATCTGACCGCCCCCTTGGCGCGCGTTTTTGCCCAGCACCGCAACGATCTACCGACCCCTTATCGCCGATATGCGATGGGTCCGGTTTGGCGCAATGAAAAGCCCGGACCAGGGCGGTTTCGCCAGTTCTATCAGTGCGATGCCGATACGGTAGGGTCCGGCAATGTGGCCGCCGACGCCGAGATTTGCGCGATGCTGGCCGATACGTTGGAAGCGGTTGGGATTGAACGCGGCGATTACGTGGTGCGGGTGAATAACCGTAAGGTGCTGAACGGCGTGCTTGAGGTCGCGGGTCTGTCCGGTGACGACAAAGAAACCGAACGCGGCATCGTGCTGCGTGCGATCGATAAGCTGGATCGGTTGGGCGTTGAAGGTGTGCGAGCACTGCTGGGCGAAGGACGCAAAGATGAGAGTGGCGACGTGACTAAAGGTGCTGGGCTGAGTGATGCTTCAATTCAGAGAATCATGCAGTTCGTTTCTGCTAACGAGATAATTCGACAACAGCTGGCCACGGAAGTCGCTGACAATTTGAAGAGCGATCCAACTCGTGCACTCACTGCCCAAATGATACGCAAATCGCGTGACACTGAGCTGGATGAATGGGGCTTCACAGAAAACGATCGTAAAGGTCTAAACCGAGTCACATTGGAGTATCTTCAAACAGTAGTGGAAGAGTCTGAGATCGGTCTGCAGGGCGTCCAGGAACTAGAAACTATTGCTAAGTTACTTTATGCTCAGGGTTATGGTGCCGACCGTATCGTCATCGACCCTTCGGTCGTGCGTGGTCTCGGCTACTACACTGGTCCCGTTTACGAGGCGGAACTTACCTTTGAAATCAAAGACGAAAAGGGCCGTCCGCGCCAGTTTGGGTCTGTTGCAGGTGGTGGCCGTTATGATGATCTGGTGAAACGCTTCACCGGCCAAGAAGTGCCTGCAACGGGTGTCAGCATCGGTGTGGATCGCTTGCTTGCCGCGCTAACCGCCAAAGGGCGCGTTGATGCGGCGCAGGCTGGTCCTGTTGTTGTTACGGTTATGGATAAGGACCGCATGGCCGACTATCAGGCGATGGTCGCCGAACTGCGCAATGCGGGCATTCGCGCCGAGGTCTATCTGGGCAACCCCAAGAATTTCGGCAACCAGATGAAATATGCCGACAAGCGCAACAGCCCGATTGCCGTGATCGAAGGTGGCGATGAAAAAGAGCGTGGCGTGGTGCAGCTGAAGGACCTGATCCTTGGCGCACAGATCGCTGAAAACGCGACCCTTGAGGAATGGCAAGAACGCACGAACCAATACGAGATCCTGCGCGATGATCTGGTCGAAAAGGTCCGCGAAATCCTCGAAAGCCAAGCCAAGTGAGGGGCGCTGTCGCCAAATCCGCAGCACGGGCCGAAGCCGCGCGCCTGATGGCGCATTTCGCGGAAGCGGGCGCGATTCCTGTGGAAACGGCGTTGCTTCAACCTGCCGAAACCTTGCTGGATTTGTATGGCGAAGACATCCGCGCGCGGGCTTATGTGACGGCTGACCCATTGCGCGGTGAACAGATGTTGCGGCCCGATTTCACGGTGCCTGTCGTGCAAATGCACATGCAATCCATGGCCGAGCCTGCGCGCTATTCTTATGCAGGCGAGGTGTTTCGCAAGCAGGAAATGGATGAAACACGGCCCACCGAATACCTGCAAGCGGGCTTTGAGGTATTCGCAGCCGATGATCCAGCCGATCGCGACGCCGAGGTGTTTTCAGTCATTACAAACGCCCTCGCGCCGCTGAAACTGCGTGCCGTGACGGGCGATATCGGCGTGCTTTTGGCAGCGGTGCAGGGTCTTGCTACAACGCAGGCACGCCGCGCGGCGCTCACGCGCCATTTGTGGCGGCCAGCACGGTTTCGCGCTTTGCTGGATCGTTTTGGGGGCCGCACCGAAGCGCCTGCCAGCCGCGCCGCCCTTCTTGCTGCGAGCGATCCCTTTGCCAAAGCGGGCGTTGAGGTCGGCTTGCGCAGCCGTGCCGAGGTTGCCGCACGGATTGATGCCTTGCGCACCGATGCAACGACTCCGCCGATTTCGGATGAACAGCGTGCCCTTATTGATGCCATCTTATCGCTGCGTGAAACTGCGCCCAATGTCCTGATCGCCCTGCGCGATATTTCGGTCGATCTGCCCCATGTCGGGCCCGCGGTTGATCGGCTGTCTGCACGGCTTGATGCGCTGGACGCGCGCGGTGTCGATGTGGAAAACTTGGCGTTCGAGGGCAGCTATGGCCGCACTTCGATGGAATACTACGACGGGTTCGTTTTTGGACTTTATGCTGATGATCACCTTGAGTTGCCGCCCGTTGCCACAGGTGGGCGCTATGACGCGCTGACCCGCGTGTTGGGGCAAGGGCGCGGCGTGCCGGCGGTGGGCGGTGTGATCCGCCCCGAACTGGTCGTGCAACTGCGAGGTGGATCATGACGATAAAACTTGGCGTGCCCTCCAAGGGGCGATTGATGGACAAGACGTTCGCGTGGTTTGGCGCGCGCGGCGTGAGCTTGCGCAAAGCCGGAACCGAACGCGAATATGCGGGCGTTGTCGATGGGATCGACGGTGTTGAACTGGTGTTGCTATCAGCGGGTGAAATCCCGCGCGAATTGGCGGCGGGACGGATTCATCTGGGCGTTACAGGGTCCGATCTTGTGCGCGAAAAGCTTGCCAATTGGGACCAGCGGGTGCGTGAACTCGCGCTGATGGGTTTTGGTGGGGCCGATCTGATTATCGCCGTGCCGCAGGCTTGGGTCGATGTGGATACGCTGGATGATCTGGATGCGGCCGCGGCGGCATTCCGGCGCACGCATGGCTTTCGGATGCGGATCGCCACGAAGTACCACCGGCTTGTACAGGAATTTTTGCGCGAAAATGGCGTTGCTGATTATCAGCTTGTCGACAGCCAGGGCGCGACCGAGGGCACGGTGAAAAACGAAACCGCCGAGGCTGTGGCCGATATCACCTCGACGGGCGAAACCCTGCGCGCGAATTTCCTCAAGGTGCTGTCGGACGGGATGATTCATGCCAGTCAGGCGACCCTTTTCAAGTCGTTGACGGCAGAGTGGAGCGATGAGGATCGCACGACTTTGGCGCGCCTCAAGGTGATGCTCGACCTCTAGAAAACCCCGATTTCAGCCAAAGCTGCGGACAGTTCGGACGGAAGCGTTTCCTCGCCCTTGCGCGCCTTCGTAAGGTCGCTGGGCGCATCCGCGTCTTTCAAATATCGCCACCCTTGAAAGGGGCGTTTGATCGTCGGCGTAACGGGCACCAATTCAGGGTTCAGCACGATTGCACAGCGCCGAATCCCATCGCCGCCGATCACTTCGTCAAAGCGCAGGATATGCTGGCGGCAAAGAATCTCGCCCTTGACCACCCAGTAGATACTGCCGCCGCCAATAATTTCGTCAGCGCGTTTGGGCCACATGCGGGTGATGTGGCGGGGAAGACCATCTGCGGTTTGCGCGCGCGGGGTCGCTTGCCATGCGGCAAGATCGGCGATCCCTTCGGTGCCGACGGATAATTTTTGCATATGTAGTGTGTTTTTCAAATGCTCCCCCTAGATGTGGTATGCCAATCGTTCGATAATGATTCTTCTATGCCGTGTTTTAGTTCGCTTACGCCCCGTTTCAAATTGACCGGACCTGTGGCGCACCCTAGAACGCTATGTCTGCACCTGCCGCCAAAGGATACCGCCATGACCCGTTTCACCGCGCCCATCGCTGAACAAATCTGGGATATGAAGTATCGCTTTAAGGCGGCTGATGGCACCCCGATTGATGCAACGGTCGAGGATTCATGGCGCCGGATTGCGCGCGCACTGGCATCAGTTGAAAAAAGCCCAGCCAAGTGGGAAGACAAGTTCTACGCCGCGTTGGAAGATTTTAAATACCTGCCTGCAGGTCGCATTACTGCGGGCGCTGGCACGCAGCGCTCTGTGACCCTGTTCAACTGCTTTGTCATGGGCACGATCCCCGACAGCATGGGCGGCATTTTCGATATGCTGCGCGAGGCGGCTTTGACGATGCAGCAAGGTGGCGGTATCGGCTATGACTTCAGCACGATCCGCCCCAAAGGCGCGGCGGTGCATGGCGTCGCCGCTGATGCGTCTGGACCGTTGTCGTTCATGGATGTTTGGGACGCGATGTGTCGCACGATCATGTCTGCGGGATCGCGCCGTGGTGCGATGATGGCAACAATGCGCTGCGACCATCCTGACATCGAGGATTTCATCACCGCCAAGGCCGACCCTGCGCGCCTGCGCATGTTCAATATGTCCGTTCTGATTACCGATCCGTTCATGGACGCCGTCAAATCTGATGGGCCGTGGGAATTGGTGCACGATGGTCGCGTGATGAAGACGTTGAACGCGCGTGATCTGTGGAACCAGATCATGAAGTCGACCTATGATTTTGCCGAGCCCGGGGTGATTTTCATCGACCGGATCAATGCGATGAATAACCTGAATTACTGCGAAACGATTGCGGCGACGAACCCCTGCGGTGAGCAGCCCTTGCCGCCTTATGGTGCGTGTTTGCTGGGGTCGATTAACATGGCGCGGCTGGTCACGGGTGCGTTCGAGGACGGCGCAGCGCTGGATGTTGCTGCGCTGTCGGACCTTGTCGCGACTGCCGTGCGGATGATGGATAACGTCGTTGATGCATCGCGTTTCCCGCTCGAGGCGCAGGCGCAAGAGGCCGCAGCGAAACGCCGGATTGGTTTGGGTGTTACGGGGCTGGCTGATGCATTGTTGATGGTCGGCCTGCGCTATGGATCGGAAGATGCGGCGCGTCAGACCGAAGATTGGATGCACGCGATCGCGCGCGCCGCATATCTAGCGTCGGTGGATTTGGCCAAAGAGAAGGGCGCGTTCCCGCTGTTTGATGCCGACAAGTATCTAGCGACCGGCCATATGCAGCAGATGGACGATGATGTCCGTGATGCGATCCGTGAACATGGCATCCGAAACGCCCTGCTGACCAGTATCGCACCCACGGGCACGATCAGCCTTTATGCGGGGAATGTTTCCAGCGGGATCGAACCAGTTTTTGCCTATGCTTATAGCCGCAAAGTGCTGCAAAAGGACGGGTCGCGCACCGAGGAAGAAGTGGTGGATTATGCCGTGCAGATGTGGCGTGACCTAAAGGGTGATGCCGACCTGCCCGACTATTTCGTCAACGCCCAGACCCTAGCGCCACTGGATCACGTCCGTATGCAGGCGGCTGCTCAGAAATGGATTGATTCCAGTATTTCCAAGACGATTAACTACCCCGAAGACATTGGTTTTGAGGATTTCAAAGAGGTCTATATGGCCGCATGGGATCAGGGCTGTAAGGGCTGCACGACCTACCGGCCCAACGATGTCACAGGGTCGGTGTTGAGTGTGAGTGAGGGCAAGGCCGAGCCCGAAGTCATCACCGACACCAACGCCGGTGACGTCATTTACATGTCTGAACCGCTGGACCGCCCGACCGAATTGGAAGGCGCGACTTATAAACTCAGGTGGCCTGACAGCGAACATGCGATCTATATCACGATCAACGATCTTGTTGTCGCGGGCCATCGCCGCCCGTTCGAAGTTTTCATCAACTCCAAGAATATGGAGCATTTCGCCTGGACCGTGGCGCTGACGCGGATGATTTCGGCGGTATTCCGGCGCGGTGGTGACGTGTCGTTCGTGGTCGAAGAACTGAAGGCTGTGTTCGATCCGCGCGGCGGTGCTTGGATGAAAGGGAAATACGTGCCCAGCATCCTCGCGGCCATCGGTGGCGTGATCGAAAAGCACATGGTTGCGACGGGTTTCCTTGCAGGCGAAGGCATGGGCCTTAAGGCTGATCCGCACGCCGATGTGGTTTCGTTGGGTGCGCGGCCCAAGGGCAAAACGTGCAGCAGTTGTGGATCATATGAACTGCGCATGGTCGAGGGCTGCATGACCTGCGGTGATTGCGGCTATTCCAAATGCGGCTAGGCGCGCCGCCGCTGTGCCAACCACATACCGGCAATTATCATTGCGACGCCCGCGCCGCGCATCCAAGTAGTGCCGGCAATCCCGTTCGCGGCGTCAAGGACAACGCCTGAAACCATCTGCCCGGCGATGATCATAAGCGCGGTGTTCACAGCACCGATCCGCGTGATCAACCAACTGCTTGCCGCGATAAAAATCACACCGATTGTGCCACTGATATAGGCGAGCAATGGCGGGTCGGGCGGGCCGTCGGCTGGCCACAGCCCGCCAAAGATCAGCGCTATCACGGTCAGAATACCAAAGCCGACGATGTGATTCCAAAACGACGAGGCCATAGGCGACGTGGCGAGCGACAAACGCCCGTTGATTTGGCGGCTTAGGCTGACAAGCACGCCAGCAAGCAGGGCGAGGGCGATCATGCTCATGCGACTGACCCCGAATAGATGACCAGCAGGCTGCCGCCGCAGATCAGGCCAAGGGCCGCGAGGTCATGCAGCGTCGGTCGGCGGCGCGGCAGGCCGAACAGGCCGAACCGGTCAGCCACAAGCCCGAACCCGATTTGCCCGACCAACCCAAGCGCCAAGGTGCCTGAAAGTGCCAAGGCGGTGTTCACGGTCACTGATGTCAGGATCACCGTCAGCGCCCCCGATGCGCCGCCTAGAAAAGACCATGCAGGCGCTGTGCCGATGAGTGGCGTGCGTTTGCGCCGCCCGAGGATCAGCAGGAACACCAACGCCGCAATGGTGCCCGTGCCATGCGCCGTCCATGACGCGAACATCGCCGTGCCATGCGCCGCCAACTGACCGTTGAACAAGACCATCAAGGTCAGCAGACCACCCGTGCCAAAGGCGATGAGGAATGTGAAAATGGAAGGCTGTTTGGGCGTCATCGTGCTTCAATGGCGTAAAAACGGCGGCGGGAAAACGGTGATCTGTGTCTTTGGCGCAATGGCTTGGCCGAATTTGCCAAAAGTCTTAGCCAAATCAGCCACTTTGATCCTATAAGCGTCGGGCCGGGGGCGCAAATTCGGGAATAACTATGCGCAACCTTTCAGTTTCTCTTTTGATGTTTGCCGTTACGGCGACTGTTCCTGCTTACGGCGAAGGGCGCGAAGTCCTGGGCTATGGCCGTCTTTTCACCAACGACTACTTTGGTGACAACGAAGATCGCTGGCGGACGGGTGGCTATGTGATCAGCCAAGTGCGCGGTGCTGGCTGGGATGGTTCGCGCCCTGCAAGTGCAGGTGCATTGATGGAATATCGCCTCCGCACGGAAATCATTGCACCATCACCGGGCACGGCAGACCGGCCCTATTCTGGCGTTTTGTCATTTGGGGCGCATTCGCACTATACCGCCAGCAGTGTTGATGTTTCGGTAGGTGCCGATATCGTTGCGATCGGGCCGGGCACGGGTGTGTCGGATTTTCAGGAATGGTTCCACGGTGCTGTCGGCGCCCCGACTCCCACAGGCATCGACACGCAGCTTGGCGATTCGGTTCATTTTGGCGCTACCGTCGAGGTGTCGCGCAGTTACCAGATGTCGGAGGCCGTGACATTCCGGCCCTTCATCGAGGCCCAGGCGGGTGTCGAAGAGATTTTACGCGTTGGCGCTGATGTGATGATCGGGCGCGCGGGGCAACGTGATATGCTGCTGCGCGATGTGGTCACTGGTCAGCTTTATCGCGGTATTGAAGGCGACGATTCAGGCCTGAACTTTTTGATTGGTGCGGACTATGCACTGGTTGGTGATAGCGCCTATCTGCCCGCCGATATGGGATATGCGGCCACGGATAATCGCACCCGTCTACGCGCCGGCGTTCATTGGCAGATGTTTGAGGACACATCGTTCTTTTATGGCATGACCTATCTGAGCGAAGAATTCGTCGGGCAAACCGAGGGTCAGTTGCTTGGCTCACTGAAGCTAAATTTCAACTTTTGAATAAATAGTTAACGGACGTTCTTAAAGTGACTTGATCCGTGCGAATCACCCCTGTTAGAGTTGCCGCATAAGTCGCGCAAAGACGCGGCATGACGATATGAGGCAAGGGCAGGCATGAAAACGGGCTTTCGAGGCACGTTCGTCATCTCCTGGTCGCAAACGGAATTGGACGGGCTTTGGTCCGCCCCATTGGATGCGTTTCGCGTCGGCACCGCATGGTCTTGGACCGGCGAGGCGGTGCGCGTGGACGGACCAAGTGAGATTCTTCCGCTCGGCGATGCAGTTGGAGAGGCGAACCTACGCAAACGCGCGGCGCATTCGGTGCGCCGACTGCTACGGGCGGTCGAAGCGGATACAACGCGACTGGATCAAATCGCGGTTCCTGAAGGGATGCACGAGACAGGTTTTACCGTCACGGACGGGCGCGATACTTGGACCGTGACGATCATTGAAGGGCAAAGCGGTTCAGCACGCTTGCTGATGTTCGTTGGGGAAATCCCGCCGCGCCACACAGATCTTTGGGTTGTCAGCCACAATGTTGATCTGGACGTGCGTGATCAGACCGCAGACCGGTCCGGTGGCGTCATCTGTTTTACACCGGGCACAATGATCCGCACTGCGGATGGGGCAAAGCGCGTCGAGGAAATCGGCGAGGGCGACCGTGTTCAGACCAAGGATAACGGCTGCCAAGAAGTGCTTTGGACCGGAAGCCGACGCGTGACCGGCGCGCGCCTTCATGCAATGCCGCATTTGACGCCAGTGCGTCTGCGCGCAGGATCGCTTGACCAAGACGTTCCCGACGAGGGCCTTCTGGTATCGCCCGATCACCGGATTATATTGCGCGGCGCGCGCGCGCGCGACCTGTTCAATGCCGACGAAGTTCTGGTGACTGCGCGTGACCTGATCAACGATCATAATATCCTTGTTGATCACGCGGTGCGCGAAGTCACCTATATCCATATGCTATTGCCGAGCCACCAGGTGGTTTTCGCCAATAGTGTCGAAACCGAGAGCTTTCACCCTGCAAGTGCTAGTCTGGAAACGATGGACCCTGGTCAGCGCGCACGGCTGTTCGCGCAAGTTTCTACGATCGAAGCCGACCCGCATGCCTATGGCGCCTACGTCCGTCGTGTTTTGTCGGGCAGCGAAGCCGCGATCCTGCGCCACGGAGCAGCCTGAGCTTGGCGCGGCTTGGTGGTTTTCTAAAGGGCCATTGGCAACTGATTGTGCTGACTGCGTTGATTTACGCTTTGTGGAATACAGACGTGATCTGGCCATTGCGCGTGCTTGTCGTTCTGTTTCACGAGCTTTCCCATGCGGGCATGGCGCTTTTGACAGGTGGCGAGGTGGTCGAGATTACCTTTCACAAGAATGAAGGTGGCACGGCTTGGACCCGCGGGGGCAACGGGTTCTGGATTTCAACCGCCGGTTATCTGGGGTCGCTAGTCATCGGGGCAGCGCTGTTGCTTGCCGCGGTATTGACGACAGCAGATCGGGTTGTTGCCGCGTTGATTGGCATAGTGATGATCCTTGCTGGTGTGTTCTATATCCGCGACATGTTTGCGCTGGTTTTCACGGCAATCGTGGGTGGCGGGCTTGTCGCGAGTGCCTGGTGGTTACATGCTCAGGCATCTGATTTGATCCTGCGGGTGATCGGGCTTGCCAGCATGCTGTATGTGCCGTGGGATATTGTCGTTGATACCATCATGCCGCGCCAACGTATGGGGAGTTCCAGCAGCGATGCTGCCGCGATTGCAGGGCGGATTGGGGCAACCGAAGGCATCGTTGGTACGGTCTGGTTTGTTATCAGTTTGATAGTGGTATTTGCGACCCTACGGGTTGCGCTGCGACGTCCTAGCAACATCAGTTTTCGGACCCCCACAGATAGCCGTTGACTCCGAAGCCGACGCTAATATAAGCGCGACTTCTATTGGTGTTGGTGGCCCCTGCAAGGGGATGCCTGTCGAAGCTTCTGCTTAGAGGACAACGCCCTTCACGCCCGCAAGGGCCCAAACGAAGGAGATCAGCCGTGACCAAACGCACGTCTGCCAAATACAAAATTGACCGCCGGATGGGTGAAAACATCTGGGGTCGTCCGAAATCCCCTGTAAATCGTCGTGAATATGGCCCCGGCCAGCACGGTCAGCGCCGCAAGGGCAAACTGTCCGACTTCGGTATTCAGTTGCGCGCCAAGCAGAAGCTCAAGGGCTACTACGGCGATCTGACCGAAAAGCAGTTCCGCCGCATTTACGGCGAAGCCGAGCGTGTTAAAGGCGATACAGGTGAAAACCTTATTGGTCTGCTGGAACGCCGTCTGGACGCAGTTGTTTACCGCGCCAAGTTTGTTGCGACTGTTTTTGCAGCGCGTCAGTTTGTGAACCATGGCCACGTCACCGTGAACGGCCAGCGTGTGAACATCCCGTCGTACCGCGTCAAAGAAGGCGATGTGATCGAAGTGCGTCAGAAGTCCAAGCAGATTGCTGTTGTTCTGGAAGCCACCCAGCTGCCCGAGCGCGATGTGCCTGACTATATCGACGCTGATCACTCGAAGATGACCGCAACGTTCGTGCGTACACCTGGTTTGGGCGATGTGCCTTATCCGGTTATGATGGAACCGAACCTCGTCGTGGAATTCTACGCCAAGAACTAATCGGTTCTGGCATCACGAATTCAAGGGTCGCGGCGCAAGCTGCGGCCCTTTTACGTTTCTGTACCTTCCGGCTGGATTTGCCACCATCGTGCCGCTAGAAGTTGCAGTGAATTTAAGAAAGGCCTTTGCCATGGGCGCGACGATCAAACCTCAACTGGGAATTCTGGATATCGCCTTGTACGAGGGTGGTGAATCCACGGTCGATGGCCAAAGCAATATCGTCAAGCTGTCGTCCAACGAGAACCCGCTTGGCCCCAGCCCCGCGGCCAAAGAAGCATTCTCGCGCGCCGTGCATGACTTGCACCGGTATCCATCAACTGATCACGGATCGTTGCGCCTTGCGATTGCCGAGGTGTTTTCCGTCGACGCCGAGCGGGTCATTTGTGGCGTGGGCAGCGGTGATATCCTGCATCTACTGAGCGAAGCCTATGCCGGCCCCAAGGACGAGGTCATATTTACCGAACATGGGTTCTCCATGTATCCGATCTATACCTCGGCGGTGGGTGCAAAACCTGTGAAGGTGGCCGAGCGTGATCGCGTTGTTGATGTTGATGCAATCCTAGCAGCCTGCACCAAGCGCACGAAACTGGTGTTCATTGCCAATCCGGCGAATCCGACCGGCACGATGTTGGGCATGGCCGAGGTCGAGCGGTTGGCGGATGGTCTACCGCCGCAAGCGCTGTTGGTGCTTGATGGTGCCTATGCCGATTTTGTCGATGGCTATGATGGCGGTTTGTCACTCGTGGAGTCGCGCGAGAATGTATTTGTGACCCGCACATTCTCCAAGATCTATGGTCTTGGCGGTTTGCGTATTGGTTGGGGCTATGGGCCGCGCGCGGTTATTGATGTGCTGAACCGCATTCGTGGTCCGTTCAATTTGTCAGCTGCGGCCCTTGCTGCGGCCGAGGCCGCGGTGCGCGACACGGCCTACCTTACAAAATGCCGGACCGAAAATGCGCGCTGGCGGGACTGGTTGGCAAATGGGCTTGCCGCACTTGGTGTGCCCTCTGACACGTCCATGGCGAATTTCGTGCTGGCCCGTTTCAAGGACGAGGCCGAGGCGGTGGCCTGCGATCAACATCTGCGCGGCGAGGGTATTCTGGTGCGTCGCGTGGCAGGTTATGGTTTGCCCAATTGCCTGCGCATCACTGTGGGCGACGAGGCATCCTGCCGTCGTGTTGTCCATGCTGTCGGGCAATTCAAAGGGGCGGGAAAATGAGCGTCGTTTATGATCGCGTCGCCCTAATAGGCCTTGGTCTGATTGCATCATCCATGGTTCATGCCATGCGCCGTGCTGGTCTGGCAGGCGAGATTATCGGCACGGCACGTTCCGCCGAGACTCGTGATATTGCACGCGAAATTGGCTTGTGTGATCGGGTGGTTGATACGGCAGCCGAGGCTGTTGAAGGCGCAGATTTGGTTGTGCTTTGCGTGCCCGTGGGGGCAATGGGCGGGGTTGCCGCTGAAATTGGACCGGCCTTGAAGGCTGGCGCGACGGTCAGCGACGTCGGCTCAGTTAAGCAGGCGGTGATTGATGCAGTTGCGCCGCATTTGCCGTCGGGCGTGCATTTCATTCCGGCCCACCCGCTGGCTGGCACCGAGCAATCAGGGCCGCGATCTGGCTTTGCCGAACTGTTCGACAATCGCTGGTGTATCATTGTGCCTACAGGCGATGCGGATGCTGACGCGGTTGCACGTCTTCGCGCCCTTTGGGAAGGCATGGGCAGCTTTGTCGACACGATGGAGCCAGAGCATCATGACCTTGTTCTTGCGGTCACCAGCCACACGCCACACCTCATTGCCTATACGATGGTTGGTGTCGCCGATGACCTAAGCCGCGTAACCGATAGTGAAGTTATCAAGTATTCTGCCGCGGGTTTCCGCGATTTCACGCGGATCGCCGCGAGTGATCCAACAATGTGGCGCGATGTGTTCCTGAACAACAAAGAGGCGACGCTGGAAATCCTTGGACGGTTCACCGAGGAATTGTTCGCCCTTCAGCGTGCGATCCGCCAAGGTGACGGCGAAATGTTACACGACTATTTCACGCACACGCGTGCGATCCGCCGCGGCATTATCGAAGCCGGTCAGGATACCGATGCGCCGAACTTTGGCCGCTCGCCCACAAAATAATGATCCGATCGGCGCTGATCGTCGCGTGAGCGATCTGCGCCACATTTGCGATTGCCGACGCGCCTGCAGGAAATCGTTGCAGTGGCGCGCGCCTGTCGGAACATACGTATGGACACGCAGTAGATATCGCAGGAATTCAATTGCGCGATGGGTCGGAAATTAGCGTGCTGCGTCAAGGGGATCAGGGGGCAGGGCGTGCGTTGCGCGAGATGCATAGCGCGGCCTGTGGCGCATTCGGAACAGTTCTTGGGCCCAACGCAAATGCCGCGCATCGTGACCATCGCCACTTTGACACGGCGCGCTATCGATCGGGCAGCTACTGCCGCTAGCGCAGGCGCGGGGCCTCGCCGATGGGGAAACCGCCGACGATCATTCGCCCGTTTTGCAGCGTGACGTCAAGCGTCAGCAGGTCTGCGTTGTCTGGCGTTGCGTCCATGTTTTCAGCCACGGCTGCAACGGTGAAAACCATCCCTTCGTCCACCACACCAGCCCGCACAAGCATTGCAAGGATATCGTCCCAATTGCGCAAGGAAAGCTGGACGTCACCGCTGGCAAAGCCGTTTGCATCCGCGGCGATGTCGCCCGAGGCGTTAAACTCCAAATCGCCCCAGCCAAGGGATAGTTCGCGTAGCGACACGCCTGTTAGTTCAACGACCTGATCGGCGGCGAAACGATCAATTGCATGGGAAAGCGCGACATTCCCGTCGATTTTGGCGAGCCGGATCAAGGGTGGCAATGTGTCGTCTGGGTCAAGAAAACGGCGGGTCTGTGCGGGCAGAACAAGGGCGTCGGCCTGCGCGAAAAAATCATAGGTATTGGTATGAGCGCGGGTGTCGCGGGTTGCGATCAGGACACGACCCGCGGTGATTTGCCATGCATCATTGGGACCAGTCAGGCGCGGCGCCTCGATGTCGATTGTCGCGCGATCAAACGGCAGGCTTGGCGTGGCCCGCACGGCGGCGCTGGCCCGCATGTCGTTTGTCTCAAGGCGAAAGCTCTCGCCGCCCACTGTGATCGTCTGTTGCGGGGGAAGTAGCGCGATCACTTCGGTTGGGCGATAGGACAGTGCGAACACCTGCAACCATGGCCCCGCCCAGCCGGTGCCATTGATCGGGTCTGATAGCGCGAAATTGCTAAGTGTCGTATCAAAGCGTGATGGAAACCCAGAGGTCGAAAGGTCGTCATAACTGACCACCCAGCCGTCGTCGGCCAATTGGGTCAAGACCTGCGTCGCGCCACCTTGCACGCCGCTGCGCCCAACAAACCAGTATCCACCATAGAGGACTGACAAAATACCGGCGATCCAGATCAAACGCGTCATCATGTGGCCCTTTCGCCCAAGTCCAAGCTGGTGTTTACAGGGGCAACTTTGCAAGGACCAGCACAATGCCGCTTTGGGTTTTCGGATACGGATCACTTTTGTGGAACCCCGGCTTTACGCCTGCGCAAACCGTCACGGCGCGGCTGGATGGCTATCACCGCAGCTTTTGTATGTTATCGATCCATCATCGCGGGACGGATGATGACCCCGGTTTGGTGCTGGCGTTGGACGAGGCCGAACAGGGCCGATGCACCGGCATCGCCTTTCGTGTGGCGGATGGTGAAGAAAACGCGGTGCATACCTACCTGCGCGAACGCGAATTGATCTCGTCTGCCTATCTTGAGGCGCATGTGCCGCTGACCCTTGAAAGTGGTGAGGTTATCAAAGCACTTGCCTATGTCATTAACCGCGATCACGTGCAGTATTGCCAGTTTCCGTTGGAAAGACAGGCACAGATGATTGCCCGCGCGGTGGGCGGGCGCGGCCCCAATACGGAGTACCTTTTCAATACAGCGGACCACCTTGTGAAAATGGGAATCAAGGATGATGAAATGGCGTGGCTTGTTGAACGGGTGCGCAGTTTGACGGCTCGCTAATTACTTATATTTCATTTGGGTTTTGGCCCGTCTGCCCGTATGTTTACCCAATAATCAGATGAGAGGACCTATTGCCCAAATGGACATAAGGGACCCAGAGGCCGAGCCGCAGTTTTCACAACCCGTCCGCCAGATCACGTCGATGCTGGTCGTACTGGCGCTTGTTGCGGGGGGCGCATATCTGGCCGCGCCGCGTGTGGGGCCTGTATTCTTCGCCAATCCATATTTGAACGGCTTTATTCTGGTGGTGTTTTTCATCGGTGTCATCGCCTGTTTCGGGCAGGTGACACAGTTAATCCGCGCCGTGCGCTGGATCGAGGGGTTCGCCAGAAACCGGATCGGCCACGAAATTACAATCGCGCCGCAAATGCTGGCGTCGTTGGCGACGTTGCTTCGTTCGCGCGGTGTACGGATGCAAATTTCGTCATCGTCCAGCCGCTCGATCCTTGATAGCGTGGCACAACGGATTGACGAAGTTCGCGAAATTACGCGATACATCGTTAACACACTGATTTTCCTTGGTCTTTTAGGCACATTTTACGGCCTTGCGACGACGGTTCCGGCGCTTGTTGAAACGATCCAATCGCTTACGCCGGACGAAGGTGAAACCGGCGTTGATATCTTTAATCGGCTTCAGGTGGGGCTGGAAAGCCAACTTGGCGGGATGGGAATCGCCTTTGCGTCGTCCTTGCTGGGTCTTGCTGGGTCGCTGGTTGTCGGTCTTCTGGAACTATTCGCGGGGCATGGCCAGAACCGGTTTTATCGCGAGCTTGAAGAATGGATGTCCACGATCACCCGCGTCGGTTTCGCGAGCGGTGATGATGGCGGTAGCGGCGAAGCAGCCGCGATGGCCAGCGTGATTGATCACATGGCCGAGCAGATGGAATCGCTGCAATTGATGTTCACCCAGTCGGATGTAAGCCGCAGTCAAGTTGATGATCGGATGAGCGACCTTGTTGGCGCGGTCGATCGACTGACGACCAAACTGGATCAAAATGATACCAATTCGGTGCTACTGCGCGTCGCCGAAGGGCAGGAGGCATTGATCGCAAAGCTGCGTGATAGTGGCGTTGATGGGATTGATGCGGAAAGCCGAATGCGCCTGCGGTCGATTGATGTGCAACTGCTGCGCATCCTCGAAGAGATGGGCGCGGGACGCCAAGAGGTCGTGGCCGATCTGCGAAGTGACATCACATCGCTGACACGTGCGTTGCGCCAAACATTAAACCACGCCCGTAAGGGCGACGGCAATAAAGGCTAGTCATGGCCCTTAGTCGGCGCACAGGTTCACGGTTTCAGGCCTCGATATGGCCCGGATTTGTCGATGCGATGACTGGGCTTTTGCTGGTCCTGATGTTTGTTTTGACGATCTTTATGGTGATCCAGTTCGTGCTGCGCGAAACGATTACCGGACAGGAATCGCGTCTCTCGCAACTGACTGCCGAAGTCGCATCACTGGCGCAGGCATTGGGTCTTGAACAGGACCGCTCAACGCAATTGGCGGCCACCGTCGGTTCGCTGACTACATCCTTGGCAGCGACGTCGGACGAAGCTGAACGTCAAGCCGCGCTGGTTGCCAGTTTGACGCAAGAGCGTGACGCGCAGACGCTGGTATTGGTCGAGGCGCAAAATCGGATCACCGGCTTTGAGGCGCAGGTTGCAGGGTTGCTGTCGCAGCGCAGCGATCTGCGCGCAACTGTGGCGGGGTTGGAAGGCGCGCGCGACGAATTGCTGAGCGAACAAGAGGCGTTAAATCTTGCCCTTGCAACAGCGCGCGACGAGATTGATGCAGGTGCCCAAGCTGCGCGTCTTGCCGCCGCACGCCGCGAGGCACTTGAGGCGTTGATGGCTGATCTACGCGCCGAAGCCGCATCTGATATGACCCGCATTTCCGAACTTGAAGCCGGGCAATTGGTCGATGCTGCCGCCGCGCAGGCCTTGCGCGACCGGCTTGCAAATGCAGATGCGGAATTGACGGTGATGACCCTCGCGCTCGAAGAGCAGCGCCGCGCTGCCGAGGAAACGCTTACGTTGCTGGCTGCTGCCCAAAGTGCCGGAGATAATCTTGATTTGCGTCTTGCTGCCGCCCTTTTGGCACAGTCCGAGGCCCAGGCCGCACTTGTTGCGGAAACCGAAATCAAAGCTGATCTGAACGTGCGCCTGCTAGCAGCCCTTGCAGGGCAAGACAGCAGTCAATCGGCGCTGGCGGCGGCGCAAGCGGCCCTAGCGGCGGCCATCGCCGAGGGCGAAGCGGGGCAGGCTGACTTGCAGGATCGTCTGGCCGAAGCATTATTGGCAGGCGATGACTTGCAGGCGCAGATTGCGGCGTTGCGTGAAAGCGGAAGTGCTGATCGGGCTAGCCTTGAAGAACGCCTCGCCGAAGCGCTTGCCGCCGTGACTGCCGCTGAAGCCGCGACGGGCGCGCAAATGACCCAAGCCGAACGGCAGGCAGCACTACTTGCGACTGCAAATCAAGCCTTGGCCGAGCAAGAGGCGTTATCCGCCGAAAGCCAGCACGAGGCGGCATTGCTGAACGAACAGGTGCGCGCCCTGCGCGATCAGATTGGCACGTTGCAAACGCTACTTAATCTTGCCGAGGACGAAGATGTCGCGGCACAGGTGCAGATTGAAAGCCTTGGGGCGCAGTTGAATACTGCGCTGGCGCGAGTTGCTGCTGAAGAACGCCGCGCATTGGTCCTTGAGCGCGCGGAGCGTGAACGCCTTGAGGCAGAAGCGGTGCGCCTGATCGCCGAGGCGCAAAATCTTGAGCGCTATCGCTCGGATTTCTTTGGGAAATTACGCGATGTGCTGGATGGTCAAGACGGTGTGCGTATCGAAGGCGACCGCTTTGTCTTTTCCTCGGAGGTACTGTTTCAGCCGGGGCGCGCGAGCCTATCGGACGAAGGGCGCGCCGAAATTGCCAAGGTTGCGGACATCCTTCGGGCGATTTCCGACGACATTCCGGCCGGCATTGATTGGGTGATCCGCGTCGATGGTCATACCGATAACGTGCCGCTTTCGGGCTTGGGTGAATTTGCCAACAACTGGGAGTTGAGCCAAGCGCGCGCCTTGTCGGTTGTGCTTTATATGGCGAATTTCCTTGGAATCCCGCCCGAGCGTCTGGCGGCCAACGGGTTTGGGCAATACCAACCGGTTGACCCTGCCGATACGGACGCAGCGCGTGCGCAGAACCGCCGGATCGAGCTGAAGCTGACAGAACGCTAGCGGAAAGTAATCATCGTCGTCATAACGTCAAATGACGCGCCATTCCGCTCTATCGTGACGGCACCTGTATAAGTGCCAACCGGCCAGCCTGTCGATGGTGCCCGCCGCCCGCCCGCGCGAAAATACTGTGCTTTTGGTCGATCAAGCGGGTCGGCGCGGGTCTCGATGGTGGTGCCATCCGGGCGGGTGATTGTCGTGATCATCACATCGCCGGTCTGCCCGCCAAATGCGTAACCCCAAAGCACCAGATTGTTATTAGGCGCAAGGCTTTCAGCCGCTGCATCCCCTGCCTTGATCTCATCGTAATCGGGAACGTCTGGGGCAAATCCGGCGCTTATCAACCCACCCGCTGGCGTCGCGACTGGGGTCGCCCAAAGGGTGTCGTCGGTGACGCCACATGTAATCGTGCCGTCAGGGTCAAAGGGATCCACGACCGCGCCATTGTGGCGCAGCGACAGGTGCAGGTGGGGAAATTCGGTTTGCCCGCTCATCCCGACTTGGCCGAGAATATCGCCCATGGCCACGCGGTCGCCCGATTGAACAGTGATCGTGCCGCGTTTTAGGTGGCAATATTGCGTTTCCCAACCGTTCCCGTGGTTGATCACCATGCCATTGCCACATTCACGTCCGTCAGTATCGGGCGCGCCTGTTTGTCCCTGCAGGATATCGGGCATTTCATCGCGCACCCCGCGCACAGTGCCCGGCGCGGCGGCGATCACATCGACACCCGCGGCAATCATCGCGCGGCTAAGCAGGGCGAAATCGGTGCCCTTGTGGCCGTCATACGTCAGTGAGCCGCAGGCGAAATCGCTGGCCGCATCGCTTGGGTCATGATCGACAAATTGCTGGATGTAGCAGGTTTCGCCCAGATCGCAGGCGATCGGCAGGCCCAAAAGAATATCCCTCGCCACGGCAGGCGCGGCGAGGGACATCAGCATGATCGTGACGGCGAACCGCATGGATTATTTCGCAGTTAGCAGCGGCGGTTTTTTGTTGGAGCTTGCGATGCGCGCGGTTTCGGGCGGATCGATCTGCAAATCCAGCTTTCCGTCCTTGATACCGACCTTGACCAGCCCACCCTTAGCGAGCTTGCCGAACAATAGTTCCTCGGCCAGCGGCTTCTTGATGTGTTCTTGGATCACCCGGCCCAGTGGACGCGCACCCATTTTGTCATCATAGCCCTTGTTGGCCAGCCATTCGGCGGCAGGTTTGGTCAGTTCAATCGAAACATTGCGATCCATAAGTTGTGCTTCAAGTTGCAGCACGAACTTTTCGACCACTTGCAAGATGACCTCCTTGGGTAGCGCGCCAAAGGAAATCACAGCGTCCAGCCGGTTACGGAATTCCGGCGTAAAGGCGCGTTCAATCGCTGCTGTATCTTCGCCTGTGCGCCGATCACGGCCAAAACCAATCGCCTCTTGGGCTTGTTCCATCGCGCCCGCGTTGGACGTCATGATCAGGATCACGTTGCGGAAGTCGACGGTGCGGCCATTGTGATCAGTCAGCTTGCCGTGGTCCATGACCTGCAACAGGATGTTGTAGACATCCGGATGCGCCTTTTCCATTTCGTCAAGCAGCAGCACACAATGCGGGTGCTGATCCACGCCGTCCGTCAGCATGCCGCCCTGATCAAACCCGACATAGCCGGGAGGGGCGCCAATCAGGCGCGAAACCGCGTGTTTTTCCATGTATTCGGACATATCAAAACGCAGCAGT